>LDZT01006167.1_pt1 | contig 13475 bp, 10 predicted proteins | sample 615521 | NCBI WGS metagenome assembly LDZT01 (sample SAMN03408292, study PRJNA278302) | terrestrial metagenome | isolation source: oil reservoir sample SB1 | place: USA: Alaska, North Slope, Schrader Bluff formation | collected 2011-09
TATTCGAAGTTTCTCTAAATGGGGAATCAGTACCCGAAACATCGTGATGATCGCGACCCAAAACGATAGGAGCAGAAATTTCACCTGAAGCAATGGCACGATTGAAAGCCGTAGATATACGAATACGTCCTTCGGCATCGGCATATAATATTCTAGCTTGAGAACCTACTACAAGCTTATTGGCTTTTGCTTGACGTATCCATAAAAGATTGTCTTTCAGTTGTTGCTGAATCTCATCCACTGCATCTTTTAATAATTCTTCGAAAATATCGCCTGCAATTTGGTCGGTTTTATCCAGATCTTTAGGATCGCCACTAGTGCACACCCAGCGAAATGGACCAAAGCCATAATCGAAATACAATGGCCCCATAATATCCTGAACATAAGAAGGATAAATGAAATTACCTCTGGCGTCGAAGATGTCGGCTCCTGCCCTACCCGATTCCAGTAAGAAGGCATTGCCATAATCAAAAAAATACATTCCTTTAGATGCAATTTTATTAATGGCAGCCACCTGCCTGCGCAAAGATGCTTGTACCTTTTCTTTGAAAAGCTCTGGTTGACGAACCATCATCTCTTGTGATTCTTCGAAAGAAAGACCTACCGGATAATAACCACCTGCAAATGGATTATGCAAAGAAGTTTGGTCGGAACCAATATCAACGTGAATATCATTATTGGCAAGCCTTTCCCATAAATCGACCACATTTCCCAAATAAGCAATGGAATGAGGTTGTCCTTTTTCTTTCCAATGCAAGGCAGTCTGAATTGCTTTATCCACATCATCTATCACTTCGTCAACCCAACCTTGGTTAAATCTCTTGTAAGCTGCCTTGGGATTGATTTCGGCTACCAAACTTACAACTCCTGCAATGTTTCCAGCTTTGGGTTGAGCCCCCGACATACCTCCTAAACCACTCGAAACAAATAATTTCATTTCTGAGCCAGCATTTTTACGAGATATTTTCCTGCTGGCATTCATTATCGTAATCGTTGTACCATGCACAATTCCCTGAGGACCAATGTACATATATGAACCAGCTGTCATTTGTCCATATTGAGAAACTCCAAGCGCATTGAATTTCTCCCAAAGATCGGGGCTGGAATAGTTAGGCACTACCATTCCATTAGTAACGACAACGCGTGGTGCTTCGGGATGCGAAGGAAACAGCCCCAAGGGATGGCCCGAATACATCACCAAAGTTTGATGATCTGTCATAGTGGCCAGATATTTCATAGTGAGAAGATACTGTGCCCAATTCTGAAAAATAGCGCCATTGCCTCCATAAATGATGAGTTCGTGAGGATGTTGGGCTACGGCTTCATCCAAATTGTTCTGAATCATTAACATGATAGCCGCAGTTTGAGGCGTTTGAGCAGGATATTCTCCAATGGGTCGGGCATATATTTTATAATCGGGTCGAAAACGATACATGTATATCCGACCATATTGCTTTAATTCTTGGGCAAATTCTTTGGCCAAAACAGCATGATGCTTGGCTGGAAAATATCGTAAAGCATTACGAATGGCTAATTTCTTTTCTTCCTTACTTAATATATCCTTACGCTTTGGTGCATGATTTACATTTGGATCGTAAGTTTTGGGTTGAGGTAGTTCATCAGGAATGCCCTGTAGAATAAGATTCTTAAACTCGGTGTTTTCCATAACTATAATACAATTAATTTAAAATGTAAATATACCAATTTTCGACGATTTAAGAATTTTGATTACCTTGACTAAGAATTCCAGCTAAAAGAGCTCGTGCTCTGAAAAGCTGAGCTTTTACCGTTCCTAATGGCATGTGGAGTTCTGAAGATATTTCTTCATAGCTCATTTCTTGAAAATAACGCATCCGTACCAGTCGTTTATAGCGCGGTTTAAGCTGATCGACAATTTCATGAAGAAGCTGATTGGATTGCTTTTTCATGAGAACTTGCTCAGGATCGGGACAATGGTTAGGCACCCCCCATGTAAGATCCTCAAAATCACTTTCATCTATATTCGACGAATCTAATGACAAGGTGTATTTTTTCTTTTTGCGCATAAAATCGATGCAGTTGTTAGCAGCAATTTTAAAAAGCCAAGTGCTAAAGGCATAAGTAGGTGTATATTGATGAAGATTTTTGAAGGCTTTACTAAAGGCTTCCATCATCATGTCTTCGGCATCATCTACATCTTTAGTCATCTTTAACATTAGATAAAACAAAGATTCACGATAGTTGTCCATGAGTTTGGCATAAGCCCGCTGATTGCCTTCATACAAGGCCTGCTGTACCCATTCATAGTCCCTATTGGCTTTCTCTGTAAAATCTGTACTTATTTCCATTGACTTTTTTTAAAGAAGCGATTGGTTAATACCACGTAATGAAGGATGATCATTTCGAAGAACTCTAGAATGGGCGAAATTAATAATAATTTATCCATTTGAAGTTTTTTCATGGCATTATTATAAATAATCATCTGACTTACAAGACGTAATAAAAATAAAAAAACCACAAAAGGCCAAGGAAATCGAAGTATCAACAATACAATTAAAAGAAGAAAAACGAGTAATTGACTAAAAGAGTAAAGACCGAGCACGAATTGATGCCAAGGTTTGTAATGACGCCCCGTACTTAAATGTCTGCGTTTTTGCCGAATCCATTCATTGAAGCCTTTCTTGGCATGGGAGAAAGTAAAGGAATCTGGATGAAGACAGCATCTTGTATCCTTTCTCTTAGCTACTTGATTGATAAATAAATCATCGTCGCCCGACTCGAGTGAATAATGCGAAATAAATCCATTCACTTTATAAAATAACGACTTTTTATAACTCAAATTCCGCCCAATACCCATATAAGGCATCCCTGCCAATGCCAGAGAAAAATATTGCAAAGCCGTATGAAAAACATTAAAACGCTGCATAATATTGGCAAATCCCTTGTCTTTATAAAATCCACTGTATCCCAATACTATAGAGGTTTGAGCATTATAAGACGATACCATCATCCTTATCCATTGATTAGATGAAGGACAACAATCGGCATCGGTTAGCAGTAAAACTTCATATTTAGCCGACTTTATTCCTATACTCAACGGAAATTTCTTTCCTGAAAAAAAATTCAAATCTTTTTCGATTTTTACTATCGAAAGATGCGAATATTCTTTCTGAAAGTCACGTAATAAATACAGACTATCATCATCACTGGTATGATTTACTACAACAACCTCAAAATCAGGATAATCTTGATTCAAAATGAATGGTAAATTTTTTTTAAGATTTTCGTATTCGTTTCGAGCGCAAATCACCACAGAAACTTGTGGCCATTGTTCAAGAGCAGTAGGTTGTTGATGGTGAAAAGCCAAACGACTGAATATACCCCAATAATAGAACAGCTGGATAATCATTACTCCTGAATAAATGATAAAAAGCCAAAAATAAGGAAGTTGGGTAAGGGTATTCAAATCCATAAGACGGAGAAAATAATTGCTGCAAAATTATTCAAAAGCCTTAGCATGAAAATAGAAACTCTCTCTAAAATTATGAACAATTGTTAATAAGTTAAACTGATTGAGAAACCATATTCGATATAAAGACAGCTAAACATTAATTTTGCAGCCTTAAAATAAATGCCTGTTTTGATAAAATTCGAGATAGAAGCTATTGATAGGCAAACTCACGCACGAGCAGGAAAGTTGGTTACTGACAATGGACATGTATTAACCCCTGCCTTTATGCCCGTAGGAACAGCAGGTAGCGTAAAAGCCATTCACACCAAGGATCTTCAGGAAGATACGAAAGCCTCTATTATTTTGGGCAATACCTATCATTTATATTTAAGACCAGGCCTCGAAGTTTTAAAAAATGCTGGGGGTCTGCATCAATTCAACAGTTGGGATGGAGCTATTCTAACAGATAGTGGAGGATATCAAGTGTATAGTCTGGCTTTACGCCGCAAACTCACACCTGAAGGTGTAGTTTTCCAATCACATATCGACGGTTCACGACATTTATTTACTCCTGAACGAGTCATTGATATTCAAAGAATAATTGGTGCCGATATCATCATGGCTTTTGACGAGTGTACACCGTATCCTTGCTCATACGATTATGCATTAAAAAGTATGCAACTAACGCATTCATGGCTCGACCGATGCTTAAAAAGATTTAATGAGACACAGCCTAAGTATGCTTATGACCAAAGTTTATTTCCAATAGTTCAGGGAAGTGTTTATGAAGACCTTCGCATACAATCTGCCAAATATGTTGCTTCGAAAAATGCACCAGGGAATGCTATTGGAGGCTTGTCAGTTGGCGAACCTGCCGAAGTAATGTATCAACTCACCGAAAAAGTCTGCCAGATTCTACCATTCGACAAACCACGATATTTAATGGGAGTTGGCACTCCAGCTAATATTCTCGAAAGCATAGCCTTAGGCATCGATATGTTCGATTGTGTGCTTCCAACCCGCAACGGCCGTAATGGTCAATTGTTTACTTCGGAAGGCATCATCAATATTAAAAACGAAAAATGGAAAAACGATTTTAGCCGAATAGACCCTTCAGGCAGTTCTTTTGTAGATGAACTTTACTCTCGCGCTTATTTACGCCATCTTTTCGTAGCCGGCGAAATCCTCGCCTCAGTTATAGCAAGCTTGCATAACCTTCGATTTTTCCATTGGTTAATGGAAGAATCGAGAAAACATATACTGACAGGTGATTTTCAACTATGGAAAAACCTGATGACTCCTCGTTTAAGCCAAAGATTGTAAATTCGCATTTTGTATCTCACATTCATGAGGAAAAATTTCATCTCATTCCGACTGACAATTATCGACCGTTATATCATCCGAAAATTCCTCGGCACATTTTTCTATTCCATTGCTCTGCTCATCCTGATAGTCGTAGTTTTCGACGTATCAGAAAAAATCGATGACTTCCTTACCCGGCAAGCACCTTTACGAGCCATCATCTTCGATTATTACTTCAATTTCATCCCTTATTTTATCAACCTATTTAGTTCGTTATTTACTTTTATTGCCGTCATCTTCTTTACTTCTCGCTTGGCTGAACGTTCCGAAATCATTGCTATGCTCACTAGTGGAATTAATTTTTATCGATTACTGAAACCTTATATGATCTCTGCTACGTTTCTAGTCATTCTCACCCTATATTTATCTAATTTTCTTATACCACACACCAATATCAAACTCAGAGCCTTCGAAAAACAATATATTAAGAATCCTATTCGAAGCAGCGCACTTAATCTTCATCTACAAATCGAACCAGGTGTATTCGTTTATTTCGAATCATGGGACAATGTCAGAACTAATGGCTACCGATTTACTTTAGAGAAAATAAAAGATGGCAAACTCAGCTACAAACTGATGAGCGATCAGGTGAAATGGGATTCGGTTGCTTCCAAATGGCAACTTATCAATTATACCGAAAGATATATCGACACTGCTACCTTCCAACAAAACATTGTATTTGGCTCAAAAAAGGACACTACACTCAATCTTCGTCCTACAGAAATTATAGTGGATAAAGAAGACATGAAAATTATGAATTTCAACGAATTGAACGCATTCATTCACAGAGAAAACCTTAAAGGCAGCAGTATGGTGAAATATTATGAGACGGAAATGCATAAACGTATAGCCGAACCCATATCGGCCCTCATACTTACACTTATAGGCGTAGCTTTATCTAGCCGAAAAGTAAGAGGAGGAACAGGCATGCACCTGGGCATTGGTTTAGGGATTACTTTTGCGTATATTTTATTTATGCAAATCACTACCCAGTTCTCGGTGTATGGAAACATGACGCCAATGCTGGCTACATGGATACCCAATATCTTTTTTGGGATAGTAGCCATCTGGCTTTTGCTAAAAGCACCTAAGTGATTTCTAACGCTCTTGGCCACTAGTTTTACTCTAAACCCTCCATAATTATCCTCATGAAGTAGCATTATCCTTCTTCTTGTTGCTTACGAATAGAAGCAATAATAAACCTTACTACATCCATTTTGCGTTCCACCATAAAGCGTTTGTAATCTTCCTCTCGATTACGGAAAAATACTCCCTGCAAAATGGGTTGTGCAACAAATGGAAATATACATAAAGACAAAATATTGACAATAAGCTGGGTTGGATCACAATTCTTGATTTTTCCGGCATCTATTTCTCTATAAATCTGATTGATAAAAAACTGAGGATTCAAGCCGGTTCCACGAATTAAAGCATCAATATGTTGCCGACCATGAGCCAATTCATGAAGAATAAAGCCCGGAATCATTGGATTCTCACTCAAAGTATCGAGATATTTCGAAACAAAAAGCTCAATCTTCTTAAACAAGGGCTCATCTGAATTGAGAATAACCATTATCGAAGGCACTACTTTTATGAAAGCCTCTAAAAATACTTCCTGAAAAAGCTCCTCTTTCGATCTAAAATAATAATGAATCAAAGCCTTATTCACACCAGCTTCATCGGCTATCTCTTGCATACGAGCTCCATCATAACCATACTCTATAAAAACCCTTCGGGCAGCTTCCATAATTCCTTCCCGACTCGCTTTTTCTTGTGGACTCATACTTCTTATTCATCAAAAATTGTTTCTAAAAGCAAAAATAATTTATTTAAAAGAAATTTTAACAAAAAAATAAAAAAGCTGCTGAATATTAAAAAATAAGAAATCCAGCAGCCTTAAAAAACATTTAATTGAAAATTTTTAATGAGTGATAAAAAATTTATGACGAAATATCGAACCATTAGGTAAATGCATAACAACCATATAAATTCCTTGCGATAATGACGGAAGTATAATGGATTGTTGTCTGTTATAAGCATTTAAAGCTTTGGTAAAAACCATCTTACCGCTCATATCCAACACTTGAAGGTTTTTGGTGCCGTTTGGAATCTCATTCTTCCATTCTATGAAAAGTTCACGGGTATTAGTTTTGTAAAATATTTTCGCAATATCTGAAGCAAGGTCTTCGATTCCAGCGGCTTGACCATCGAAGGCAAAATCAACCCAAACCGAGTCGGCAGCATCATCAGCATCGTAAAATACATATGTAACTGTAGAAATTCCAGAATGAGATTTGGGATCATAATCCACACTCAAACCTTGAGACGATTCTCCGGCTGCCATGACCATGGGCTCTGGAAGTTGAAAAACCTCATGAGGATAACAATCTCCCCAACAAAAATATATCTCAGTACCCTCGATGACTGATCTATGAATCTTGTGCATGCTCACATTCTTAGCTTCATTGCTGTGATTGGTTAATATCAGATCGTATTGCATAACCTCGGTATATGAACCCACAACATTCACTAAAGAAGCCGTAGGGATAGAATCTTCTGTATTTCTCAAACCAAGATACGAAGGCGAAAATTCTACATGGAAAGAAATACTGTCATTGGGATTATCTTCTACAAAAAAAGTAAACTTCAAGCGTGTATGGCCTAAAACACCACCTGCATCATAATCGGCTGTAAAATCAGTAGAAGTGCCTCCTGCAGCAATGGTAATAGCTTCTGGGCTTAAATTGACAAACCATGGGAAACAGGCACCCCAGCAAAAAGTCGCCGTGGAATCCTTGGCGGCAAATTCCTCATATTTCTTAACGAAAACATTTTTTGCCTCAGTGGAAGTGTTGCTCACCAAAATTCTGGCCACCATATATTCAGTAGGCAAGCCTCCCCAATAAAGAGTTGCATCGTTGGCAATCAATTTGCCATCTAAAGTCTTGAGCTGCAGGCTTTGACCAGCTAACCAGCCTCCTAAAGTCATAAACAAAACAGAAAGTAAAATTTTTTTCATCGTCTAATAAAAATTGGGTTTGTAAACTGTTGGTTCATGATGCAAAAATAGGGGTTTTTTCATTACTCAGTCTGTCTATTACTCTGATTCTCGACCGAAAAAATTTTATTTCAACATAATGAATGAACCCATGCGTCCTTTATCACCAGCACGTGCCGAGAAAAACAAATGCGAATGACAACGCGTGCAAAAACCCGATAACTCGATATTTTGAGGTTGAACACCTTTTTCTATCAATATTCTTCTATTCGCCTCCCAAAGGTCGAATACATAGCGAGAAAAATGTGAAGTTTTCAATAAAATGCCTTCGGTATCGCTAAAGACTTCTTTCACTTTGCTTGCCACATCATTTCCTATTTCATAACAACATGGCCCTATAGACGGTCCTATGCCCACAGAAATATCTTCAGGCTTAGAAAGGTAAATATTCTGAAATTCTTCTATAACTCTTGCGCCAATTTTCATCAGTGTCCCTTTCCAACCCGCATGAGCAGCGGCTATAACTTTTTTCACAGGATCGAAAAACAACAAGGGTACACAATCAGCCGTCTTGATGACCAGACAAATTCCCCGGTCTTGGGTCATCATACCATCGCTTCCCAAACAGCTTTCTAAAGTTTCAACGACACCCCTCCCTTTCTCCATCGATGAAATATGCTCCACAAGGTTACCATGAACCTGCATAGCAAAAACCAAATTTTTAATATCGATTCCAAATTTAGATGCTAAAAGTTTTCTGTTGCTTATCACTTCTTCATCAGCCAAATATCCATTCAAGGAAATGGAAAAATTTTCATGATGATGATATTTCCTTGTAGAAACGAAATGCAATACTTCATCACTGAACTTCAATAAGTTATCGAAATAACAACAGACGGGTTCTTCTTTATCTAAAAACATTTCAAAGGCTTTTCTGCAAAACAAAGAGATTTTAAGCGAATTTACAAACATGACAAGCCTATCTATTAACTCCTTAACTATTCAATCTCAATCAATTAGAAAATTAGAGACTTTAATAATAAAGCGTTATTCAATAAAATAGCCTACCTATGGAAGAAAATTTTTATTTTTTATAAAGTTATGATTTCAAGAGACATTTAGGGATTATCCGAATGCAAATAAGAAATTTGAGAAGTTTTCAACAAAAGAGAACTTTAGAAATATGGGGAATTTCTCATAACTCATTGATCTATAGTAATAACGAAATATTTGAAAATTTGGATGAGTAAAGAAATTTAAGATTACGAATAAAATATTAATCTTCAATAAGATATAAAGAAGTTGAATGATTCCCAAAACGAGGAAAATTTTTTTCAGAAAACTTGCATACTAAAAAAGCCTTTTGTAAGTTTGCTGCTTAAATTCATTCACTAAATACTAAAAAGATACATTCAGGTATTAACAATTCAACTCCGCAATGAGATTCAGAATAATCTTAAATATTGACAAGCGAGGAGGCAAAGATAGATTGCCTATTAACTATCAATATGAGTGTTCGGCGGTGATTTACAAAATACTATCCACTTCCGACAGTAAGTTTTCTGAATGGTTGCATGAAAATGGTTTTCTGGCTGATAAAAAACAATTCAAGCTTTTCACCTTTTCCCGTTTGTTCATACCCCAATTCCATGTGGAGGACTCTATGCTAAAAATCATTTCAGACACAATGGAATGGCAGATTTCGTTCGTTCCCGACATCAGTACGCGTGAATTTATTCAAGGCATATTTAAGGAACAGGAATTTGAATTGGGAAACAAAAAAGCCCAGATAAAATGCAGGGTACAAAGCATAGAAATGTTGCCACCTCCGGAATTTAAAGAAACCATGACCTTTCAAACCCTGTCGCCACTCTGCCTCACTTTGAAACGCCAAGACGGAACCGACGAATATGTTGCTCCCGATCACCCAATGGCGAAGGAACTCATCCGACAAAATCTGCTCGACAAATACAAAGCTTTCACCGGCAACGATTTTCCCAATCATGATGCTGCTTTCGACTTCAAGGTGACCAATCAACCCCGCTCATCGCTGGTAACCATCAAAGCCGACACGCCGCAGGAAAGCAAAATCCGTGCTTTTGGTTGCAATTTTCAGCTGACGGCACCCGTCGAGTTGATGAAAATCTGCTACGATTGCGGCATCGGCAGCAAAAACAGCCTCGGATTCGGGATGGTGGAAACAACAAAAGAAAATAACAAACAGGAAAACTAAAGAAATTATGAGTTTAGAAACGGTACTTCAAATAGGAAAAGTTTACAGAGAAGATGAGAACGCATGGAAATATCATGAACAGATTAACCATGTTATGAAAGATGTGAATGCTTTATCAAAAAATAAAGATAAAGAAGGAAATCCCATCACTACAATTTTTTATGAAATTCCTGTAATCGACAAAGGAGAAGAATTTATTTTCGATTTTGAAAATAAAACAGAAATTGTGGATGAAGATAAAAAAAATAACCTTTACTATCTTAATTTCAAGACATCTAAGAAAGATGCTTCAAAAAGATATTTATTTGGAGATATATTTTATTCTTGTTATACGGATAAAAAAGGAAAATTGGTTGAAAATGGTAATTATCGGATGAATGGCATGTGGAGTAAAAAGTCTTCTTTCTTGCTTTGTGAAGATGTAGCTCAAAATATTAATAATAAGTTTATTCAAAAATTCAGAAATGAATTTAAAAAGAATCTACTAACGATAGAAAATCTTTTAAAAGCTCAAGATTCTATTGTGCTTCATTTTAATTTTGATGGAAAGCGATGGCTGGATATGCCTGGTATCATAGACATTATTGATAATATTCTTATCATTAACTTAATCAAAGAACATACAGAAAGTGAAAAGGTTGTTTTGGATAAATATTTGTATAAAACATTAGGTGGAGTAACACCCTGTTTTAATGATAATAATAAATATAAAAATAAATTGTTTACTAAAGATGAAATTAAAAGCTTAATGTATGCCGGTAAGGCTACAGAAAATCCAATCTTAAGGTTGGGGAGTATTGGTATTATAGCATTACCTCACTCAGAAAAGCTTTCTCCGGAATCAGTCATAAATTTTTTTGAACGGAATAAAAGTCTTCCTGATAATATTGATGAGGAAATTAATAAAGAAGATAATGTGGTTGACGCTATAGACAATGAAGATTTTGATCCGTTTTTTGTTGATTTTGTAAACAATGATTTTGATGATACAGTAAAATTTGATATTGTGTTTACTAATATTCCTGCTTCACCTTCAGGAGTATATGTTGACCTAATCGAAGTCTCAGATGTTGAAAAAAGTCTTTTAAAGTATATAAATAAAAATATACGAGAAAAAGCAAGAGAAATAGAAAATATGGCCAATTGCGAGTTTCCAAATAAGAAATCATCTTTTCATTTTTATATCGGGTCAAGTTTTAAAAATATTTATGGAGATGTAACAAAAGACAAAAAGAGATTTCAATCTCATCTCTTGCAAGTACTTCCAAAAATTTATGCAGACAACTATTATGAGGATCCCATGTTATTACCTGCATTTATAAATAAGACTGAATATAATATTAGAGAAGGAGGCCAAAATTTCACAACTTTAAAATATGATCTTTATTTTTTAATGAATATACAAAAAAATAATCCGCTTATGAAAATTACAGAATCAAAAAGTTATGCATTAGGCAAAAATTTAGGTATAATGGCCAGACAATTTGCCGCATGGCGGGACGATTGTCCTATTAAATCATTTGAAAAATCTTATGTAGGAAATCTTTCCCGAAGAATTTCTTCTATTGAAGAATTGGTAAAATTTGCATCTTTTATCAATGAAAAGTTAGTGATGCACGGACGTCTATATCCAGAAGTTCAAAATGCTTATAAAGAACTGGTTGAGACTATTGAAAACTTTGAAAATGAAAAGTATAATAAATACAACTGTGCATTAGGTTTTTTTACAAGCTATTATGAAACTATACAACCAAAAAAATCAGAAATAAACCAAGAAAATAATTAATAAATTTATTAGATATGGAAAACTTAATTGAAAAATCAGAAATTCTTTTTTTGTACGAAAGTAAATTTACGATCCCTAATGGCGATCCTTTTACAGGGGAACAACGTTATGATGACGAAACCAAACATATTTTGGTGAGTGATGTGAGAATCAAACGTTTTGTCAGAGATTATTTTATTGATCAAAACCAAATCACTCCGGATAAATACGAAGTATTTGTTTTCAATGATAAATCTCAAATAGCTGAAGGAAGTAAAGAATCAGGGGCATCTGCCCGTATGCAATCTTTGTGGAAAAAATATTATCCGGAAGAAAAACCAGATAAAAAACAATTGCCCAAAGCAGCGTTATCTCTTTTACAAAAATGCATTGATGTTCGTTTATTTGGAGGAATATCAACAGAAGAAGGTGCCGCGGTAAATATTACTGGACCTGTTCAATTTGCATTATTAAATCCTTCTTTGAATAAAGTAGATTTAAGAATTCATCAGAATACATCTGTGTTTTCATCTAGTGCCGACAAATCAAGAGGGGCAATAGGTACAACGACAGTGGTGCCTTATGCATTGAATCAAATTCACGGTTGGATAAATCCTTATTCAGCTATAAATAGTGGGTTAACTCAAACAGATATAAATGAACTCTTTGCTGCTATGTGGAACAGCATTAACAATTCAAATACACGCAGTAAATCCAATCAAGCTTCTATATTATTGATGCAAATAATTTATAGCGATTCTAACGATAAACTTTATGGTACAGATAAACTGATTTCGATTAATTCCGAAAAAGAGGAAGAGCAGATTCGTGAAATGGATGATTATTCATTAGATTTTACCAAACTTGCCGAGAAAGCAAGTTCTATTAAAGTTAAAGAAATCAGATATTATACTGAGATACCCACAATAGAAAAGGCAATTATCGATTTGCATAATCAAAAAATAAAACCAATGACATTAATATAATGAAAGGTGTTAAATTGCATATTAGTGGCAGTTGGGGACAATTTCGTCGTTCTGAAACGAATAATAATCCTCTTTCTCACGATTTTATAACAAAAACAGCTTTAATTGGAATGATTGGAGCTGTTTTAGGAAAAGACAGGGAAGAAATGAAACCATTGTTCCCTTTGTTAAGTAAAGATTTAAAATATGGTGTTCAATTAAATAATGAAGTAAAAAAACAATCGTGGGGGTTTACATTCAGAAATGTAAAAAATGCATGGGAAAAAGCACCAAAACAAATGGAATTAATTCGGAATCCTGACTATACGGTAATGATTTGTCTTTTAGATGATGCTGAAGAAACAAGTAAAAAAATATATTCTGATTTTATTCAGAGTTGTAAAGAAGGTAAATCTTGTTATGAACCTGTTTTGGGCTTGCACAATTGTCCTGCTGAAATCGAATTTATAGAAGAAGGAAATTTTGAATTTGTTCCTGATGGAAAGTTTTCAACCAAAGGCTTTGTAACCAATAAACATAAGCCAGAAGAAATTAAAGAAGTAAATTTCAGAATAGGCTTTGATAAAATTCCTTCTTTCCAGAATGATGATTTTTGGAATTTACCTGATAAATATGTTGCTGTAATTTATCCTTCGAATGATAATGATTTAACGGTATGTGGAGAACATTATATTTTTAATAATGATTCGAAATGGTGTTTG
>LDZT01006168.1_pt1 | contig 13471 bp, 8 predicted proteins | sample 615521 | NCBI WGS metagenome assembly LDZT01 (sample SAMN03408292, study PRJNA278302) | terrestrial metagenome | isolation source: oil reservoir sample SB1 | place: USA: Alaska, North Slope, Schrader Bluff formation | collected 2011-09
AGTTTAACGTAGGCATCATGAAGATAGAAGATTGAACTTTTGCTATTGAAATAAAATTTTCAGGATTTGTTTATTATTTGGGCAGAATAATTCATAAATTTTCTTCCCTGGTAAGAGAAAAAATACTATCTTTGCAAACGTAAATGATTGAAAAATAATTATTTGATTATGAGTGACGAAGAAAAAATGCAGATAGCAGCCGAAACTTACACGGCCGATAATATTCAGGTATTAGAAGGTTTAGAAGCGGTACGCAAAAGGCCGGCGATGTACATAGGTGATGTTGATGTTAGAGGATTACATCATTTGGTTTATGAGGTAATCGACAATTCGATAGACGAAGCCATGGCTGGCTACTGCGACGAGATTAAGGTTATTATTCACCAGGATAATTCTATCACTGTGAGGGATAATGGAAGGGGAATTCCAGTAGATATGCATGAAAAAGAACAACGTTCGGCACTTGAAGTAGTCATGACGGTTTTACATGCAGGCGGAAAATTTAACAAGAATTCTTATAAAGTTTCAGGGGGCTTGCATGGCGTGGGAGTATCTTGTGTAAATGCGCTATCATCCCATCTTTGGGTAAAAATATATCGAGAAGGTAAAATCTGGTATCAGGAATATGAAAGAGGCAAACCCATAGAACCGGTCAAAATCATTGGAGAAAGTAAATCCGTAGGAACAGAAACTCATTTCAAGCCCGATCCCAGCATTTTTAATGCTACCGTCTTCGATGCAGAAATTTTGGCCAATCGTATGCGCGAATTGGCATTTCTGAATAAAAAAATCCGTTTAATCCTTATAGATGAAAGAACCTCCAATGATAATGGTGGCTCCTCCACTCAGGTATTTTATTCGGAAAATGGTTTAGTCGATTTTATTAATTATCTCGACGAGAATCGTGAAAAACTAATCCCCGAGCCTATTTACATGGAAGGCGAACGGGCCAACACGCCTATTGAAATTGTACTGCAGTACAATACTTCCTTTGCCGAGAACCTGCATGCTTATGTGAACAATATCAATACACATGAAGGAGGGACACATCTGGCTGGCTTTCGTCGTGGGCTAACTCGAACCCTCAAGACTTATGCAGAAAAGTCGGGCATGCTGAAAAACTTGAAATTTGATATCTCAGGAGATGATTTCAGGGAAGGCCTAACGGCCATCATTTCTGTAAAAGTAGCCGAACCTCAATTCGAAGGACAAACTAAAACCAAATTAGGCAACAGTGAAGTAATGGGAATTGTAGATCAGGTTGTTTCTGAGGCGCTCAACAACTATTTGGAGGAACATCCCAAAGAAGCCCGTACTATAGTAAATAAGGTAATTCTTGCAGCCACTGCCCGTCATGCAGCCCGCAAGGCACGTGAACTGGTTCAGCGTAAAGGCGTTCTATCTGGTTCAGGTTTACCCGGAAAATTAGCCGATTGCACCGAAAGAGATCCAGCAATGGCCGAGCTTTTCCTTGTAGAAGGCGATTCGGCAGGAGGAACAGCTAAACAAGGCCGCGACCGTCGTTTCCAAGCCATTTTGCCATTAAGAGGTAAAATTCTTAACGTAGAAAAAGCCATGCAACATAAAATATTCGACAGCGAAGAAATTAAGAATATTTTTACGGCTTTAGGCGTGTCTATTGGAACCGATGAGGATAGTAAAGCCTTAAATCTCGAAAAACTTCGCTACCACAAAATCATCATCATGACCGATGCCGATGTGGATGGAAGCCATATTGCAACACTCATACTTACTTTCTTCTTCCGTTATATGAAAGAACTCATCGAAAACGGTTATGTTTACATTGCTACTCCACCACTTTATCTCATCAAAAAGGGAAATACAGAAAGGTATTGCTGGACTGAAGAAGAAAGAATGAATATAGTGGCCGAACTCTCGACGGATGGCACAGAAAAAGGAATTCATATACAGCGTTATAAAGGTTTGGGAGAAATGAATGCAGAGCAACTCTGGAGCACTACCATGGATCCCGAAAGGCGGATGCTTAGGCAAGTAACAATAGAAAACGGAACCGAAGCCGACCGCATTTTCTCTATGCTTATGGGTGATGATGTGGCTCCAAGAAGAGAATTCATCGAACGTAATGCCAGATATGCCAAAATAGATGCATGAAACCTATTGGAAATATCCTTTAATGCCCAAATTATATGGGAAGAGTTCTGATTTAATATTTTACCTTAATAATCAGCTTACTCCTCTCTAAGGCGTAAATGGGAAGTTATGTAATTTTGTAATTCCTTGATCCTTTTATGAAAAATCCTTCCTCAAAAATTACCTCTAGCAATGAGGCACTGATAGATAGGGCAAAACGATGGTGCGCCATTCAGGAAAGATGTAGCTACGACTTAAGGCTCAAGCTCAAGCAATGGGGATTACCCGAAGACGAAATCCCAAAAATCATTTCGCAACTCACCAAGGAAGGGTTTATAAATGATGGCCGTTTTGCCCGCATGTTTGCCCAAGGAAAATTTCATAATTTAAAATGGGGCAAGATTAAAATCAAGTTGGAGCTTCAACGGCATCACATATCGGATGAATTAACACAACAGGCCATCAACTCATTGGATGATGAAGAATATGAAACAACTTTAAAGAAAATCTTAAACAATAAACGGAAATCTCTCTTGAAAGAACCACCAGATATTGCCCGTCAAAAACTCATCCGTCTTGCATTATCTAAGGGGTACGAACCTGAAATGATTTACAGGTTATTAAACAAAACAGATCTCATGGAAGAATAATTTTAATAATTTTATATTATATGATAAATGAAGATATTAAAGCTCTCGAAGCAAGGGTAGAAGCCTTGAGGAGGTTTCTTTGACATAGACTCAAAGCTTAAGGAGGTAAAAGAAGAAGAGGAATTAACACTCATAAATGATTTTTGGAATGATCCCAAATCAGCAGAAAAAATCTTTAAGTCTATACAGGCAAAAAAAGTATGGATAGAACGTTTCGAAAAAGTCAGGAGCCTCTTTGAAGATTTAAAGGTTATGGTTGATTTTTTGGATAATGGCGAAGCTACCGAGCAAGAAGTGAATCGGCATTATCAAGAGACCTTACATGAAGTAGAAGAATTAGAATTTATGAATATGCTTTCGGCAGAGGAAGACCGACTAGGAGCTATCATGGAAATCAATGCAGGGGCCGGGGGAACAGAGAGTCAAGACTGGGCTTCCATGCTTATGCGTATGTATATTCGATATGGCGAGAGACAAAATTTCAAGATTACCGAACTCGATTTGCACGAAGGGGATGTAGCAGGCATAAAAAATGTGGTTTTAGAATTCGATGGAGAATATGCCTTTGGATATTTGAAGGCTGAAAATGGAGTTCATCGTCTTGTGCGCATTTCGCCTTTCGATTCCAATGCAAGACGTCATACTTCTTTTGCTTCTGTATATGTTTATCCCATCGTTGATGAAAACATAGAAATCGATATTAATCCATCCGACATTACATGGGAAACCTATCGCAGCAGTGGGCCAGGCGGGCAAAATGTAAACAAGGTTGAAACTGCAGTTAGGTTGAAACATGAACCCACTGGCATTATCATAGAATGCCAAGTTACACGCTCACAACAGCAAAACAAGGAAAAAGCACTGCAAATGCTCAAATCGAAACTTTATGAAATTGAACTACGCAAGAAAAGAGAAAAAATAGACGCCATGGAAGCTGCAAAGAAAAAAATCGAATGGGGATCACAAATACGCAGCTATGTGCTGCATCCCTATAAAATGGTGAAAGATCATCGCACTAATTATGAAACTGGGAATACTCAAGCAGTTCTCGATGGCGATATTCAAGACTTCATTAAGGCCTATTTGATGCAAAACGGCAGCAATACACAGAATTAATAATATATGGATTTATGATCTTCTATCTAAGATTCATACCTCTCTTTCTAATATGCCTCATTCAATCTTTTACCAAAAAAATTGAATAATAATTGCCTAATACTATCAGAAAAAGCTATTTTTACTGCAACTTCTATCCTATCACAGTAAATAAGATTAGATATTGGGAAAAATCAATCCTGGAAATTGCTTGACTAAGAAAACATCGAAAAAACTAAATCGAATAAATTATTACGTGTCAAATCCAAAAATCACCACCAAAACATGAAAAATTTACAAATCTTAACGCTCAGTTTATTACTGCTGATGCATCTTTCATTGATAGCTCAGCAACCTAAAGCCCAGCGGCTTGTTTTACTCGAAGAATTTACCTCATCAACCTGCGGACCATGTGCCTCGGTGAATCCTACTATTGTTCAGCGATTACAACAAAACCCCGATAAGTTTACGGCTATCTTTTATCATGTAAGCTGGCCTTCACCGGGAAACGATCCTATGTATCTTGCCAATACTCAAGAAAATAACGCAAGAGTAAACTATTATGGCGTAAATTCTGTGCCTTATTCTGTGATCGATGGAAATTATTATACAGGGCATCCTAATGGATGGAATATGACCACTATCAATAATCGTTACACTATGCAATCGCCTGCCGAAATACAGCTTCAGCACTATCTTAATGCTGCTCAGGACAGCATATTCGTGAACATGCTGGTGATCCCTACAGATTTGATGAGCGGCAGCCAATTGGTTGCTCAAAATGTAATCATCGAAAAACATATTCACTTTAATACCCCTCCGGGAACCAATGGCGAAAAAGATTTCTACAATGTCATGAAGAAAATGCTCCCCGGAGCAGGTGGAACATATCTGCCCACTCCTCTTTCACCAAGCGATTATGTAATTCTTCAATATTCATGGAAGTTGGCCAATGTATACGACAACAACGAACTTGCAGCCGTAGGCTTCATACAGAATAATTCTTCCAAGGAAATTCTTCAAACAGCCAACAGCTCTACTGCTCCCATTATTCCACTTTATGACAATGATGGAGAAATTTTAACCTTAAGTAATGTGGCCCCTGAAAATTGTACAGGGAAAATAACTCCTATCATTCGCATTCGCAACAATGGTTCTAATCCCCTCAGTTCAATTACATTAAAGTATAGAATAGAAAATCATCCTGAACAGGAATATACCTGGACTGGTAACATCGGATTTCTTCAATCGAAAAACATTACTTTACCGGAGTACCTGTTTACACCACAAAATCCAAGTACTCTCAAAATTTATATCGACAAGGTCAATCAATTGCAAGACGAATACCGTAAGAATGACACGCTTACCTTCCAGCTCACAGATCCTAAAACAGTTACAACGCTTTTGAACCTATGGATTAAAACCGACAATAAACCCGAAGAAATCACTTGGAACATCAAAACCATTGATGACAGCCTGGTAGCTTCAGGCGGACCTTATACAGAAGCTAATACCTTGATCAAGGAAACTATTACCATAGAATCGGAACATTGTTATCAGTTTTCATTATATGATGCTGGCGGAAATGGTTTATGCTGCGCCAATGGATTGGGCTTCTTTACACTTTTCGACGATAAAAACATTACAATTGTCGAAGGCACTACTTTTGGTAGTGAAGTGCTTTCCCAATTCTATTCACAAAGCGGAGTGGGTATTGAGGATATTTCAACACAAAATCTATTTGTTATACCCAATCCAGCAAAACATCTTGCTGCCATAAATTTCAACATGACTACCATGGGAAAAGTAACCCTCAATATTTATGATATGAACGGTGTGAGGGTTTCTAAAACGGTTTCGAAAATATTCCCCAAGGGACAGCAAAAATTAGAATTAAATGTCGAAAAAATGAGTTCTGGCATTTATCTCATCGAAATGATAATGCCCGATCAGAAGGTTTTACGACAGCGTTTAATTGTATTGTAAAATATTTATCCAACGCTTTGATACGAGCTTTGCAATCAATTGCAAGGCTCATTGTTTTTATCAAATAAAAAACAGGCTTCCATTTCAAGTAGCCTGTCCTTTATTATTAACCAAAATCCATTAAGTGTTAACCAAAACCATTTAATTAGAAACAATTAACATGCCAAGGTTTAGTATGGGAAAAAGTAAACATCAAAAAATTCTACAGTAAACTAAATCAACATTTTATATAAACCACAGCAAGCCACCACCCTCTAAAAACCATTCCACTTGCTGAAAAGTTTCCTTATATGGCTCGTTTTTCTATATTATGGACAATGGTCCGCATTTTGGAGAAAGAACTTATATGGAATGGCCAAAAGATAATCGTAAAAAGAAAGACGTTAAAAGAGAAAAGATAACTATTATGTGATGTCACTATCTAATATCACGACTGCCATCGAAAAAAAAGAAATTCAGATTGTAATAACTTATAACTCGGGTTGTATATTAAACTTTTGCACAAATTCCTTAACAAATGGGTTGCGTTTTGAAAGCTCATTTAATCTTTCTAATGGAGTGTAAACCATTATATTGTTTTCGGATGAGGGGATTATCTCTGTGAGGAGTTTTATACTAGGATTAGAGAATTCAGTTCGAAAAAAATCCAAGATTCGTTCTTGATTATTAAGAATATCATTCTTTATTACGCCATTAACCACTTGGAATACAATAGTATGACTATCACCTTTTTGTGGTTTGGCCATTTTGAGCGAATATACTAATACTTCTTCCTTTTCACTCAAAGCTTCGAGAAAAGATGCCCATTTCATTAAAAGCTCTTCTTCGCTGAACTCTCTACCTTGAGACAATGGCTGTCGACACTCTTCGATTTTATTTGAATTTTGCTCTTCTGGCTGATTAATGATTTTTCGCACGTTAGCGGTTTGTAATCCAAAATGAGAAAGTCCATTCTTTGTAGCATTATTTTCGATGTTGGTTGAAAATTTTGGAGCTTGACCAGTTGATGAAAGAGATATGTCAGGTTGCGGAGGTAAGGATAAGGGATCTTGAGAAGAAGGAGCTGATGCGGCAGAGGGTGAAGATTTGGGGGCATATTCAGTATTAGGCTCGGAAACATGAGTAGGAGCGGGTTGTGGGTTGGGCTTGGAGTTTGTAAAAGAATTTTCTATCTGGCAAATATTAATAAGAGTGATTTCAATGGCAAGTCTTTTATTAAGACTCATACGGTAGTTGGCATCACATTGGTTGATGAGATTGAGGGCTTTAGCCAGAAATTGAAGAGAACATTTTTGGGCTTGGGTAATATACAGATTCGCTACTGTTTCCGAGACTTCGAGCAATTTAACAGAAGCCGGGTCTTTAGCCAACCAAAGATTACGAAAATGTTTGCCCAAGCCATTGATAAACATTTGTCCCTCAAAACCACGTTCTATGATATCATTCAATAAAATAAGGGCATCGCTAGTTTGTCCATGTAACAAATACTCACTCATTTTGAAATAATCCTCATAACTAAGCACATAGAGGCTTTCGGCCACTTTCTGGTAAGTGAGATGACGTCCAGAATAAGTAACCAACTGATCGAAGATGGAAAGAGCATCGCGCATAGCACCATCGGCCTTCTCGGCAATCACATGCAAGGCTTCTATCTCATAACTTATGCCTTCATTTTGAGCAACATGTTGAAGCTGGTGAACGATATCCTCGATAGTAATACGCTTGAAATCATATATCTGGCAACGTGAAAGTATGGTTGCCATAACCTTATGTTTTTCGGTTGTGGCCAAAATAAACTTCACATAATCGGGAGGTTCTTCAAGTGTCTTTAAAAATGCGTTGAAGGCGTTCTGCGATAACATGTGCACTTCATCAATGATGTATACTTTATACTTGCCATGATGTGGAGGAATACGCACCTGATCAATCAAAGAACGAATATTATCTACAGAATTGTTAGAAGCAGCGTCAAGTTCGAAAATATTCAGTGAAGTATTATTATTGAAATCTATGCAAGAATCGCACTGATTGCAAGGTTCGAAGTTGGGTGTAAGATTGAGGCAGTTAATAGTTTTGGCAAGAATTCGTGCAGTGGTTGTTTTACCCACGCCACGTGGTCCTGTAAATAAAAAAGCTTGAGCAATTTGCTGAGTACGTATAGCGTTTTTCAAGGTTTGCACTATACTTTGTTGCCCAACTATTTCGTCGAAAGTACTCGGTCTATATTTCCTTGCCGAAACAATAAAATTATCCATGCCCTTAATAATAAAAATCAGGCGTCAAACTTAATGGTTTTTTGTCAAATAAATATATGTTGGGCCTTTGTACCTTTGTAGTTTCCATTAGGCGAAACTTTCTCGAGTTTTTAATCGAAAACATGTTATTATTGAAAATTTATGAGCAATTCAGGTGACAGATTACTGATAAAGATTCCAAAATTTAGCAAGAGACTACAATACACATTTCATTACTTATTGAATACGTTATGGGGAATAAATCATGAATTTACGCTCAATGATGATGAATACATTGCTTGGCAGGGACCTAAGATGATTTATGGAGGAAGTTTTCAGAAAAATGAAGTTTGGTTTGAGGCGGTTTCATTATTATTTGAGAGAAACATTGTAGGGGTCGATACGGGGAAATACTCGCCCCATGGTGGGCTCTTCCCTGTTTATAGTAAAGACTCGGCCTTGCCTTTTGATGCCTTTGCTTCATCCTTTTACATGTTGAGCCGTTATGAAGAATATTTGCCTTGTCGAAAAGATATACATGGACGCTTTCAGGCAAAAGAAAGCATAGCCTATCGTGAAGGATTTCTCGATAAAGCAGTTGTGAATCATTGGGCAGAGATGATTGTTTCTATTTTATTGAAAAAATTCCCCGATTTGCAGTTCCATAAAACTACCTACAAGTATGTTCCTACCATAGATGTGGATTTAGCTTATAGATACTTGCATAAAGGATTTCTGAGAACGCTCGGAGGATACATAAAAAATTTGCTACATGCAGATTTTGAAGAAATAAAAAGCCGAACTCAGGTATTAATGGGCAAAGAACGTGATCCTTTCGATAGTTTTGATTCCTTACAAATATTGCATTCATCTTATCGCCTAAAACCATTATTTTTCTTTCTCTTTAGCGATTACGGACAATTCGACAAGAATCTGTCGATTTATAATCCAGCCTTTAGAACTCTGATAAAAAGGATTGCCGACTATGCTATAGTTGGAATTCATCCTTCTTATGCCTCAAATAAAAATCCTCAGAAATTAAAAAAAGAAATTGAAGACTTATCCAAATGCTTGCATCGACAAGTTACGCATAGCCGTCAGCATTTCTTGAAACTTAGTCTTCCCGAAACCTATCGCAACCTCATCCATTGCGGAATTACCGATGATTATACTATGGGTTTTGCCGATCAGCCTGGATTCAGAGCCGGTACCTGCATCCCTTTCCCTTTCTATGATCTCGATTTAGACACTCCCACCTCTCTGCTGATTCATCCTTTTATGTTTATGGACGGAACATTAAAAGATTACTTGAAGATTCCGGAAAACCAAATTGTAGATTATGTAAAACCATATATAGAAGAAGTAAAACGTTATTCGGGTACATTGATTACTCTGTGGCACAATGAAACTCATGGGGGCAGCGGCCGATGGAAAGGTTGGCCCGAAATATATGAAACCATAGTGAGTTTGGGAGCTTCATCTTCAACTGAAACATCCTAAAACCATGTTGAGAAAGCTTTTGAGCACAGGACTATTCCGACCATTTATTATCGTGGGTTTTATGACCATCTTATTGTGGCTAAACCCTTTATTGAACCCACCTCCTTCGGTTGCTTTCGATGCATTTCCTCTGCAAAAATGGTTATGGAGTAGCCTTTTAAACCATCGGCTAGGAGCAGGAATTATGGCTCTGATTTTGACTATTATCCTTGCCTTAATGTTTTATTTTACTCTCAGATCAAAAAAATTTGTTCCTTACCGAAGCACAATAACTTTGTTTCTATTTATCGTTATCTTTAGTCATAATCCAAACCTATGCACCATTCATCCTCTAAGCTTACCCATAATCTGTTTATCCATCAGTTTACTTTATGTCCTCGGTTTTCCCTCATCTGAATCGAATTTTCAAAAATCGTTCTGGGCTGGTTTTTTCACGGGTTTAGCTGCTCTTTTCTACCCTCCAGCAGTCATTTTCATACTATTTGTTTGGATAGTAGCACTTTATTATAGCTCTTCAAGAGGAAGAGATTTTCTATTGACTTTGCTTGGTTTTCTAAATCCAATTATCCTCATTTTAGGTATCATGTTTTTGCTGAACTATTCACCTTTAGATTATATTTTCACTTCATTGGCATTTTTTGACATACCAAATATTTCTTTTGGCATTTCATGGTTAGAATGGTTATTTATAAGTGTTTTTACTATTACAATGCTCTATATATTTTTCATCTCTATGACTAGTTTGTTACATAAGCCAATACAATTTCGGCGAACTAGCTGGATAATGACATGGTTTTTAGTATTTTCACTCTTATCGGCTACATTCTCGAATACATTTTTCATTTATCATCTAGGATTAGTAAGCATTCCGTTGAGTGCATTTGCCTCGGCACATTTTAGCGAGCCTATGCGTTCATGGAGAAGTGAAATTTTATTAAATTTGTTTTTTATAATTGCCTTTTTGCAGAACCTTCAAATCATCCATTAAATGTTACAACGAAAATATAATTTGGAGCTAACAGAGGCCGGATGTGATGAGGCAGGTCGAGGAAGCCTTGTAGGGCCAGTATTTGCTGCCGCTGTTATCTTACCCGAAAACTTTCAGGCAGAAGGATTGAACGATTCTAAAAAACTTAACCCCAAGAAAAGAGAACAACTAAGAGAAATCATCGAAAATACAGCTATTTGTTTTTCCATAGCTACTGCTACAAAAGAAGAAATTGAGAAATTAAACATACTCAATGCCAGTATTTTAGCTATGCACCGTGCACTCGATCAACTTAGCGTACGCCCGACCATTATATTAGTCGATGGCAATCGATTTAAGCCTTATAATCAAATTGAATATGCTTGTATAGTAAAAGGCGATGGTATTTACGAAAGTATTGCAGCCGCTTCAATTTTAGCTAAAACATACAGAGACTCGTTTATGAATCAATTGCATGAAGAATATCCACAATATGGGTGGAACCATAATAAGGGATATGCCACAAAAGAACATTTACTTGCAATTCATGAATATGGCCTTACACCTTACCACCGCCGAACTTTTAAAATCAGTTTACAAACACGTTTATCGTTCAAATAAAAACTACTTTCCCTAAGTAATTTTAATCATACACTTAGCTTAATATTTAGGTGTAATTTTGCAAACAAATTATTATATTTCCGTATCTAACAGAGAGAAAATGGATTACTTCATCCCGAAAAATTTCAAAAATTTAGTAGCACAAACAAATTGAGGCAGCAAAATGAAGCAAGGGAAAAAATGGCTTACTATTATTTTGTTAGCTTTGGGAATCCCATCCTTAGGCGGAGGAATATATTGGTTACTGCTTAAAGGGCCAGCTCGTGAATATAAACTTATCAACGCTGTGCCTCAAAACGCCAGTATGCTTTTCATCACAAAAAACGCCTCACAATTATGGGAAAAGCTAAAAAACAATAATGAGGTTTGGGATGCACTTAAAATGACGGAAACTTTTTCGAAACTTCATCAAGGCATTGTTGGAATAGATTCATTATTACAATCGCAAACCAATGTTGACGATTTTTTGAAAAATAAGGAGGTAATGATTTCTTTCCATAATAACTCGTCAGGGAAAACTAATTTTCTTTTACTTTTTCCTTGTTCAACGAATATTGAAGAAGTGGCATTATCTAACCTATTGGGGAATAATGCATCGAAGACAGCTTCGACCACTGCTGAGTTACACAAATACAATAAAATAAACGCTTCGAGAATAGGCCAGCAACAACAGGTTTTATATTATACCTTCAGACACAAGATATTTATAGCCTCTTTCTCTGCAGAAGTTTTGGCCTCGAGTTTACAACAAATCAATAAAGCTAAAGGCCTTGACAGCGAGCCACAAGTTCAAAACCTTTTAAAATCAGCCGGCAACAATGTTGATGCTACTTTGCTGCTCAATTTTGATTATCTGCCCGAAATTTTGAAAAAATGGCCAGCCAGCGATTTTATCCCTCGATATTCTAAACTTAGAAGATTTGCAAAATATACTTCTCTCGATATTTATTTCCAAAAGAAAAAACTTCTTTTGAATGGTTATTCAATAACACGACCAGGTGATTTCTTACGACTATTTAGAAACCAACATCCTCAGGCGCCAACCGCCCTCAATCTTATTCCCGAACATACTGCAAGCTTTATTTATTTATGCTTCGACAACTTCGATAGTTTTATCGATTCCTATAATGATTACCTTTCATCGCTTTCTACCTCACAAAAGTCTGAAAGTCAGCTCACTATCTCATTAATACAAAATTTAAAAGAAGCTAAAATAGCCGAAATAGTTTCAACACTCATTAATACAGGAGGAGAAACTCCCTTGGATAATTCCTTAGTTATTCTGCGATCCCTCAATGCTCAGCATTTCGATGAAATGATTAAAGAAACTTTACCTTCAACTGAAAGCGAAAAATCTTTTACTATTAATCAGCGAGAATTCAGAAAAATAGACTTTGAGCGATTTTTTGGTAGCTTTTTATCTAGCATTTTACCTGATTTCAATAAGGTCTATTATTACAGAATAGACGATTACTTCCTTTTCGCCACCAAACCTCAAATACTTCAAGATTACGTAATACAATATGTACGCGGGAAAACTCTAATCAATACGATAGGATTTAAAGCTATACGTGAAATATCAGAAGAAAAAACGAATTTTTGGTTCTATTACGATCCAACTGAAGCTGCTGCTTTTCATCATTTTTTGTTTGCCACAGAAGTGGCTGGCAATTTAGATGCTAATCTTCACGTAGTTTCTCTTTTTGATGCCATTTCGGTTCAAATTTCGGGAGGAGGCTCGATGCCATATGTTTCAACAATTATAAAACACCGTTCAGCTAATGATGAAATACTTGCGTCTCAAACATCGACCAACACAACAAGCGACACACTACTTATCCATAATTTAAACGAGATTTCCACAGACGAACGTTTATTATGGAAAGTTGAACTCGACCAACCATCCACCAAACCTCCCATAATATTGAATAACCTGGCCCAAGGCAAAAGCTATGTTTTAGCCTTCGACCAGATACAAAACACCTACTTATTCGATTCAGAAGGCTCACTCAAATGGAAAAAACTAATCGAAGGATCGTCGGATGATATTTTTTGCAGAGTTGAAGCCATAAGAATTGACAATAAGCAAGTTTTGTTCTTTATCACCCAAACTCAACTTTATGCCTATGAGACTTCAGGTAAATTGCTAGCAGGATATCCTGTTGCGCTTGATATACCTCTCACAGGTCCGCCTTCTCTTTTTTCAAATGATAAAAAATCTACCATCCGCATTTATTACCCTGGCTCCGATAGTTTATTGCACTGCATCGACATAAAAGGGAAACCCATAAAAGACTGGGAAACAT
>LDZT01011823.1_pt1 | contig 13470 bp, 10 predicted proteins | sample 615521 | NCBI WGS metagenome assembly LDZT01 (sample SAMN03408292, study PRJNA278302) | terrestrial metagenome | isolation source: oil reservoir sample SB1 | place: USA: Alaska, North Slope, Schrader Bluff formation | collected 2011-09
ACCACATAACGCTCAGCGTCTATTAGGACATCGGGGGAGAGTTTGAGCATGTCCCCCTCGCAAATAGTAACATTGGTAAAGCCAGCCAGCGCCTCTCGCAGCGGCGCAATGAGGCGGGGATCCAGCTCCACAGCAACCACCTGGCGGGATTGCTGCGCTAGAAGATAGGTGAGGCTGCCAAGCCCGGCACCAATCTCAAGCACAGTGTCGTCTGAGCTGACTTTTGCCGCCTGCAGTACTTTGTTCAGACCGTTCGGGTCAACCAGGAAGTTCTGCCCCAAAGATTTTTTGGGCTTCACCTGGTATTTTTGGATTAATGGGAAAATATCCAGGTAGCGCAGGCTCATGGCAGCACCGTGGGAATATAGGCTGGCACGGGCGTGAGGAAGTAGAGGGTAGTCCAATAATGCCAACCGACATAGTTGCTGTCATCGTAGCCTAAGTCAATCCAATAACGCCCGTCAATGCCGCCGCCAATATCAGCAATAATGCCACGGCCATAGCCAGGTACATACACTGGCTGGAACTGCATCACGCTATACCACGAAGTGCGCACAGCGATAATGCCTTTCGTCAAAGTCAAGCCCGAAGCCGTGTTCTTATCGCCGCCCAAATCTCGCGGAGCATACGAAGTAGCATAAACGGTAACCTTGCGCCAATATTCGATTGTCTCGCCATCGATAGTCTCTGTGCGCACCACCACTTTCGTCCCACGCCCCAAAACGCCATCCTGCGGGTCACTTGCTTTCCAAGGTCCTTCAGTAAAACTGGCAACTTCCTTGCCGTCTTCCAAGCGCACACGCGTGCGGGTTACGACCAAACCCACCTGCCCTGGCTCAATCACTGAGATAGTATCCAACTCGGCATTAGGGTCTTCCACATACGTGTTTTGATAAGCGGTCTCCTCTTTTTCTAATTGGATTTCCTCCCGCACCTGTACCAAGCGAATCGATCCATCTGCAGGCAGAGGTTCATTTTCCGCAGGGATGGTATAGTCCAGATTTTGTAGGGGTATGCCAATCTCGGCGAGAGCTTCACCCACGGTTTCAGCAGCGCTTAAGCCTGATATTTGTTTACCAGCATAAGCCACAGATACTGGGCTGGCTTTCTTCACGCTGAGTTCCGTCGTACTTCTGAGCACTGTTTCCTGTGGCAGTGAGAGCCTGTCTTCGGCTCGCAGGTAAATCCCCGCCTCCCAAAGGGCTGCCCCAAGCGTGCGTTGTTGCGTAAAAAGCACCATCTCTTGACCATCCACTTTAAGGTTAATTCTATGGGCTGGTTGGAATTGCACCAAGAGAGGCACGCCTGCCTGCAAAGGCTCGTCCCAGGCAATCTCGCTTCCATTCCTGAGGATCCGATCCTCTGGGAAAAGCACGATTCCTAGCTCAGCCAAAAGGTTCGCTGGAATGCGCTCAGCAGTTTGCAGTGTTATGATATTTTCGCCCTGTGCAATTTGGATAGGCGCTGCTTGGTTCAAAATGATAGTCCGCTGTGTCAGGTTAAGCTTATCCGCCTCAGGCAAAATACGATCCTCTGGCTGCACGCTCAAGCCAGCGGCGTGCAACACTTGCCTTGGCGTGAGGGCAAAGGTACGCAGCTGCTGCGGTTTGCCGTTCACGATGAGCGTATATTGTCCATAAAATTGCAGAAGTATGAGGCTGATGCCGAGTACCACCAGCACGATGGCTGCAATCCGCCAGGTTTTGCGATTGATTTTATTTAGAAAGCTTTCCATCGGACGAGTACGATTTACAGTCAAGTAACGTGCAGTATATCATAGGGTTCAAATGGGCTTATTGAGCCTCATTTGCCAGCTTGTGCAAGACGCGCACGAGGACTTCTTGCCAATCCTCATCTGCTAAGTTGGCAAAATTAATCCAATAGGCGTTTTTACCTGCCCTGGCAACTGGATCAATCTCCCGCAAGCGGCGCTGCCTCATTCCTTGCGGCAATTCCGGGTAGCTCAATACGATTTGGTTACGCAGCATGTTGATCGCCTCCAAGCCAGCTTTTCCAGCCAAGAGTTTTACTTTCATCTGGTAAAACAGATTTCTCACAGCTTGTGGCGGCTCCCCAAAGCGATCGGCAAACTCAATTTCAGTAGAGACGAGCTCTTCTTCGCTGCGGATGGAAGCAATGCGCCGATAGAGTGAAAGCCGTAAATCTTGGTCCGGAATATAACTGGAAGGGATCTCACTTGCTAATGGCAGCTCTACATTGATACTCAGGCTGGGGTCATCTAGCCACGGCAAGCCGCTCTCAGCCCCTGTTTCTGGTGGCAAACCAGCCTCAGCCCGCAAAGCCCGCACTGCTTGCGAAAGCAGCCTCGTATACAGCTGAAAGCCCACGGCAGCGATGTAACCTGATTGACGTGTACCGAGCAGGTCTCCCGCCCCACGCATCTCCAAGTCCCGCATCGCAATGGTATATCCTGCCCCAAGTTGCACGTTTTCAGCCAGCACCTCCAAGCGCTCCTGCCCTTCAGGTGTGGGTTGATGCTTAGCGCTGCGGAAAAGGTAAGCAAAAGCTTGTTGAGCGCCCCGGCCTACGCGCCCGCGCAGTTGATACAGTTGCGCCAACCCGAACATATCCGCGCGATCCACAATCAGCGTATTCGCATTAGGGATATCCAGCCCAGATTCGATAATCGAGGTGCAGAGCAGCACGTCAACCCGTCCATCCGTAAAGGCATGCATCACTTCTGCCAGCTCATCTTCGGGCATCTGACCATGCGCAATGGCAATGCTCGCTTCCGGCACCAAATTAGACAAATGGTTATAAACCGCTGGAATGGATTGTACGCGGTTGTGCACATAAAAAACTTGTCCACCGCGGTCCATTTCACGGGTGATCGCTTCCCGCACCAGTTTAGGGTCATATACACCAATATGAGTGATGACGGGCAAGCGTTCCTCTGGTGCCGAGTTGATATTGGAGATATCACGCACCCCGGTCAGCGCCATGTATAGTGTGCGGGGAATAGGCGTCGCAGTGAGGGTAAGCACATCGACGGTATTGCGCAGTTTTTTGAGGTGCTCTTTGTGCGAGACACCAAAGCGCTGCTCCTCGTCGATAATCACGAGACCGAGGTCATTGAATTTCACGTCGGAAGAAATCAACCGGTGGGTTCCAATGACAATATCGACTTGCTTGTTAGCCAGCTTTTTAAGAATTTCATTTTGCTCCTTTGGGCTGCGAAAGCGTGAAAGCATCTCTACATTGACCGGAAACGTCGCTAAGCGCTGCCGGAAGGTATCATAGTGTTGCTGCGCTAAGACCGTGGTAGGCACAAGCACTGCTACCTGCTTACCGTCCAAAACCGCTTTGAATGCCGCCCGCAATGCCACTTCCGTTTTGCCATAGCCCACGTCCCCGGTAAGCAGCCTATCCATGGGCCGTTCGGATTCCATATCAGCCTTCACCTCTTGAATAGCTTCAAGCTGATCGGGCGTTTCAATGTATGGGAAGCTGGCTTCCAGCTCCCGCTGCCAGTCTTTATCTTGGCTGAACTTGAACCCTTTAGCTACTTGGCGCTTGGCATAGAGTTCGAGTAAATCTTTAGCCACAGCTTGCACCGCCTGGCTGACCTTACGCTTTGTCTGATTCCATTCCATCCCGCCCAAGCGGCTAATTGCAGGAGTTTGGTCATCTGGGCCGATATAACGGGTGAGACGGTCAGCTTGGTGAATGGGCACATACAGGACGTCGTTATCCTTATATTGGATGGTCAAATACTCCCTCTGGGAGCCCTTTATGTTCGTGCGGTGTAAGCCAATGAATTGACCAATGCCATAGTCTACATGCACCACCCAATCCCCAGGCTTGAGATCGGCAAATACCAGTTCAGGTGCCTCAGAGACAAGCGCAGGACGCCGGCGCACTTGAGGTCGTCCCCAGCCAAAGATCTCACTATCGGTCAACAGGTGGTGAATTTGTCCATTGGCTAACTTAAGTTCCCAACCACCCGAGAGAAAGCCCTCTACAAAGAAGACTTCAGCTTGGTCAGCACTTACTTGCGGGTGATTCTCCTGCCAAAGCTGGCGCAGCCGAGCTGCCTGGCGCGAAACCACAATCCATGGCTCAGCTTTGCGTTCAATCTCCTGCAAATGCGCCTGAAATTCTTTCAGACGGCCAGCAAAACGCGGACCTGGGTCGAAGGCGGCAGCTAAAGGTCGCAAGCCAAAGGCATTCGTATGCCCCAATTCCAAAACTTGGTGATGGGTAAAACTATCTTCGATTTCGGACCAAGTGATGTAAGGTAAAGGAAAATCCTCAGGCAAAGCCTTCTGTTCGACTAAGCTCTGAAGGCGCGCCTCAGCTTCTTCTTCGATATCATTGGTTGCTGCCGTAATAAATTCTTCCCCATCTAACAAGATCAACGTTTGGCTCGGTAAATAATCCATTAGGCTGGAAGGAAAATCATAAAGCAATGGGATATCAAATTCAGTGAGCGAATCTAACAAGAGCCCCTTCTTTTCAGCAGCCATCGGTAAAGCCTCTGAGGCGGGAAAAATAACCGTTTGCTTAACTGCACTCACCGTGCGCTGAGTGGATGGATCGAAGTGTTTGAGGGTGTCGATCTCCTCGCCAAAAAATTCAGTGCGCACTGGCATTTCCTCCGCGGGTGACCAAATATCTAGAATACCACCCCGGCGAGAAAACTGCCCGGGCTTCACCACAATGTTGCTATACTGGTAGCCTAAACCAACCCAGCTGCCTACAAGCTCCTGCAAGTCGCGGTGATCACCTAGGATTATCCTTTGTGAGGCGCGTAAGAAATCGCGGCGCGGCACAGTCCGCGTCATGACCGCCCGGATAGGTGCAACAATCACGGGAGGCGTATCACTAGGCTCAGCATCCGGCATTAGATATTTAGCCAGCTCGGTGAGCACCAACAAGCGCTCTTGCCGAGCGGATTCCGACCAAGGCAGATTTTCATAAAAAAGTGGATTCGGCTCTGGGAAGTAAAGGTTGTTTCCCTCTGGCAGCCAAAAGCCAAGCTCATCGTAAAGCTCTAGCGCGCGGTCGGCACGGTTGGTGAGCAGCACTACAGGTACATGCAAATCCACATGCAACGCCGCAAGGATCGCCAAGCGCGAGGCACGCGGCAAGCCTAAGCCAAAGCGCTCTTGGTCTTTAAACCCACCCTTTTTGAGCTGCTCTAAAAGCTGTTGATAAGCTGGTAAGCTGCGCACATAATTGAGAACAGGATGATCAACCAACTTCGCCATTGTGTATATTCATCGCCTTCTCAAGTCCTGTGGTGATAAAAGCAAGCGCAGCCTCACATGCTTGCCCAATCACCATTTTTAAGAGTTCTTCGTCACTTTTCGGAAAATCCTGCAAAACATAATCAGCGGGGTCCATCCTTCCGGGTGGCCTGCCGATTCCTACGCGTAAACGCGGGATGGCATTGGTCCCTAATTTATCAAATATGGAAAGCATGCCATTATGCCCCGCGCTGCCCCCGCTTGGGCGCATACGCAAGGTCCCCAAAGGTAAATCCATATCATCGTGAATTACCAGCAGCCGCTCAAGCGGCACTTTGAAATAACGCACCAATGGCGCCACTGCCTCCCCGGAGTTGTTCATGAACGTGAGCGGCTTAGCAATAATTACAGGAATCCCCTCGTACTTACCATTGCCAATCTGTGCTTTAAACTTCACCCTCTTTAGGGGAATGTCTATTTTTTCAGCAAGCGCCTCTGCTACCATAAAGCCAACATTGTGCCGGTTATGGCGATAGGCTAAGCCGGGGTTTCCCAACCCCACAATTAGAGTATTTTCTTTATTTAATGAATCTAGCATCATAACCGCTTCCGAAAGAAATTTATTGGCAATCCTTCATTTTAACATACAATTAATGCTGCTCTCCGCGCCATATTTACAAACGGAAACGTGCTAAGGTTAGTATCAAAAATATTTGATTGAGGGTGTTGAAAAATATTGGTTAATCGATTACATCCAAATTTTCAAAGTAAAGAATTTCAATCTGCCCTCACCCTGCCCTCTCCCAGCTCCGAATCCCGTTCGCTTTTCAGCGTCAATCTGCTGGGAGAGGGTGGTTCTTTTGCAGGCGGGGGCGGCCGCCCCCCAGCATTGTGCGGAAAGTTTTACACTGAAACCAGACGCTGGGGAGGGGAATCAAAGGGGTGGGGTTTGCAGTGCAGGTTATGAACATATTGTGATCTTCTTAATATAAAGTCATTCATTTCTTAATGTTCTAGCCATTTTCAACACCCTCTTTTAATTGGGTAAGATACAAAGATTTAGCGTGTTTTCTTGCGCCTCAAGAAAATCAGAGTTCCCCCAAGAATTCCAGCTAAGGTAGCTATACCAGCCAAACGTTTTGGAGAACGCCAACCACTTTGACGCTGCACGTTTTTCTGCTTAGTAAGCGGCGCATGGATCGGCGCTGCTAGGTCAAATGTAATCAGCCGGTCCAGATAGCCTAAGCGTGCACACCCTTCCAGACTAAAAACATAGACGGGCTTACCGCGTTGCGCCCCGATGCGCAAGTCCCGGGTAAACTCCTCCCAGGTCAGAGGGTCAGCTTGGTCCATATCTTCAAAAAGCACACTGCTGCCAGTTAAACCTATGCCGATTGCCTGAGCACCAGCCAAAGCACGCCAAAACGCAGCTTGATTTTGCCCGCGGTGCAGGCTGGTAAATAATAAATCAATCTGCCGATCAGCCACCAGTTCGAGTTGACCTTCTGCCTTGCGCAATAGCTTCGATCTACCGTGCTGAGCCGCTACCACAGTTGCTGGACGGTAAAGCTCAAGCCGGTAACCATCATCATGCACCTGTATTCCCAATTGCAAGTAATTCTGCTTGGCTTGCAAAAGCTCTGCTGATTTCTCTTCTTCAGTTTTCAGTGAATTCCCCCAGGAACTTTCTTCTTTGATGCACAAGCCAATGCCAGCCCAAACCAGCTTTTTGTGCTGAGACCATTGCTTGAAACGATGGTACTGTTCTGCAGCCAGCACGCTATTGCTTAAATTGAACCAATAGTTTTCCTCTTTGGGTAGCATCAGCCAAGCAATCACGGGGATGTCGAGTTTATTAAGCAGCTGCACTGCTTTGGCACGCTCGTTGGAAAAATCCATCACAGCTAAACTGACCCCAGCACCTAAGCTCTTGAGGTCATCCAAAACAAAGCGATCCTCAAAGAGCCTGGCTAATGGTTTGGCTTCCAGTGCACAGAAGAAGTTCAGTTCAAAAACGTCAGAATTGCCCATACTTAATCTTTAACACGCAAAGAATTTATAGGATGCAGTTTACCCTCATCCGCTAAGCGGCTGTTTGGCTGGCAATCCGGTTCGGCGCGGATATTCCGCTGGCGTCTGTGCCACTTTATCCAGCACCACCAAGTAACGATCTTCCACCACCGCCGGCAGAGCAATTGGCATAATCTTGCGCAGCTGACCGCCCAAGCGTGCAATGACTTTTTCACTTTGCTGGGTTTCGGCAGGAGCATTCTCCCCTTTTTGCATGATTACCATACCCCCAATGCGCACGAGCGGCAGCAAATACTCAACTAAAGTCGGCATGGGCGCAACAGCACGGCCAGTCGCCACATCATACGCCTCTCGATGTTGAGGGTCTTGCCCGACATCCTCAGCGCGCTGCGCTAAAACTGTAACCTGGCGCAAGCCAAGCGTTTCGACGACATGCTGGCAAAATCCTGCTTTCTTCTGGATGGATTCAACCAAGGTCAGGCGCATGTGCGGATATATAAGCTTGAGCGGGATGCCCGGAAAACCGGCGCCTGTGCCAACGTCTATCAAGCTGCGGGGTGGGCTGCTAGGTTCAAAAGCCAAAATACAAGTGAGCGAATCGAGAAAGTGTTTGATTTCAATGCCGCTCTCATCGCGGATTGCGGTGAGGTTGAAGCGGCTGTTCCATTCAATTAACTCATGCTTATATCGCTCAAAGGCTGCTAACTGCTCGGTGGTAAGTTGCAACCCTAAAATCTGCTGGGCTCTTTCTGTCCAAATCTCCACGCATAAAATTATACCTGCATGCCCTGTGAAAACCGTATGGATTTGAGATTCAGCGTGTCACAGAGTAAATCCCCGCCCCCAAATACGAAAACACCAACATCTTACCAATTTTCCCCACGCAGCAAAGCAGCAAAAACTTCCACAATGGCACCTTCATACTACCGGCCATAAAACCAGCAATATCAAATAGTAGATTAGGGATAAAAGCAAGCAACAGAATTGTCCATGTGCCATTCTTTTGCATCCACGCCTGCACTTTTTGCTCGCGCGCCGTGTTTTGCAAGAAAATTTGTCCGCTCACCCCCGCCAAATAGCCCGAAATCTCACCGATTGCCGCACCAAGGCCGGCTGCCAATGCCACCCACAGCGGGTTGAATACCGCACCCATGGCGGTGGTAAAAACCACACCGGGCAGTGGAAACAAAATGGTGGCATTAGAAAGAATGGAGAATAAAAATATGCCTATGTAACCATAGCGCTGCAAATCCTGCACTTTATCCCGGTTGAGGATCAGTACTACCGTCAGGGTAATAACGCCAATACCTAAGATAACCCGTATGAGGATATCTTTACGGCTCAGCCGTGATTCAGTCACTGCTGGATTGAGCCTCATTGAGCAATCCTCGTAAACGGGCAATCACCATTTGCAATGCGACGTTATTCATCCCGCCTTCAGGGATAATGACATCTGCAAAACGTTTGGACGGCTCCACAAACTCGATATAACTCGGACGCACCGTGCTCAAATACTGTGTGATGACTGACTCAACAGAGCGTCCGCGCTCCTGGATATCGCGCATCAGCCGGCGGATGAAGCAGATATCCGGGTCGGCATCCACATACAGCTTCATATCAAAAAGTTTGCGCAGCTGCGGCTCATAAAAAAGCAGGATGCCTTCAACCAAGATAATCTGACGCGGCACGACGCGGCGGGTTTCGGATGAGCGTGTGTTGAGTTTGAAATCATACACCGGTCGTTCAATTATTTCTCCGCGGCGCAGCGCTTCGATGTGGGCGATAAGTAAATCCGTTTCCAGAGCATCCGGGTGGTCATAATTGACCCTCAGTCGCTCTTCAAAAGTAAGCTGGCTTTGATCGCGATAGTATGCATCATGCGGAAGGAAAGCAATTCGCTCTCTGCCGATTTCATCCAAAATAGCTTGTGCTAAAGTGGTCTTGCCAGAGCCGGAGCCTCCGGCAATGCCGACCACCAATGGCAGCGATGTTTTCTCCATAACTCAATTATACTCTTTGAGGTTTTTAAATGAGTTTTTTCCAAGCCAATAAACTCATGGTTCTCGTTCGAAGGTATCATTAAACTTATTTCAGGACTGATTCGAGTATAATTCCTTCACTACGGACGGAGGACACATGACAGCAAATCTTATAGACGGCAAAAAAATCGCAGCAGACATTCGATCCGAGGTAAAAACCGCTGTATCAGCCCGCCAAGCGCAGGGGCTCCCTGTGCCTGGCTTAGCCACTGTTCTCGTGGGGGATGACCCAGCCTCTAAAGTTTACGTTCGCAATAAGCAAAAAGCATGCGCTGAGGTGGGCATTGCCTCTTTCGGCTATAACCTTCCGGCTGAGGCTTCCCAGCAGGAAGTTGAAGACATGGTTAGCCAGCTCAATGCCGATCCAACAATTAACGGTATCCTCGTGCAGCTCCCTTTGCCGCGTCATCTCAATGATGAAGCCGTGCTGAGCGCCATTGACCTGCATAAAGACGTAGATGGCTTTCACCCCGTGAATATCGGTAAGTTAGCCCAAAAAGGGCGTGAACCACTTTTTGTCCCTTGCACCCCTGCGGGGATTATGGTCTTGCTCGAAAAAGCTGGCGCCAAACTCGAAGGAGCAAATGCTGTTGTCTTAGGCCGTTCTAATATCGTTGGAATGCCGGTAGCCTTATTGTTGGTGCGTGCTAATGCCACCGTCACGATCTGTCACTCTAAAACGCGCGATCTGCCTTCCATTACACGCCAAGCTGATGTACTCATTGCCGCGATTGGCAAGCCGGAAATGGTGCGTGGCAATTGGGTTAAGCCCGGTGCCTTTGTTATTGACGTCGGCATCAACCGCATCGAAGATCCGGCAGCACCTAAAGGCTCGCGCTTAGTCGGCGATGTGGCATTCGAGGAGGTGCGCGAAGTAGCCAGCGCGATCACACCCGTGCCTGGCGGCGTTGGACCCATGACCATTGCGATGTTGCTGCGCAATACCCTGCACGCCCGTGAGTTAGCCGATCAATCTTCTCACATTTAAAGGAGCCAGATGTCTACCCTTTTAGTTAAAAATGCCACCCTGATTGCTACTATGGACGCACAGGGCAGAGAATTGACAAACTCTGCCCTTTTTTGCCGTGATGGCTTTATCGAACAGATCGGACCTGCCAGCGAGCTCCCCAACGATGCGGATGAAGTTCTGGACTTGCGCGATCACATCGTCTTGCCCGGGTTGATCAATACTCACCACCATTTTTATCAGACGCTGACGCGCGCGCTTCCCGCTGCACAGGATGTCAACCTCTTTAACTGGCTCAAAACGCTCTACCCCATCTGGGCACGCATGACCCCGGACGATATTTTCATTAGCACCCAAACAGCCCTGGCTGAGTTAGCGCTTTCTGGCTGTACGACTGCCTCAGACCACCTCTACCTTTTCCCCAATGGCTCCCGCTTGGATGATGAAATCGCCGCTGCCCAGCAAATTGGCTTGCGCTTACACGCCTCGCGCGGTTCAATGAGCTTAGGCGAATCCAAAGGCGGCTTGCCGCCGGATAGCGTGGTCGATAGCGAAGAGGACATCCTCAAGGATAGCCAACGCCTTATTCAACGGTACCACAACCCCAAACCTGGCTCTATGCTCCAGATTGTCTTAGCGCCTTGTTCACCCTTTAGCGTTAGCAGCCAACTCATGCGCAGCTCAGCCGAGTTGGCGCGTGAATATGGTGTGCACTTGCACACCCACTTAGCCGAGACCGAGGATGAAGAAGACTTTTGCCTGAAAACATTTGGGCTCAAGCCAGTGGCTTACATGAAATCAGTGAATTGGATCGGCTCAGACGTTTGGTTTGCCCATTCGGTACACGTTAACGAAGAGGAAATTGCCCTATACGCACGCACCGGCTGCGGCGTAGTGCACTGCCCCAACTCTAACATGCGCTTGGCTTCCGGCGTGGCACCTATCATGTCCATGCTTATGCACGGCGTGAAGGTTGGATTGGGAGTGGATGGCTCAGCCAGTAATGATAGCTCCCACATGCTTGCCGAAGCGCGTCAAGCCATGCTGCTCTCGCGTCTCAATAGCGGTATTCATGGTGCCAGCCGCTCAGCCCCAGACGCCCCGCCCCTCATGACCGCGCGGCAAGCTTTATCCCTCGCAACCCGAGGTGGCGCTGCAGTTCTTGGCAGGCAGGATATCGGCTCGCTGGAAGTAGGCAAATGTGCAGATTTCTTTGCTATCAACCTCAACACGCTGGAATACACTGGCGCCTTACAGGATCCGCTAGCAGCCGTAATCTTCTGTACACCGCTTAAGGCAAACTGGACGGTGGTGGGCGGCAAGATCATCGTAGCTGAAGGCCAGCTACGCACTCTGGACCTGCCCACGCATATCGAAAAGCACCAAGCAGCCTCAAGGAGAATCGTCCAAGGCTGAGAAAATCTCATCTTATTTAAAGGAAAAACTATGGAAAATAAAGGTTTGGCAATTGTCGCGGTTGGCGGGAACGCCCTCATTAAGGATAATCAACATAAATCTGTGCACGATCAATTCGCTGCGGCAGTCGATACAATGAAACACATCGCCGATATGATCGCTGAGGGCTGGAATGTGGTCGTCACGCATGGCAATGGGCCTCAAGTGGGCTTCATCCTGCGACGCTCGGAGCTCTCTGCCCACGAGCTGCACGAGGTCCCGCTGGATTATTGCGGCGCGGATACTCAGGGTTCGATTGGGTACATGTTCCAACAAGCACTCTATAATGAGTTCGTGCGGCGCAATATGCCTAAATCTGCAGTAACTGTCGTAACCCAGACCATCGTGGACCGCAACGACCCAGCTTTTCAGAACCCCACCAAACCCATTGGCTCTTTCATGGACGAAGAACAAGCCAAAATGCGCATGGAAAAGGACGGTTGGACCGTTGTTGAAGATGCCGGCCGTGGCTGGCGGCGTGTGGTGCCATCGCCCATCCCCTTGCGAATCGTTGAAGCAGATGCGATCAACGCTCTGATTGAGAAAGGTTTCGTGGTCATCGGCGTGGGCGGCGGCGGCATTCCGGTCATCGAAACGCCTGAGGGCGAATTGGTTGGTGTGGAAGCCGTCATCGATAAAGACTTTGGCGCGGCTATTTTAGCCAGCATGCTTAAAGCAGACCTCTTCTTGATCAGCACCGCTGTAGAAAAAGTGGCGATTAACTTCAATAAGCCTAATCAGCAATGGCTCGATCAAATGACCGCCGCAGAAGCGCGCCAATACGTCCAGGAGGGCCACTTTGCCAAAGGTTCCATGCTGCCTAAAATTCAAGCCATCCTGAAATACCTTGATAATGGCGGCAAAAAAGCCCTGATCACCGATCCGGCGCACATCAAAGACGCGCTGAATGGCAAAACCGGCACCTGGATCCTGCCCTAAGCGGGCTTTGAGGTAAGATTAATTTCAACCTTTACCCGACTCGGGTCGAAGTTAAAAGGGAGATTGGCATGGGCATCGCATATTTTACCTGCTCTGTATGTGGCAGCACCTATTTTGGCCAGGAAGTGCAATACACCTGCCCGCGCGACGGGGCTAACCTGGACGTGCATTGCGATTTCGAGACCGCGGAAACCAAGCCAGGCATCGAATCTGTCTTGCTCAGCCCGAAGCAGTCTATCTGGCGCTACGCCTCGCTGCTGCCCGTCCCTGACCCTGGCTTTGCGTACACCCCGCTGCACCAGGTGGGCTTGACCCCAGTCTACCAACCCGAATTATTGCGCGAGCGGCTCGGTCTGAAGCAACTCTGGATCAAAGACGAGAGCCGCAACCCCAGCGCTTCTTTCAAGGACCGCGCCAGTGCGGTGGTGGTCGCACGCGCTTTGCAAACCAAAGAGGAAGTCATCATTGCCGCCTCCACCGGCAATGCCGGCGCCGCTTTGGCTTGTATGGCTGCCAGCGTCGGGATGCACGCCATCATCCTCGCACCGCGCACCGCCCCGCCTGCCAAAGTCGCACAGCTGCTAGTCTTTGGTGCTCAAGTCATCTTGGTCGATGGCAATTATGACCAAGCTTTTGACCTGAGCATTGCGGCTTCGCAAACTTTTGGCTGGTATAACCGCAACACCGGCTATAACCCCTTCACCGCGGAGGGTAAAAAGACCGCTGCCTTCGAAATTTGGGAGCAGGTGCTGCGCAAGCTCGACTCCGCTGCGCCTCCGCTCACGATTTATATCCCCGTAGGGGATGGCAACATTATCTCCGGCGTTTA
>LDZT01006995.1_pt1 | contig 13439 bp, 6 predicted proteins | sample 615521 | NCBI WGS metagenome assembly LDZT01 (sample SAMN03408292, study PRJNA278302) | terrestrial metagenome | isolation source: oil reservoir sample SB1 | place: USA: Alaska, North Slope, Schrader Bluff formation | collected 2011-09
GGAGTGCCCCAGGATCTCTGCTACCTCGTAACAATCGTAACCCTTCGCTACGAGAAGAACTCCATGTAACCGGGGAAGCGTACCGTGCGTCTTCCGATCACCCGGACTGCAGATGCGGCGTCCTTCACCAAGAGTTTTCGCAATTGTATCCCCGTATTCTGGATGTGATGTGATTCTATATTGATATACTGTAGGAATTATGACGTTACAATAGAGTCGAAAAGGTCGCATGAACTGCAGCGTCTAAAAATTGTATGGGCGCAATATATCCTGGCAACCTTGAGCATACAAGAAGGAGGTAAAGCGAGTGGTGGTGAAATGAGCCACTACACTATCGTGAGAATAGTTGCCACGTGCGCCTGACATATGCAGGAGGTTAGGGTGTATGGTTGAAAGGGGAGATGGAACTAGCCTGCTCGAGCAACCTCACTCACCAAGAACCTTGAACAGGGCGTCCCTTGGGTCCTTATAGTAGATGATCATCAACCGGGACGCCAGGTCGTCCGACATATCGTTGAGTTGCCTCCGGCAGGATACCGGCAGCAGGATTGCCGTAGCCCCTTTTTCTGCGGCTAACTCCACCATATCCAGTGCGTTGTAGACCGGCTCGACGGTTCCGCCCACGCTCATGCCCCCACCAATCACCACGCCACCTTTGAGGCTTCTACCAAGCGCTGCTGAGCAGAGGGCAAGGAGAAGCGGCATTCCAAGTGAAGAGGCACCTTTTACCGCGGTGAGTGCACGGACCTGAACGGAGAATTCACTCTCCCTCGGGTCCCGGTCACCTATAAGCGATCTGGCCTGCGTATAGAAGACCTGTTCTGCAGCGCGGAGCCCCTCGCGAAGTCCGGCCGGTGCTTTTACATTGATCAGGCGTACGGATGAACCCGGTGTCACCGTGACCTCAATCTTATAAATGCCGCTTCCTTCGTTCTCCTCCCCCGGACCGATCGCCCAGACCTGGCCTGGCGGTAGTGGGTCCTGCCCTATCTCATTTTCGTTATGTAACTCCGGGGTTGCGACGTACTGTTCAATCCCGTCCATACCGAGTTTGTAGCTGAACATGGTGTTGCGGAACTCCGCAGAACCGATCCGTTTCTGTTGCTCTTTGACCCTGCGACGGCACTCGAGAGCCAGACGCACCGCCCACTCAAGGACATCATCAGAGATCTCCATATCTGACGAGGGATAGACAAGTTTCAGGAGACCGTTTACCGTCTTGTTCACGGCCCGGCGGTCGCGTCCGCTCAGGGCATCCCCGAAGAAGACGCGGTCGTTTATGAGGTGGAGTTTGTCCTCGCTTCTGAGTTGCCTCCAGCACTCACTCAGGAAATCGCTGACGAGACCATAGTGCTCTGTCATCATGTTTGGATGGATCTTCGGGAAATCCCAGCCCGGCACATAACTGTGAATCCTATCCATGAACGCGGTATCATCTCGGATCTCTCTTGGCAGCGGACCGAACAGGTGGCCCACACGCTGCTGGTGCTCGACATCAATCTCAAAGTTGCCGAGCATAACAATTCCACCCTCCGCCCTGATGCTCTCCTTGCCACGGGAGAATTCCCCGCTTTCCATGTACCCTTTCATGATGTTGATGCCATCTTTCTGGTCAAAGTTTATCCCCGAAACCTCGTCGAAACAGACAACATCATACTGGCATACGAGACCGCGCTGACCGGTTGCGTTGTTTACAAACATCTTTGCAACCGTTGCCTTTCCACCCGAGACCAGATGGGAGTAGGGGCTGATCTGCTGATATAGGTAACTCTTTCCTGTTCCACGGGGGCCGAGTTCGATCATGTTGTAACCCTTCTCGACAAAGGGGACCATGCGGAGAAAGAGGACGTCCTGTGCTCTTGGGGATAGAGAGGAGGGTTCTATCCCGATGCTCCTGATGAGGAAATCCTTCCACTCTTGAATTGACATCTTCTCACGCCCACGGGCGACATCGTCGAGGACGTTCCTCTTTGAGAGCTGGATTGGGCGCAGGCGAGTTATAGAGAACGGGCGGTTGCTCTCCGGATCAGCGTATGCAAGATCGATCTCCGCGTAAAACCCGCCGGTAAGCATCCGTTCATGCTCATAGACGAGGTCTGATGAGATATGGACATCGTTCAGGAGGAGGGATGGGACCGTGGCGAGAAAGGAGTCTGACCTGGCATCGAGCCTGGCGGTGATGAGGTCTATGATTTTAACTGTGCCGTGTACCTTTGCCTGTGCTTTGTAGAATTCTTGCTCTCCTGCACGGACGATGCGCTCACCAAGCTGGCGCTGGACTATCTCAAGTCCATCCTTAATCTCATCTTCATCGGTTGTGGCACAGTATTTTCCGATTAGAAACTCTGCAACGTAGGTGGGGACCGGGTAATTGTCTTTGAACTTCTTTGCGAGGTCTTTTCTGACAACGTAGCCTGGAAAAACGTCAGCCGCCATCTGATCAAGGGCATCTAATTCTGTCATGGACTATTCCACTCCTATGATCGTCTTGCGCTGGGTCACTGTGTTTCCATTCTCATCGAGAACGACGATCATAGCTTCCTTTCCTTCAAGGTTGTCATCTGGAACAAGAAGCGAGACCGCCCCTTCACGTGGAACTGTTTTTTTATCCTTGGTGACGCTGGTCGCCGGGTCACCCGGTTTTAACCGGATGTCAACGGTGTAGCCTTCGGCACCATCGACCGTGATATGGCAGCGGAGGCCTCTCCAGGAGGGTGTCTGGATGACCAGTCTCTGTGCTGCACCCGACCCTCTGGTCACGACGATCTCGGGCACGACAACCTCCTGGGGGCTTAACCCGCCGTGGTCATACTCCCTGCCTGCCTCGAAGCAGGTGATCCCGGGTGCGAGGGCAATCCGGACATTTCTATCCCAGAACCAGGCTACAGTGGGGAGATTGGTGGTGCTGTCGGGCAGGAGATCCGCATACCGGCCTCGGCCTTTCTTGAACGAGACGAGCGACTGGAGGAGATCGGTCTTGTTCAGACCACCCGGCAGGAGGAGCCATCCGTGGTCGGTGACGACGCTGACCTGCTGCCACCCGGCATCAAGGAGGTCGATGATCCGCCGTTCGATCGTTGCAAGTTCGTCGTCAAGGGCCGCTGGCAGTTCGCTGCCTCTCTCATGTCCCGCCCGATCGATGTTCCCGCATTCTGTCCATGCCCGGCCCTCCGTGTCGCCGTAACCGTCATCCCCCAGCACCTGGATCTTCTGTTCTTTAAGGAGCGTTCTCAGTGCAGAGATCTGTGCGACTGCTCCAGTCCTGGTTACGGGGGTGAGGTTCTGCCCTCCAGCGAGTTCTCCTGCGATGGGCATGACAGCAGGTTTTGCGGTCTCGGTGGTGGTGGGGAGGACTGAGAGACGGTAAGTCAGGGTGCATGTGCAGCCAGATCTCTGCAACCGCTCCTCAAGGCGGCGGCCGATGTCCATACGGAGCCCATCGACGAAGAGCAGCACTTCGCCCTGAGATGGCTCCCATGTCTCTTTATGCTGTTCCGGGGGAGATTTAAGCCATTCGTCCTGAAATGCCGTGGCGAGGTCATCAAGCCATTTACGTGCGATTGCGCGGATCGCGGTGGTTACAGCCTTTCGATCCTCCTGTCTCCTGACGTGGGCAAGCGCCATGACAATGGCATCGTCAGCCCTCCAGTATTCGTTGGCGTAGCGCTTCGACTGTTCCTCGATGGTTCCGCCAAACCTGAAGTCTTCTGTCAGTTTTGCGAGCCTGGAGAGGTGCTGGAGAGCGAAGGCAAGTGGGCTTTCGCCAAGGTCGGCCCAGACCCAGGAGCGCCGGGCTCCGTGTTCTTCCTCAAGCCGCAGGATCTCCCGGCGGGCTTCGTCGATGGGGGCACCCTGGAGGTTGAGGAGTGCCTGGCGGAGATCTTCTTCCATGGCATCATTGATCTGGGGCCACGACTCACTGAACATTGGCAGCGGCGGCAGGGGGGTGTTTCGGATCAGTGTGGGTATGTTTGGGTAAGCATGGGGGTTTTCTCTGTAACGCTCCCAGACGTCCGCCCATCGCTTGCCCTGTGAGGTGAGCAGTTCGACAGCGGTTGCGACGCCGTCGGTATGGGGGTCGAACCCATAATCCGTCTTGCAGATGTAGCGAAACGACGACCAATCTTTTGGGCCCATCCGCTCCTTTTCTTCCTGTGGTGAGTTCATCCAGAGGAGGATCTGTTTTCGGTAATCTGGCTGGGCGAGGCTGGCAAGATAGGCGGCATTGAGGGGCTGGTGGCTCTTGATTGAACTGATGGGTTCGTTGCAGAGTTTGTCGATGTTGTCTCTGAGCAACTTTTTTGTGTCCTGGTCGGAGGTGGTGGCGATGTCGAGGTGCGCCTTAAGAAATCGTGCTATCGTCCAGTCCCGTCCGTTGCGGTGGGACCAGATTGCGCCCCGATACTGGAGTTCTGCGAGAGGCTGGATGGGTTCAGGACCGTCACCTATGTTGCGGAGTTCGATCCTGGAGTAGCCGGGGAGGTATATGACCGGCGTTTCGTTGTCGGGCAGCCCTGTTCCGGGGAGGGTGCCTTCTACCAGGCAGCGGATGTAGATGGCCGGGCCCCGCCACTGCCCGGGGTCGTAGTCACCGAGTGTTATGATCGGGAGGCCCTTCTCCTCTCTGAGCAGGGTTGCCACCGGTTGCCACTCTCCGCTCGGGTCGGGCCAGAGGAGGGCTACCGGAGGTGTGGTGTTTTCGCGGTTGTAGTCCCTGATCGCCGCTCTGATGGCGTTGTCGATGGCATCTAGCAGGGTTGTCATCTCTCTTTCACCTTTTCTCTTGCCTTCCGTTTCTCTTCAAGCTTGAAGTGGCGGTCGTTGTAGCGTTCCACGCTCCCGGAAGCATTTGGGACGGGGTCTTTTCCGCGATCTTTATTCCAGTTGATGTTTGGTCTCGATCGGAGCACTCCGGCCTTGACGAAGGGCCGGATGTTGAGACGCACACCGTCGTTCAGGTCGGGGTCCCAGCCGATCGGTTGTTCGTGGAGAGGTTTCCACCGGACAAAGATGTCGTATGGCTCTTCACCCTCAAGGATCTTTGCGAGCCGTTCTTTCAGGTCTTCTGCGGCTGCAAGCCGCCGCTCGGCACCAGGGAGGCCCTTTTCCACTTCTGTCCGCTGCTGGTTGATCCAGGCTCCAAGATAGGTATAGGTCAGCCGTTCAAGGTTGCGTTTATCGAGTTTGTGGTAGTTGAGCAGCACCGAGAAACCGTCTTTTGTTCCGTCCCAGACCTGCCAGATGAACGGCCGATTGTTAAATAGCCGGGAGTGGGAGGCGAAGAACTCGTCCCTGAGGAATCCTTCGAGGTCGCCTTTGAGGCTTCCATCCTTTTTTGTGTATCCGGCCTGTCTGAGGAGTTCGTCCTCCACGTGGGGTGACCACGCAGGACCATAGGCGGCGGCAAGGAGCGACCGGAGCCGGTCGACGAGCCTTCCCTCGCCCCGTATGGAGGGGATTGTGACGATGCCGTCCTTGTCGGCGAAGGAAAGGAGTTTCTTGCTCTCTGCCACCCACTCCCGCTGGAGGTCGGCAAGTTCCATATCGGGGTCGAGTTCGGCAGGCCAGCGGTAGCCGAGGAGGCGGGCGATGGCGACGTGGAGGACTGTTCCATCGGTGCGGAGGGGGCCGCGGGCGAGCATCTTTGTCTCCTCGTCCCAGATGACGCTTCCGCATGGGTGGCCGTGGAAGATCCACTGGGTGGGGTCGTTTGAGTAGGGCGCGGGGAGGCCGTGGGGGTACTTCTCGGCGGCAACCTTCTGCCAGTGGGGGAGGTCGAAGGGAACCTTAACGAGGGTGGCGTTGGTGACATTGAGTTTCTGATCGATCTTTCGGACGGCGGTGTTGTAGTCGGGAGATGAGCAGAAACACCAGATGGCGGGGAGGTGGGAGGGGTCGTGGGGGATGATAGTTGCCGAATTGTTGTCAAAAAGTTCACCATTATATAGAGTGACTTGCAAATTTCCAGTCTGGCCTACAAGAATTCCTTTACTGTTAAATGCTTTCCATCCTCGTACATAAGATTCACCTGTTTTTTGCCTGTGGTACAATAGCCCTTCATAATTTTCCCAGAGTATTATACAGGATTTCCCATCATAGTGAGTGGTTATATTTGGCGTTGTAGCTTCAAACTCCCAATCGTGATTCATCAAGTTCTCCCAAAAAAATCTCCCCAGTCTTGGGAAATCTCCTGTCTGTATTCCAACAAAACCATTCGCATAATTCTCAAGGAGATCCATTTCAGACCTCCCTCGTAGCGTCACCCTCGCATCCGGATTCTCCAACTGCCCCGCCTGCTTCACGCACGTCATCTCCGCATCCAGAAGCGCCCGAGCCTTTGCCCCCGCATCGCGCTCCCCCGAGACATCCAGCCCGCAGAGGAGGTGCCCCTCTGGCGGTTTCGCATGGGTGAGGTTCAGGAGAAGAACATTAAAGTCCCACATTGGCGTTTGAAATGCCTTCGGACCCAGCCTCACCAGCAGGTCCCAGCGCTCTTTCTTCAGCAGGTGCTCCCTGAACCGCTTGTACGATACCAGGAAGAGCCAGTTCTGTGGCAGAACAATACTGACCTTCCCTCCCGGCCGGCAGAAAGCGAGGCACCGCTCAAGAAACGCCGTTGCAAGATCGTTCTTTGCCAGAGGGTGGTTCTCCTCAATGAAGCCCCTCAGAACCTCTCCCTGTTTCCCGCTGGTCAGATAGGGGACGTTCGTCATGACATAATCATACCGCCCCGAGAGGAGTCCCGCCGCCTTCAGCACGCCGTATCCCGTCTCCCCAAACGTCTCTGCAACCGGATCGCCCGCATCCTTCTCCCGTCGCAGAGCCTGCTCAAACTTCTTCTCGAGAGTTTTCGGGTCGACGAGGGTTGGCTGCTTATCCACCCGGATCAGGCTGCCGAGGGTATCAGCGTTCTTGAAGAGGTCATAGTAGTCCGCAAGCACGCCCTCCAGCAGCCCATCATCCCCGGCAAGACTCAGCCACTCCTCCTTCTCCGCCCGTATTGGTATCCCTGTGCAGGCCAGGTTTGGCACCGGCAGGTACGACTCCGTCGGCGAGAACCCGGCCTTCCACGCCTCCAGCGCGATGGAGAACGTCGCGATCTGGATGCACCGGGGATCAAGTTCAAGCCCGTGGAGGTTCTCCGTCAGGATGCCCCTGATCGCGGCCTCCGTCTCCTCACCAACCTCCCTTCGCATGGCAAGCAGCATATGAAACGCCGCGACCAGGAAATGCCCGCTCCCGCAGCAGGGGTCGAGGATCTTCAACTCCGCCGGGCTCTCAGGCCAGGCAGAAAAGTCGTGCTGCACCCCCTCCCTGTAGTAGCGCCACTCATTCCGGAGAGGACTATCCGGATGGAGGTGAAGCCACCAGGTGCCGAGCGTGTTCTGGAGCAGGAACTGCACCATGTAGGGCTCGGTGAAGAGCTGGGTCACCGCGCAGATATCGTAGCCCTCCACCTTCCTCTCAGAGGCGTTCACCTCCCTCTTTGCATCGGTCTGCCAGAACTGGTATGTCCACCCCAGCGCATCCTCGGCAAGGAACGTCTCCGAAGGAATCCTCGCAAGGATCGACCGGAGCGCCATGGTATCCTCGGCCGCGAACCTGACCCGCGTCACCGGGCTATCACGCCGGAAGAGGCCGGGGAGCATCTCTGCCGCATAATCCCCGGCAACCTCCCAGAGATCCCGCCCCTCCTCACGGGCGATCTCCTCACACTCATCAAGGGTGACAGGCACTCTGAACTCCGGGTGGATCAGCAGGCTGTTCTCGGCCAGGAACCGCGCAAAAAGCATCCGGTGCCACCGCTCGTAAGCTACCGACCTGACAAGGTCGTCAAACGACCCGAGCCTGCGGCACTCCGTCCGGAGTTGCCGACGTATCTCCGCCTGCTCCGCCGTGAGATAACCTGGCTTTCGCTCCTCATCAACACCAAGAACCAGCAGAGCATTTCTCGCCCCCTGTTCAGCCTTCCTGCGAGCCTCCTGTATAGCCTCATCGAGAGCGCTCCTCGCCTCGCGAGAGAGCACCGTCATCTGAGCATCACCGGAGTCCCCTTCTCAAGTTCAGCCAGCGCCCGCCTGCGGACACCCTTCAGGTATGCATCGAGATCATCCGGGGTCTTCACCGTCACCGGCGCCTCAAGAGAGACAATCACCGTCTTTGGCTCAAGGATCTTTGCCACCGCAACCCTTATCTGGTCAAGCGCCCCCCTGACCAGCATCACGCGGTCATCGAAAAACGTCAGCGGAGTCTTTCTAAGGTGCTCCACTATCTCAGCGTCTGTCCCTATCTTCAACGGCAATGACTCACCGAGATTGTATTCCCGGATCAGACGTGCCCGGTCTGCATCATCAAGTCTCTGCCAGTCAGGATCAGCCTCAAGTGCAGCGAGCACCTCCTTTCGCGCCTCCTCCATGCGGGTGATCCCGGTATTCAGGGCTTCACGCAGCCCCTTCCGAAGATCAGCAAGCAGCGGTTCGACCGGATCAGGATCGTGGAGCAGACTCCGATTCTTACAGATCGCTTCCATCTCGGTCCTGATATCATCAAGATCCTCAAACCCCTCAGCGTGCGAGACCAGATGCTGCAGTGCATCCCATGCAGGCTTCCGCTCCTCGATCTTGGCCTTTATCGTCTTCCACCTCTCAATATCCTGTTTGATAACCTCACGCCGTCCAACCAGTTCCCGCACCAACTGGTTGCCTGAGTATGCCTGGAGTTCAGCAAGGTAAGTGGGCGACTCTCGTGGCGGCAGCGGGGGGTCGCCACCGGTAGCCTCGATAAGGGAACGGAGACGCTCAAGGAAGATCACCGCCTCTTCCACCTCACGCCCGGGCTCCGCAGACAGACCCAGCTTCGTATAGAGTTCGCGGGCCGCAAGTTTCTCGTTGGTAGAGAGGACTATATTCTCCGCCTCAAAAGTTGTCTTCCCAATCTTGGTCTTATCCAGATCAGAAGCATATATCGGCCTGTTATTGAAACGGGCTTTCAGGTGACCGGTGGCCGCCAGCACCATCAAAGCCCCGTCTATCGCGTCCCGCGGCCAGCCGAACGGCGGCGCTTCAAGCGCTTTACGCACCTCGTTTCCGATCTTCGGCGTGTTCAGCCGCTTCAGGATCTCCTTGCAGACCGGATGCTCCTCGGGCTCTCTTTCAAACCCGATCTGCTTCATCGGTGTCCAGTCACCACTCTTCACACGGGTGATGACACGATCCCATCCCGTGGCATCAGCATCAGAGAACCGGTAGTACATACGCTGGACGGCCTGCTCTGCTGCCTTCCTGACCGCACCTGCAAACGAATCAGCCTCGATGGGGGTGCCGCCGCCGATATACACATGTGCGTTCTTCAGGATCTCATCGACCAGCGAATCGATCCTCTGCATGTGGCCGCGGAGTTTCGCCTCTATGTTGGACCTAGCCTGATCGCCTTCGGGTGTGGTCGGGGCCGGACGTTCGCTTAGCACCCCCTCAGCAGCGAGCAGCCCGGCGATCTCATCCTTTAGCGCATCATGGTTCAGCCGTGGTAAAAAGACCATCACCATCGGGCTTTCATTCCCTTCAGCGGCCGCCTCCGACTTAACACCTGCTTCGGTGACCTCCCACCCATGCCGTAGCCATACCGGCACATTCGACCTGATCTCGGGTCTCTGCGGGGTGAAATAGGTTATATCGATCCCGCGCGGGGTTCTGCTCACCCCCTGTGACAGCGAGAAACTCCCAAGACGTTTGGCGACACAGTTCCTGAGGACTTCGTCCCGCTTGAACGTTATGCTCGTATCGCTCGCCCGGGCGTTGGCTTTTCGCTGCTGGTAATCTCCTTCCCAGATGCTACCCTCCTCGGTCTGGATGCGGTACTCATCCCCGACCTTTGCGATCACCCCGCGGTCATGAAGGTCTTTGAGATGGGTCGGGATTTCCTGCCTCAGGTCCTCGCTCCCTGCCGTCAGATCTGTGATCAGGAGATCGGTGAGGGTATCCGGTGTGGCTCTGATCCCGATTGATTCATCCAGCAGCTGGATCAGAAAAAGAAGCGCCATTATCCGGGAACGAAGCCGCCCCTCCTTCGTCCCGTCATCCTCCTTGCTGATGCTCTCGTAGATCTTTGGGTAGAGGATGTTGTTCCGTATCATGTAAGTGCTCTGCTGGTTGAAGATGAAATCTGCCGGAATGACCGTTCCGACTGGATCTTTAGCAAACTCACGGCTCCCCTCAAAGGTCAACCGCAACTGATTGCGCAACTGGGTGCTCATCCCTCCCCGGTCAACACTCTGCAGGACTCGTTCCCAGAATCGTTTCCTGGTAGGCAGTAGAGGATAATCAAGCACCAGAACATCCTCATCCCCGGGCCTTGGTGCCAGACTTGATCCGTCAAGGTGGCGTGAGATCTCACCGCTGACCGACTCCAGAACACCTTTGAGGGGTTCTTTCATCGACTCCTTCTTCCGGAGGATCGTCTGACGGAGCACCACGTCGACATCTTTTGACTCCAGTGGAACCTGCAGGGAAAACCGATCCTGGAGGCGCTGTAACTGGATGTTGGCATGCAGCGCATCCTGTCCTGTAGCGACAAAGAGCACCTTTGAACCAAATTTTTTACAGCAATCCTCAACGACCTCCTGGAAGATTAACAACTGATCCGATCTCTCCCCGATCGTCAGGTACTGCTGAACCTCATCGAGAACTATCAGCACCAGAGGCATCTTTCCGGCTACGGTGCTCTTCATGGCAAATATATCCTTGAGCATCTCGACCATGGTCGAATTTGTCATATGAAAATCGGCTCCAAACTGCCGTCGAAGATCCTCTCTGACCTGCTCCACATCCATACCACGGAAATCAGGGTTAAACTCGATTAGGGCCTCGGCAAACTTTCGAGAGACAAAGGGGCGGGTCATATCTCTCTTACGACCCTGTTCGCGGAGTCTGTCCCGCACGGCATCGAGGATCCCGAGCTCTGCGAGCCAGAGGTGCACGCGGGCGGTATCGATATCCTCCGGGAGACCGGCGGAACGGAGGACAACCTGGAGTATGGCAACCCGGGGGTCGTTAGCGGATCCAGCACTCAGAGTCCCCGCAGCTGACCATATGCCTCCATGCCTGCGGCTCTCAATAGTAAGCTCGTTTAGGGCGTCCCGCACGTCATCCGGGAGCATACATACATCCCGTGCAGACACCCCATCGGGAAACTTCAGATCACACCAGAGGAACTCCAGCACACGAACAAGATGTGATTTTCCGGAGCCAAAGAACCCGCTAACCCATATTGCGGGCTGCGATGGCTGGTCAAGATTATAGAGGAACGATTCAAGGATATTTTTTAACCCCCTGTGATACGATCCTTTACAGACAAAATTTTCAAGTTCGTAGCGGGCAACAGCCCACTCGTCCTCTGTGGTGATGGGACCTACTTTTGTTACACCATCGTTCGGGATGGTATAAGTAAGCGGATCCCTCTGGAAGACATCTCTGTTTAAGATTAAATCATTTGAAACCATACTCATCACTCTCGCGCCTCAATAGGCGTTGCGAGGTAGTTCCAGCCGTCACGGGCTTTCAGCAGCCGATAATTGCGCCCATCCCTGTCACCGGGGAAGAAGAACATAAGACGACCGGGGATTTTCGTAGATTTGATCAATCGATCGATAACTGCACTCGCCCGGACGATTCCGTATAGACTCCCTATGCCGATCACGGCAACCACGGTTGAGTCGTCGGCATCCTTCAACCTCTCTGCAAGGTGATCCGCGAGGCAGGTAACAAAGTCATCGAGATCATACTTTAGAAGGGACGGATCCGCAAAGTAGTCCTCAAGGTATTCGTTATCTGCCAGCCACCTCTCAAACATCCCGGTGACGTCAACCTCTTGCCAGTTATGCTTGGCCTGTTCGGTAACTATCTTGAATTCACTGAGACGAGCGCGTATATTCCGCTCGTAAGAAGGGTCGTAGACGCAGAACCAGACCTTCTCCTCTCCGGAGAGCATCTCATCCCATTCCAACGAAACCTGCGTTTTGTAAGCCTCAATAAGATCGTCAATCTTACTCATAACCATCGAATCCCGTCAGCAAAATCAGGAGGGAAAGAGACCTCAACGATCCCACCTGCATTCTTGTAGATCAGCCAGCCTTTCCTCACTGATTCGTAAACATATTCTTGAATTTCCGAATCCGTTGCATCCAGTACATTTGCCCATACGGTATTGTGGAGCAGTTTCCCACGCACACCGCAAAGGTAGCCAAGGAAGAGCGCGTATGTAACTGATGCCGGCCCTGCGGTTGCTTTTACCCTTGTTTTCATGTTTTTATCTTCCAGATGCCCTGACTGCGTCCAGGATGAGAGAAGATTTTCACTTATAGACCTGATCGTCTTTGGGCTGTACCTGTGAGGGTACTCTTTCTCTACAAGATCCATCAGCAACTCTTTCTCGGCCACCTCTCCAACCTTTAAAGAGAGAATAAACGGTGCAGACGCACGGAGGATGGTATCCCGGGCGAGGGCGCACTGGAGAGCAAGCATCCGCCTCTCCCGGGGATCAAAATCCCACAGAAAACGAAGTGCGCGAAATACAGGAACCTGTACATCAAGCCCGTAAGACGATTTCAGGTGATAGAAGCTCTTCTCTCTACCCGAAACACTGCTCTTCATGAGGATGTTTTCCTGCTCTACTTTCCTGCGGATCTCATCGAATGAGATCTCATGTGGAGTAACTTCGAGCAGCAAAGAAAGTTCTTTAAACATGATAGTGCGTCCGGTGTGAGCGCTTGCAGAGTCCAGAAACCCCAACTCTTCGGGAAAAGAACAGTTTCCGGGAATATTTGTATTCACGACTTTGGGTATCTTCACGGCCTGATAAATAGTTAACGAAAAACTCTTTCGCGATAAGCCTGTTTCTATCCGGACACCTCCAGCCAGCCCCGCCATCCCGGAGAAATGGCAAGGCTCCTCGCACACAGCCGACCGGTAGATCGGTATGAAGGCTCCGGGGTAGCGGGGGTAAAAACCGTCAGACAAAAGTGATTTGAAAGAAACTGTCCGATAGTTGAAAATGACTCAGTGAACCTCAATAACTCTCATCTCTCTCCCGACACGCTCCCGCGCTTAGAACACCATTTTCTTCCAGCAAAGAGGGTGAAAAGAAACGTATCACCGCCCCCCCTGTGGCGGTAAAACATCGCAGCAACCTCAGCGGTCGTCGTTGCTTCCTCTGGGCTCCTATCATCGCGCCACCGCACAAACCGCGGAAACCGGAGGGCAAGCCCCCGCCGGCGCCCCCGGTCACAGTTACAGCCCAATCTCCTCATATATTAGGGAATATATTCAGTTCAAGCCTCTCTGCGATCTTCCGTACCTGCTCTGGCACCTCGGTGATCGCTCTCTCCTCCCCGCTCCTCACTGCATACACCTTTGAAAGTTTCAGGAGGAGACCATGCGGTGAGA
>LDZT01011493.1_pt1 | contig 13413 bp, 14 predicted proteins | sample 615521 | NCBI WGS metagenome assembly LDZT01 (sample SAMN03408292, study PRJNA278302) | terrestrial metagenome | isolation source: oil reservoir sample SB1 | place: USA: Alaska, North Slope, Schrader Bluff formation | collected 2011-09
GGTTAAATAAAATATCATTATCAATTATTTTCATTATAACATTTTTATTTTTTCTTTATCTGGAAATTAATAACAAAAAACGAAAAACTATGTCAAAAGTACCTTCCCGCATACTTTTTATTTCTTTCGCCAGAGAACACAGAAAAAACCTCCCCTGTTGCTGGTAGATAAATATTTTTCTTGTTCCAGGCTAATTTCAGTTTCAGGAGTATCAGGAGGTAGGAACAAACATTCACTGATTTTTATGAAAGACTCTTTTTTTATTTTACTTAAATTTTCGGGGGTTTTCAAATCAGCATATTTAAAGACTGGTACATTTTTTTGGAATTCCGGGTCTCGATATAATTCCCCCCAAGTGCTGTCCCTATTAATTGTTCCAACTACAACAGGTCCACCTTTTTTACAAACTCGAAACATTTCTTCTATCATTTTATCTGGATCTGAAACAAATTCAATGGTAGCCATAGAAAAGACCCCGTCAAAGACATTATCCTGAAAAGTTAAATTTTGACTATCCATTTTTCTAAATTCAATTGCTAAGTTTTCCTGTTCAGCTCTATTACGAGCAAACTCAAGCATTTTTTCAGAAATATCAACTCCGGTTACATTTGCTTCCTGTCTGGTCATCTTAATGCTAAAATTCCCGGTACCACACCCCACATCTAGGATTTTCATTCCAGGCTTTGGTTGAAAAAGATTAAAAGCACAATTCGTTTCTATATGATCAGCATATTCTCCTATTTTTGTTTCATACCATTTATCATAATTTGTTGCTTCTTTATCAAATAGTGTCAATTCTTATCTCCTTTCAGGACAAATTGGATAAAATATCTTTTTTTATTTTATTAAATTTTAGAGAAGTCACAATTTCTCTCTCCCGCGGTTTGGGTAGAGAAATAAATACTTCTTCTTTTATTTTTGCAGGACGGGAAGAAAGCACATAAATACGATCAGAGAGATATACCGCTTCTTCAATATCATGAGTAATAAACAAAACAGAGGTATTTATCTTTTCTATCACCTGCAATAACCATGCTTGCATTCTGGAACGGGTAATGGCATCAAGCCCACCAAATGGCTCATCAAGGAGTACTATATCTTTGGAAAACATGTATGTTCTAAGCAGGGCAGCCCTCTGTCGCATTCCACCTGATAATTGAAAAGGATATTTGTACTCAAAACCCTCTAAACCAAATAATTTTAGATAAGGTTTGACCTTTTTTCTTGCTTTTTTTGATTTTTCTCCTTTGATAATTAGTGGGAGAGTAGTATTATCGATAACTTTTTTCCATGGTAACAATAGATCTTTTTGATACATATAACTGACATGTCCAGGCTCACCGGTGTAATTTTTCCCATCAATAAAAACTTTCCCCTCATCCAGTGGAACAATGCCAGCGATAATGTTAAAGATAGTGCTTTTCCCGCAACCACTTGGTCCAATCAGGGAAACAAACTCATTTTCACTAAGATAAAAAGAGATATCATCAATAATAGGCATTCCCTCATAATTTTGTTTAAGATGCTCAACCTGTAGCTTAATTCTAATTCTCCTCTCCTGGCAAAAACTCATTCGTGAAAGAAGTCTCTACCTCTAATTTTCTTTCAATGAGGTCCTGTTCGTATAACCACTGTGCATAATTTTCCCATCTCTCTGCTTCCATAACACCCCAGTAAGGAGCATCTGCCAGATATTGTTCTGCCAGATATCTCTGACTGCCAATTGCAATTTCAGGATTTACCTCAGGAGCATGTTTTAACAAGTCCTGTACTGCTTTTTCGGGATTTTTTATACTATATTGGTATCCCTTTTCAGTAGCTCTCAGAAATTTCCGAACTAGTTCTGGTTTTTGTGCCAATAATTGTTCCCTGGCGATAATAACCGGGGTATAAAAATCCAATTCTGGAGCATATTCCTGCAATAAAATAAAATTGATGGGGAAATCTTTCAATTCAGCGGCTACTCCATCCCAGCCATAGTAAATCCAGGTATAATCAACATACTCCTGCACAGCAGTAAAAAAGTCGATAGCACCTATTGTTACTATTTCGGTTTTATTAAAATCAGCATTGTCAATCTCCATTAATGCTCTAATCATTGCCTCTTCTACAGGTGAACCCCAACCACCATACTTCTTGCCTTCGAAATCGCTTGGACGTGTGATTTCTTTTTCCACGGGGGAGGCAAAACCAGAGGTATTATGCTGGATAATAGCAGCAAGGGCAACTATCGGCAAAGGTTCTTTTGATGTTCGGGCAAAAGTAACCTGTTCCTGATAGCTAATGCCAAATTCTCCCTGACCTGCAGCAATAAGTCCGGCAGGCCCACCTTCCGAGGGTTGAATAATATTTTACAAGAATTAACAACATAATTAAACTATATTTTTTTAAAGAATATAACATTTTTCTTCCTCCTTACCTTTTTATCTCATAGCCCTTCTCCAGGGCATTACCAAAAATTGAATCAATTCGATTATTTCAAACAAAACCATACTTAAAATAATTATAATCAGGATTGAAGCGAATACTTTATCCAGTGCAAAGGATTGTCTTACCCGAGTCATATATACACCGAGACCATACTTGCCACCCATCCATTCACCAATAACTGCTCCAATAATACTATAGGTTGCAGCGATTTTAAGGCCTGAAAAAAAACTTCCCAGGGAAGCAGGAAATTTTGCCAGGTAAAAAATCTGCCAGCGATTGGCTTTCATTGATTTCATTAGATTTAATAGATCACTATCAATTGAATCCAATCCCCCTAACAAACTAACTACAATGGGGAAAAAACAAACAAGGATAACCACCATTACCTTTGGAAAAACTCCAAAACCAAACCACATAGCAAACAGAGGAGCAAGCACCATAATTGGTATAGTTTGAGATACAACCAGCAATGGCTGGAGTGCTTTTTTAACAACAGTAAAAGTATCCATCAGGATAGCCAGTAAAACTGATAACGTAATGGCAATCAACAAACCGGTCATTGCCTCCTGTAAGGTAGTATAAATATGAATCGATATCTCTGGCAAGATAGCAATACATACAATTGCTACATCCCAGGGTGAAGGTAAGATGTACCGGGCTATAATACCGGAATCCACAATAAATTGCCATATACAAATAATCAGTAGAATAAACAATACGGGTATAGTTCTATCTCTTATATTTTCCCACTTTTTCATTAATGCTAACACCTGTCTTTTTATAATCAATCTTTACCAGAGAAATTACTCGTGAGGCTCCTTGCTCAACACAAATTTCCTGAGCCTTTTTTACGATAAGAAGCAAATCATCTAATTCACCTTCCATGGTTGTTTCCATTGGTCCAACTTCATACTTAATTCCACAGGAATCTATATAGGCAATTACCTGGTCAACAACCGGGTAGAGTTTTTCCTCTGAAACATAAGGTAGCACCTGTAATCCTAGTGTTATTTTAGCCATTTTTTTCACCTCCAAAAAAAATGCCACTACCTGACTACAGGCAATGGCATTAGGTATTACCGTTCTTACGCGGTTACTTCCCTCCGCTAGAATTACCTAGGTCAGGTTAAGGGGTCAAAGCAGAATGCTTTTTCTCAGCACGTAGCTCCCCCAGTAACTTTTCTATAATTTTAAATCTTGACTAAATACATTATACCACTCATGTTTCTTTTGTAAAGATTAGGACTGGAGATAGTTGCTTTAATTGAAAATAACAAAGAGATGTAATATTATTAAAATATAAAAGTCAATTTAAAGGAGAATTTTCCAAAAGTTGCCGAAAAAAATTGTAATTATTGGAAATGGGGAAAATTGGCAAAAAGAAAAAATTATTTATTTTTGTCAGAAATCTGATTATATCATTGCTGCTGATAATGGATTATCACTACTTCACCGTTTTAATTTAATACCTGACCTTATTATTGGGGATTTGGATAGTGTGCCATCTTCACTACTAGAACAATATAAACAAATATCCATAGAAAAACATCCTCAAAAGAAAGATCTGACTGACACAGAGCTTTGTATTCAGAGAGCAATTGGGATGAATCCCGAGGAAATCATCCTTCTGGCTATGACTGGCAACTATTTTGATCATAGCTATGCTAACATAATCAATCTTTTTCGTAATTACCGCCAGGACATCAAAATGCAAATCATCACTTCTAATTCAATTATTTTTCCTGTTATCGAGAAAACAACATTATTTGATTTGAAGGGAAGAAGATTTTCATTATTCCCGTTAAGTGCAATTAAAAAAGTTTCAATGTCAGGGTCTCAATATAATTTTTCAAAGGAAAATTTAGCAATTACAGATTACAGTATAAGCAATGTTATTGTTGAAGATAAACTCGAAATAAATTTGCAAGAAGGTAAGCTATTTTGCGTATTGTTTGATGAAGGTTTCCAGTAAGCTATAATAACCAAGCAATTAATACTCAAGCTATTTGCTATTCTAGATACTCTAGTTCTAATAAAGCTTGGTAGTACTATTAATCCACTCCAATCCATATAATTCTTCTACTTTTTTTTGATATCTTGGTGGAAAATTTTTTTCTAACTGTTCTAAATATTCTAAAAAATCCTCTTTATTACTTGGAGAAAACACCTGCGTAGAAAAATCAATATTTTCCCGTACATCTTTTTCTTCCAAACAGCCTCGACACTGATTATCTATAAACATGGCATCACAGTAAGGTAACAATAATGAGAGTACATTTAAATCATTAGTGATTCCTTGATCAGGGGGTTTTTTCTGCCCAGAACCGGCCTTACGGGCAAAGGAGGCATAAAATAGGGCAGATAATTTAATAAAAGGTATCTGCTGAAATGACTCAGACTGAAGATATTCCCAGACCTTTAACCAAAAATCATTGTGAGTAATTCCCTCTTTATTAAATTCTATATGAATCAAATTCAGGAAATCTATTGATTCCAATAAGAATTTACATAGTTTAATATCATGAATATTGTTGGCAGGAAGGTTAATCAAGTGCTTTAAATAATCAGGATAAACCCTTAAAATCTCTTTCTTTAAAGATGAATAAAAATCCTCTATCCATTGTTCAAACTTAGCATTTGCATATTTTTTCCAAATATAGAATTCCTGAATCCATTGTTGATGAATTCTTTCCCTTGATTCCCTTAGTTCTTTCTCAAAAGCTTGTGAATACTGAGATGGACTGAATACAATTTCCCTGGGGAGCCAGGTATTAACATCCCAATTAAAAACGGATTGCGTAGAATCAACTATATCTTTTTTTGTTGATCCCAAAATCCAGCTTCTTACAGAATTTTCAATTTGAGCCTTTCTTATCTGGTATTGATCTGCAAATTTTGAACCTCTGGACAATAAATGATACATCTTCTCCAGATGCTCAAAGAAACTTGAAACAACCGATTCCTGGAGATGAAAGTTTGATTGGGGACAAATAATTATCTGCATCTTTATTAGTCTGTCTAATTTTTGATATAAATGTATCCAAAAATTATCCGCCTTGCTATTACCGGTAGCTCTCATAGCTGGATGAAGTGCTCTTACCATATAGCTGAGGGCAAACTGATCAATATAAACAATTTTCTTGGAAAGATGAGGTAATATGTAATAAATTTTCGCTTCATTACGCTGTTCATCCGGGTAAGAACATTCGCTACATTTTCGAAGATAATAATCTGGAAATATTTTACTAATTCCAAAAGTTTTTCCCCCACACCGAGGACATATAATAAATGGTGGGCTAATTACCTGTTTCATAAAATTATTTTCTATCTTCCTGCTCAATAATTACACTCTATCAATGGTTAAAAACAAGTAACGAGTATTAACTAAGAACTCTTAATAAAAAATCTATAGCTCATTCATTAATAACTTCATCGTAGTAATTTCAGTTTCTTTCACATTACATTAGTAAACATCGCACCCGCAAAACGAGTGGCTTTCAGAACCTCTATAAAATAGGTTTAACTTTCTCCTGTTTATTTCTGCTTTTGCTTTTTACTGATATTTTAACTGAATATTTTTATGCATTATCACTCTTTGGAATCAAGATAAACAATCATCATATTGCTTATCTTGATATTTTTATAGTAAAAGCTTTTATTTAACCATGACCACATTCTTAGAAGGTGGTTTTTCACGGTTAAATAAAATTACTACGATGATTATTACATATTAATATTTCTCTACTACTTCCTTAATTCTCTTGACTCCTTCTAAGATATTTTCCCTGGAAGTAGCATAAGAAAGCCTTATATATTCCTGGTCTTCTTCCTGATTTTTCCTACCAAAACATGTTCTTGCCAATACTGCTACATCAGCTTCATACAACAGATATTGCTGAAGTTCTTTGGAATTTTTTAGATTTAGATTACGACAAACCTGGGTAACATTAGGAAAGACATAAAAAGCACCACCTGGATTCTTGCAAGAAATTCCATTAACATTATTTAATGCCTCAACTATAACATCTCTCCGGGAATGAAATTCCCTTATCATCTTTTCTGATTCTCCTTGCGGTCCTTCCAGAGCTTCAATACCAGCCATTTGTATGAAAGTAGCAGTACAGGAGACTGAATTGGTTGCTAATCGAGTAAAATGTGTTGCTAGTTCAGGATTCATCACCCCAAAACCCAAACGCCATCCAGTCATTGCATATGTTTTAGAAAAACCATCCAATATTATAGTTCTTGCTTTCATTCCAGGTATAGAAGCAATACTTTGAAATTCACCATCATAGACCATATTACAGTAAATCTCGTCTGAGAATACCCAAATATCTTTTTCTTTTGCTAAATCCGCTATTGACTCTAAATCCGACTTAGTTAAAATTCCACCAGTTGGATTCTGAGGAGAATTTATTATAATTAATTTTGTCTTATCTGTAATTTTTTCTCTCAGCATATCAACATCAAATCGAAAGTCCTTTTCCTCCAGTAAAGGCAAGGGAACTGCCTTTGCACCTACAAAGTTAATTACAGATTCATAGATAGGGAAACCAGGATTGGGGTAAATAACCTCATCTCCCTCGTTTATGCAAGATAATATACTAAAAAATATAATTGGTTTTGCACCTGGTGTTACTACTACTTCCTCAGGACTAACTTCGATTCCACGAGTTCGAGATATATACCGGGCAATGCTTTCTCGAAAAGGCATTAAACCTGCTGAAGGACCATAATGAGTATAACCTTCATGAAGTGCCTTTGAACCTGCTTCAATAATATTAGAAGGTGTATCAAAATCCGGCTCCCCAATGGCAAAACTAATTATATCTTTCCCTTTGGCTTTTAATTTATTAACTTCGGCCAACACTTCAAAAGCTGTTTCAGTGCCCAGGCGCTCCATGCGATTGGCAATTTGCATCATTAAATACCTCCTGATTAATTCTATATTCTACTTCTGTAATTTATATTTCTATATTATAAAACTTTATTACAGAAATCAATTATTTAGAAATTTGTTTGGATTTTTGGGTAGCTCTGTCTATTGCTTTAATTAAAGCTACCCGGAATCCACCATCTTCTAATTCCATCAATCCATCTATAGTTACACCAGCAGGAGTAGTAACTTCATCCTTCAATAAGGCAGGATGTAATCCGGTTTCTAATATCATCTTAGCTCCACCCAAAACAGATTGAGCAGCTAACTTGCGGGCTAATTCTCTAGGCAAACCCATCCTTACCCCACCATCAGTAAGAGACTCTATCATCATGTAACTATACGCCGGTCCACTTCCAGAAAGAGCAGTAACCACATCCATAAGCTCTTCTCTATTAATAGTTTCGACCTCTCCAATAGATTTAAATATTTTTAAGGCTAATTTAACATGTTCTTCATCGACAAATTTTCCGGGACATAACACAGTCATGCCTTCGTTAACCAATGAAGCTGTATTGGGCATCGCTCGAATAACCGGTACAGATTTATTTAATTGTCCCTCAATAAAACTGGTACTCGTGGCTGCCGCAATAGATATTATAATTTTTTCTTCATTTAAATCCGGTAAAATCTGTGATAATACCTTTTTTATCATCTGTGGCTTAACTGCTAAAATAACGATATCACTCTCGGATACTGCTTGTCGATTGTCTGTTCCAGTATTTATTTGATGCTTTTTTCTAATCTTTAAGGCAGTTTCTTCCCGGGAGGTTGTACCAAAAATTTGCTCCTGTTCAACAACTTTATTTTTGATAAGACTGCTTATGAGGGTATCCCCCATTTTCCCGACACCGATAATTGCTAAATTTTGTTTTAATTTCATATTATACTTCCCTTTTTTCTTGGTATATTAATATATTGCATATAGTGGAATCATGATTTATTAAACTTAAAAACATATTCATCAAGGCTTTTAATCTATTTTATTATCTTCCCTAACACTATATTACATAATCCCATTATATCAATATCTTCCAAAAATCTATTCCAGCCTTCTTCTCCTTCTAAGGTATGTTCAGGCTGCCCATAATTAGTGAGATAGACAATAACAAGGTCATATTCAGGATCAATAAAAAGAAAAGTCCCTGCTCCACCCATCTTTCCTATTGCTTTCTTAGAAACCAGATCTCCAAAAAAGGAGTAATTGCTAAAAGCATATTCCCAGAACCATGTTTTAGGACCACTCAGAATATAGTGAAGATATGATAAAGGTATTTCATATAAACTTGAATTTGAAATTCCTTCAGTCATTCTATTTACAGTAATTTCCCCTAAAATCCTTTTATTGTTGTAAATACCTTTATTCAAAATCATCTGAGAAAAGACTAACATATCGCTAGCAGTAGAAAAAAGCCCATCTGAGCCTAATACTTCACCTAAATTATGTTCTAAATCCTGGGTAAGTTCTCCTCTTAATAAACGGCCTTTGTCTGATTTTCCAGTTGCAGCACAATTTTGTTTTTCCTCAGGATTAAACATACTATTCTTCATTCCTAATGGCTCAAAAATCCATTCTTTGGCAGCGGAAGATAAAGGTTTACCGATAATTTTTTCTAATAGTTTTCCCAGTATACGGCAAGAAACATCACTATAAAAAACCTTTGTATTTGGCTGGAAAGCCAGTTCTTGAGTATAATGCAAATTCCAGGCTTTTTCTAAATCACCACTTGCTGCACACTCTTCACACCCTTCAGGGTCATCCAGGGAAATACCCCCTGAAAAATTCAATAAATTTTTAATAGTGATTTTCTTCTTCTCTGTATTATTTCCAAACTCCGGGATATATTTTATTATCCTATCATCGAGATGTATGATTCCTTCCTCAATTAACTTAAATACCAAGGGAAGAGTCACCATTACTTTGGTTATAGATTCTATATTAAAAAGAGTGCTTTCATCAACTTTATCATCTTCCTTAGTTGAGGCTTTGACCTTCGAACCAAGGGATAGTTCTGATATTATATTTCCTTCACAAGATACTAACACCTGACAACCAGGATATAAACCTTGTTCTATCTTCTGACTAATAAATTTTTTAATCTTGTTTTGCATATTTTCTCCAAAATAATTTATTCAAATTAAGAAGTTATACCTTCTTCTGCTTTTGGTTTAAAAATTAACCGTGCTATTATCATAATAATTATTGTTGGAATGATCCAACCTATCCCCTGCCCTCCAAGCGGCATTTTAGATGCAATATTTGAGATAAAATTATTAGTCATACCATAAAAGGAAAGCATATCACCTAATCCAAAAAATAAGGCTACGATAATACCAACAGCTACTGTCTTCTTAAATTTCTCAAACTTTGCATATAATCCACTTAAAATAATCACAACAATAGAAGGGTATAATAACACTAACCAGGGAACAGTATAATTTATGATTCTACTTAACCCCACTAAACCTAAAACAAACCCAGCAATAGTTGCCAGTGCAACTATTGTACGATAATTGAGTTTGCCTTTGCTCATCTCAAGAAACATGTCCCCAGCCATTGAAATAATAGCAGATGCAGTAGTAAGACAACTAAGAGCCATTATAATTGCAAAACTAACTAGACCAATTTGTCCTAAAAGTCCTTGGGAAATCTCGGTAGAAAGAACTCCTATTGGAGCTTCCGGATAGAAAGCACCTGAAGAAGCACCTAAATATACGAGAGCAGTAGAGGTAATCCCCAAAAGAACAGCTGCAGAAAATCCAATAACATTCAAATTTAAGCTTTGATCTTCTCTTGTTTTTATATTCCGTATACTTAATTCATGCAAAACCCATCCACCGAATAAGAGGGCCGCTATCGCATTCATTGTATTGTAAGCCTCCAGCATCCCAGTACTTAAAATATTCGTTGACTCTGGTGCTTTTGGAGCAGCAAGTGGTGTTGCAATCCCTTTTATAACTAAAATGACTACAAACAATATTAAAATTGGAGCTAATATTTTACCCAATTTATCCATAACAGTTGCCCTTGTATAAGCAACATAAAAACATATCAAGAAGAATACTGCTAATGTAAGCCATAATGGTACACTGGGCAATAGTGGCAAAACTGCCATCTCATGAGTAGCAGAAGAAACACGAGGTAATATGAAAAATACAGTAATAAGGATTGGAATAGCAGTATAGATTTTTCCGAAAAAATCACCTAATACAGTAGATGCAATACCAGTCAGGGATTTATTCTGATGGGCACATGCTAAGTATGCCAACCAGACCCCAACACTATTAACAATCATATAACCTAGGGCAGCAACAAACCAACTTGTACCAGCTCCCCGTCCCAGAATCGGCGGGAAGATAAGATCGCCTACTCCAAAATGAGAAGAAAACATGGCTCCTGATATTAATATCAAGACGGAAACAGGTAATAAATTATTTTTACTCATCTTTATACTCCTTTATTTATAAAGTCTCTCTTTTAACCTTAAACCTTAAATAATAAACAATAAATCCAAAAGATAATTTTTCTAATTTCCTTCAATCCCCCCCCTTACTTATGGTCTTATAATTTTCTCTATCTCCTTCAACAAGAAGCATTGTAATGTAATCAGAAAATGATAACTTCTAATATAATCTGGTATAATTAAGATATTCTGATTAAATATTAAATATGAAAAACCCGGAAGGATAATAGTTATGGAACCTATCCTCCGGGTTTTTATCCCAAAAGTGTAATCTATTTTGCTTATATTAAACAAATAGATCTTATACCGCTTGGTCCAGCTTCTATTTCTAGAACGGAACCCTAGGTATACTCCCATTTTAATACAAATTATTTAAAATGCTACCAATCTAGGCATTCAATGTCAAGAAACTTTATGATATTTTATATTTTGTTAATATTTTTCTACTAAATAAATCCTATCATAATGAAAAGTTGAGCCAAAACATAGGTAGCCATTACGCTCACCCACCCTTTTTTCTGCCTATATCTGAAATTTCTTGTTGCTAAAAGTGTATCTGAGATTATGAAAAATAGTGAACCGATAAATGGAAACCAATAAGAAATTCCCTGGCTTGTCCAATGTGGTTTTAAGAAAACTCTCAAAGATGTTTCCTTTTAATTAGCCTTTTTTGTTCTTTTCTGTTATCTTTGCTAAGGTGTTTTTTTATGGTTAACTAAAGGGCTATAACATTTTCCTTTTTCTTTTTTCTCTTACTACAATTTCATCTAAAATTTCAGCACCTTTAAGAATGATATCATAGCATTTTTTTTCTTCTGTCCTATACCTATCTTTTAAGGGTTTACAGTCAAAACTACCCATTTCTTTTGTGTAACGATTAAATAATTCTTTTGCTAATTCTTTTAGCTCCGGGGTTTGATGGGCATGGTCATCTACGAATAGGTAGCCAAGCACCATTAGGGAAGCTGTTACAACTCCGCAAACATTCTCTACTCCCATTCCCCCACCAAAAGCTGACGAAAGCTTCAAACAATCTTTGGATAAACCTAAGTCATATGCCTTGTTCGCGCCATAAAGAATGGTTTCAGAACAACTTAAATCTTCCTTCGGATAATACCCTTGTTCTATCAATTCTTTTAGCACAATTTCTTCCTCTTTTCTTTCTTATATAGCTTTTTTTGTGTAACATTCTGAGGTTTATTATAATCCCTTGTCTCACTCTTTATGCAAGAATTGTATCATAATTTCTGATTATTCAAAAAAGCAATTTTGTTATTATCGCTATTAAAAAGAAAACATTCTATAATCCATAAATCGATTATTAAATGAAAAAATGTTTTTATCGAAAATGAGCCATAATATTATTCTTTTTAAGTAATATTTTTATTATATATGTATAGATTAATATATTGAATGGCGCTGCAATCATTCTTGCAGGCATAAGAACAACCCATGGAATACCAAAAATATTATGCAGGAAATAAGGAATCATTATTAAAGAAGTTATGATATGACCAATAGTAATTGAAAATCCCAATTCTATCGTTTTGATTTCTTCTGACCTTGTAAATAATCGTAAAATAACAACTGGAATAATCCCGGTTAAAGCAGAGGTCAAGGTAAAATGTGGCATATATGCACCAATAGGGTTAATGATGTATCCTAATAAGTCTGAAAATCCCCCAATTATACCACCAGCTAATGGACCAAAAATGATACCACCCAAAACAACTGGAAATTTACCCAGACCTATTCTAATACCTTCTACTCCTCCAATGGCAATTCTTATACTGGCAATACGAGTAAGTATAATACTTAGGGCTATCAGAAAGCCCATATTGGTTATAACACGTGATGATATTTTCATAAACATACTCTCCTTGATATAGCTTATATTTCTGCTACATCAGGAAGAATGTTAATGAAAGCATTTTCGATGTAGCAGCGGACGCGGTAACCTACCGCAGGATAAAAACCCTTTCGTTTAGAGACAACGTCCCATTCTCTAACACTTAAACGCAGGTTACCTACTCTAGCTTAATATTTTAAAACAGTCCAACAGTATTACCATCTTTATCAATATCAACCTTAGTTGAGGCCGGGACAGATGGCAGTCCTGGCATAGTCATCATAGTACCCAACAGGGGATATAAGAAACCGGCTCCCACAGAAGCACGGATATCTCTGATGGGTACTGTAAAGTTTTTCGGTCTTCCCTTGATAGCCGGGTCATGAGACAGGGAAAGGTGAGTCTTGGCCATACAGATTGGAAGATCAGCAAAACCGGAAGATTCAAATAATTTGATATTCTTTTCTGCCTGAGACTGATAGGTTACCCCATCTGCTCCGTAGATCCTGGTGGCTATGGTTTCAATCTTGTCTTTGATGGATGCCTTTAAGTCATACAGGTAATGGAAGGTGCTTTCTTTCTCACAGGCTTTTATAACAGCCTGGGCAAGCTCTGTGCAGCCTTCTCCGCCTTTAGCCCAGCCTTCGTGGGTTACTACAGAGGCGGCACCAGCTTGTAGCCCTTTTTCTTTAATGAGATTTAGTTCACCTTCACTATCAGTAGGAAATCGGTTG
>LDZT01006169.1_pt1 | contig 13406 bp, 9 predicted proteins | sample 615521 | NCBI WGS metagenome assembly LDZT01 (sample SAMN03408292, study PRJNA278302) | terrestrial metagenome | isolation source: oil reservoir sample SB1 | place: USA: Alaska, North Slope, Schrader Bluff formation | collected 2011-09
GTCTTATATTATGGAAAAAAGGATGATTGCATTATTCGACCATAAAATATACAATATAATCTCATAAACGAAAACTCTTTTATGCAACCTGCGTCCAGTTGCCTCGAGTCGGTGATTAGATTCTTTCATAAGTAAAATTTTAGGTGGCGAAATTACAAATTCGTATTTAAAGCTATCAATTATCAGCCAAAACAATACATTGTCATATCAGAAGTCTTGGTTGGCTATCGAAGATTTTAAAGACAAACAAAACCCTGATCTCAGTTATATGGCATGTATTGAAATATTTTTGAATGTCGAATAATTAAAAGTAAATTTAAAATTAAATTAGGGGTTAGAATTTAATGATAGAATTGCCATCATTCAATAATTTTGAATCTCGATGAAGCTTGATAGTTTTGCTGAGAAAATATTTATCATGAGATGGAGTGCCTATCTTCGTTATCTTCTTCAATCAGGTTCTCGTTATTCGGTTCATTCTCCTTTTGTGTACAATTTAGTGGAAAACGTTTTTAGAGATAAGCAATTTCATGAATACTATCTTGTGGCAGAGACGGTTCGTAAACGTATGTTGCATTCTGATAAAATCATACAGATGAAGGATTATGGTACTGGAGGTGATAATAGCCAAACTTATAGTGCTAAAGTTAGTCATATAGCCCGTTATTCTGCAAAGGGGAAGAAGAATGGACGTCTATTGGCTCGAATATGTCATTATTTTTCTCCGAATGTGATTTTGGAGTTAGGAACTTCATTGGGGATTAGCACATTGTATTTGAAAGCCGCTTCACCTGTTTCTTTAGTTCATACCATAGAAGGAAGTCCAGAAGTGGCCGAAATTGCATTACAGAATTTTCGGCAAGCCGGATTTAGCGATATTCATCTTCATATTGGTTCATTCGAACTCCTCTTGCCCGAGCTATTAAAGAACGGATTAAAGCCAGAACTCGTTTTCATAGATGGAAATCACACCAAAGAAGCTACTTTAGGTTATTTTTCAGAGATTTTACCAGCGCTTCAATCAAAAAGCATTATCATTTTCGATGATATACACTGGTCAAAATCTATGGAAGATGCATGGGAGATCATACAAAAAAATCCTCAGGTTAAGATAAGCATTGATTTATATTGGATGGGGCTAGTATTTTTCAGGCAAGGTTTAAGCAAACAAAATTTTATATTGAGGGCATAATTTTGCAATTTTTCTCATCATAATGATAATGTTTATTTTTGTTACCCAATAATTAGCTAATGAATGAAGAGTTAATCAGACTTATCAACATCAAGAAATATTACAAGGTTGGAGCCGAGGTGGTGAAAGCATTGCAATCGATCACGATGAGTGTAAACCGAAATGAATATGTTGCATTGATGGGTGCCTCAGGTTCGGGGAAATCGACTTTGATGAATATTATTGGATGCCTTGACACTCCTACAGATGGACAATATTTTCTCGAAGGCCGCGATGTGAGCAAGCTCGACGATAATCAGCTTGCCGAGATTAGAAACAAGAAGATTGGATTTGTTTTTCAAACTTTTAATCTTTTACCACGTAGCAATGCTTTAGAAAATGTTGTTCTGCCATTGATTTATGCGGGAGTTTCGAAAGATGCGCGTATAGCACGTGGCAAAGAAGTTCTCGAGCAAGTACATTTAATCGACCGCATGACGCATAAACCCAATGAACTTTCTGGAGGTCAGCGACAGAGAGTAGCCATTGCCAGAGCTCTGGTTAATCGACCCTCAATTATACTTGCCGACGAACCTACTGGAAATCTCGATTCTAAAACCTCACTCGAAATTATGGCTCTTTTTCAGGAAATACACGAAGCAGGTAATACTATCATTTTGGTAACCCACGAAGAAGATATTGCCAAACATGCTCATCGCATTATAAAACTTCGTGATGGACTCATAGAATCCGATTATCCTAATCTCCAAATCCATCGGCTTCCCACTAAACTCATTTCTGCATCATAACGATAGCGGTCATTTTGTTCATAAACACTGGAAGGTTAAGTTAGATGCTTTCGAAAATAGTTGTTTGAGAGCATCGTCGATTTTTAACTATAAATAGAATACACTATGGGAAAAGAAGGTAAAATATATACTCGCACAGGCGACGAGGGTGAAACATCCCTAATAGGAGGCCAAAGAGTTCTCAAATCACACGAAAGAATAGAAGCCTATGGTACTCTTGATGAGTTGAATGCTTTTATCGGATTGGTAGCAGATTTATGTGAAGATATACAAGCAAAGCAGTTATTGGTGTTGATTCAGGGGAATATTTTCACTATTGAAAGTCATTTTGCTGCGTCTTCGCCTGCATTTCAGGAAAACTTGCCTAAACTTGCCGAAAGTGATATCGAAATGCTTGAAATTGAAATAGATAGAATGAATAAAGATTTGCCTTCATTGGATTCATTTATACTACCCTTTGGCCATCCTTCGATTTCGGCGGCTCATATGGCTCGCACTGTTTGTCGCCGGGCTGAACGACGTATAGTTAATGTTTTATCGGGCAGCGAACAGGAACTCTTAGGCTTGAAGTTTATTAATAGATTATCCGATTTCTTTTTTGTACTTGCTCGTCGATTTGCTTTCGATTTAAAGATTCCAGAGGTTCAATGGTCGAGCAAAAAATAAATTTTTTGATTTAAGTTTTCAATAACAAAGTTTGTTATATTTTTGCAAACTTTTTATTTACCAACAAACCCTTTCAAAATATGTATTGGACGCTTGAACTGGCATCGAAATTGGAGGATGCTCCCTGGCCCGCCACCAAGGACGAATTGATCGATTATGCTATTCGGACAGGCGCTCCCCAAGAGGTCATTGAAAATCTGATGGAAATTGAGGATGAAGGAGATGTTTATGAAAGCATAGAAGACATCTGGCCCGATTACCCTACTAAAGAAGATTTTTTCTTCCATGAAGATGAGTATTAATTTTTTATCAAACCTAAAAGGCAGGGCTCAACCCTGCTTTTTTCATATTTGCCTCGTATTCATTCCATCAGGCATTGGCATAATTTTGGCTAAATTTGCAAATTATGTTTTTGTCATCCATTGAATTATTATAAATAAACTGAAATGTTAAGCTTTTTTAAGAAATTTCTTGGTTCTAAATCCGAGAGGGACATTAAAGCTATAATGCCCGTAGTAGAACAGATTCATGAGGCTTATAAGGAAATCCAAAAGTTATCTAACGATGAATTAAGGGCTAAAACCCAAGAATTTAAAAATCGTATAGCCAATTATATCGCCGAAGAAGAATCGAAGATTGCCGAACTGAAGGCAAGCATTGAAAATGAAATTGAAATGGATGTTGAAGAAAAGGCCGAGATTTACAAACAAATCGATGCTCTTTCTAAACTTTCCTATCAAAAAAGTCAGAAAATTTTAGATGAAATTTTACCCGAGGCTTTTGCGGTGATGAAAGATACTGCTCGAAGATTCTATGAAAACGAAAAGGTTGTTGTAACCGCCACTCAGATGGATAGAGACCTAGCTGCTTATTTTGATAATATTCAAATAGAAGGCGATAAGGCCATTTATAAAAATCAATGGATGGCCGGCGGGAATCTGATTACATGGGACATGGTACATTATGACGTACAACTTATTGGAGGGGTTGTTCTGCATCAGGGAAAAATTGCCGAAATGGCCACTGGCGAAGGGAAAACACTTGTAGCAACTTTGCCAGTTTATCTCAATGCCCTCACAGGCAAAGGAGTTCATGTGATTACAGTAAACGATTATTTAGCCAAACGAGATTCAGAATGGATGGGTGTTTTGTATCAATTCCATGGATTGAAAGTCGACTGTATAGATAAACATGAGCCCAACAGCGAAGCACGTCGTGCAGCCTATTTGGCCGATGTTACCTATGGCACAAACAACGAATTCGGTTTCGATTATCTTCGTGACAATATGACATCTTCGCCCGATGAACTCGTCCAACGTGAACATATTTATGCCATTGTGGATGAAGTAGACTCGGTTTTGATTGATGATGCTCGTACACCTTTAATTATCTCTGGCCCAACCCCGAAAGGAGAAGACCAGCTTTTTGATGAACTCAAACCTGCCGTTAGTCGCCTTTATACTATACAGCGTGCTTTGGTTACTAAAATTCTCAATGAAGCCAAAACCTTATTGTCTGGAAATCCCACCTCGGAAGAAGAGAAAAAAGGAGGTGAATTATTGTTACGTGCCTATCATGGCCTACCAAAACACGGTCCTCTCATCAAATTTTTAAGTGAACCTGGCATGAAAACCCTCATGCAGAAAACCGAAAATTTCTATCTGCAGGAGCAGGCTAAAAATATGCATCTTATCGACGATGAACTCTATTTTGTGATAGACGAAAAAAACAATACTATCGACCTGACCGAAAAAGGAATAGATGTTTTAACAGAATCATACCAGGATCCCGAGTTTTACATACTTCCCGACGTGGGCTCCGTAATTGCCGAGATTGAAAAAATGAATTTACCCGAATCGGAGAAGGAAGAGCGAAAAAGTGAGTTGATGAGGGATTATGCCATTAAATCGGAACGCGTACATACGGTAAATCAGCTTTTAAGAGCTTATGCACTTTTCGAAAAAGACGTAGAATATGTAATTATTGATAACAAAGTAAAGATTGTTGACGAGCAGACGGGCCGTATTCTCGAGGGACGTCGTTATTCTGACGGTCTTCATCAAGCCATTGAAGCCAAGGAAAATGTAAAAGTAGAGGCTGCTACCCAAACTTATGCTACCATTACGCTGCAGAACTATTTCCGCATGTATAAAAAACTTGCCGGAATGACCGGTACGGCCGAAACTGAAGCCGGTGAATTTTGGGATATCTATAAGCTGGATGTAGTCGTAATTCCAACCAATAAACCCGTAATACGTATCGATAGAGAAGACCTCGTTTATAAAACTAAACGTGAAAAATATAATTCGGTATTAGAAGAAATAGAGGATCTGATTAAGATAGGACGTCCAGTTCTTGTAGGGACTACCTCTGTTGAAACCTCCGAGTTGCTTAGTCGAATGTTGTCATTGCGAAAAATTAAGCACAATGTGCTTAATGCCAAGCAGCATGCTCGTGAGGCTGAGATTGTAGCTCATGCGGGTTTAGCCAGTACAGTTACTATTGCCACAAATATGGCTGGACGTGGTACGGATATTAAATTAGGTCCAGGAGTGAAAGAAGCAGGTGGTTTGGCAATTATTGGCACTGAACGACATGAATCCCGAAGAGTAGACCGACAGCTTCGTGGCCGTGCAGGCCGACAAGGAGATCCTGGATCTTCACAGTTTTTCGTTTCTCTCGAAGATGACTTGATGCGCCTTTTTGGTTCGGAACGTATAGCCCGTATCATGGACCGCATTGGTATAAAAGAGGGCGAAGTAATTCAACATTCTATGATAACTCGTTCCATCGAACGTGCTCAACGTAAAGTAGAGGAAAACAATTTTGGCATTCGAAAACGCTTGCTCGAATACGATGATGTGATGAATGCTCAGAGAGAAGTAATTTACCGAAGACGTCGTAACGCTCTTCATGGTGAACGTCTCTCGCTCGATATACGTAATATGATGGAAGATGTATGCGAAAACCTCATTGAAGAATATTCCGATTCGCACGATTTTCAAGGCTTCCGAATGGAACTGCTCAGAATTTTTAGCATGGATAGTCCAATCAATGAAAACGAATTTTATGGCAAATCAAATAAAGACTTGCATACACTACTTTTCCAGCAGGTTTATCGACGCTACAAACAAAAAACTCAGCTTTTAGCCGAAAAAACTTATCCTGTCATCAAGGATGTTTTCGAAAATCATAGCCAGTATGAGTATATAGCAGTTCCGCTCACTGATGGCCGTAAACAAATCAATTTGGTGGTCAATCTCAAAAAAGCCTATCAGGACAGAAGCCGTGAGGTTGTCCTTACGATGGAAAAAACCATTACTTTGGCAGTCATAGATAATTCTTGGAAGGAACACTTGCGTGAAATGGACGATCTTAAGCAATCGGTTCAGAATGCGGTTTATGAACAGAAGGATCCTTTGCTTATATACAAATTCGAATCATTCGAGCTTTTCAGCAAAATGCTGTTAAGAATCAATAAAGAAATTACTTCATTCTTGATGATGGCAAGCATACCAGGTGCTGAGGCGCCCGTCAGAGAGGCCAGTATGCCAAAACGTACCGATAGAAGCCGGCTGAAAGAACAACGCGAAGATTTACTGTCTCAAGCCAACCCTACTCAAACTTCTACTAAACCCGCACCGGTAAAGGTGGAGAAACGAGTTGGTCGAAATGACCCCTGCCCCTGTGGAAGCGGTAAAAAATATAAAAACTGCCACGGTAGAATAGAAAATTAAATCTCAATTAATTTATGGGAAAATACAGGAGAATATTATTGAAGTTAAGCGGAGAGTCGCTTATGGGGGAACAGAGTTATGGAATCGACTCGAAGAGGTTGAACCATTATGCTACTGAAATTGCCGAGATTGTGCGTATGGGTACACAAGTAGCCATAGTCATTGGTGGGGGTAATATTTTCCGTGGACTGCAGGGAGCTGCTAAGGGTATTGACCGTGTAAGAGGTGATTACATGGGAATGTTAGCCACAATCATTAACAGTATGGCTCTTCAAGCTGAACTCGAAAAAGTAGGAGTTGAAGCCGCGGTACTAGGCGGACTTGAAGTAAAACCCATTGTTCTTCCTATGAACGCTCATCAAGCTATTACCTACCTCGAGGCTGGTAAAGTTGTCATCATTAGTGGAGGGACTGGAAATCCTTTCTTTACAACCGACACGGCTTCAGCCTTAAGAGGGATAGAGATTAAAGCCGATATTCTTTTAAAAGGTACGCGTGTGGATGGCGTTTATACTTCAGATCCTGAAAAAGATCCAAAAGCTAAAAAATATTCACACTTGAGCTTTCAGGAAGCTTATAACCAGGGTTTGAAAATTCTCGATCTTACTGCCTTCAGCCTCTGTATGGAAAACAACCTGCCTATTTATGTATTTAACATGGATGTAAAAGGCAACCTCACTCGTGTCATTTTAGGAGATCATATAGGAACCCTTATCTCGAATGTTTAGTTGAAAATTTTATGAGCAAATACTCTGCATCCATTCCCAAGGGCACACGTGATTTTGGACCTAAGGAAATGCAAAGGCGAAATTTCATCTTCGATACAATTCGCCGTGTTTTCCAACTTTATGGCTATCAGCCTATAGAAACCCCGGCTATGGAAAACCTTCAAACTCTGCTGGGAAAATATGGAGAAGAAGGCGATAAATTATTGTTTCGAATCCTCAATTCAGGCAATTATTTACAAGGTATACCCGAAGAGTTGTTACATGAAGCCAATCCACAAAAAATACTTCCTTACATAGCTGAAAAAGGGCTGCGCTACGACCTCACCGTTCCCTTTGCACGTTTTGTGGTGCAACACCATGATGAGCTTACTTTCCCCTTCAAAAGATTCCAGATTCAGCCAGTTTGGCGTGCCGACAGGCCTCAAAAAGGCCGATATAGAGAATTTTATCAATGCGATGCCGATGTCATAGGTAGCAAATCCTTGATTAATGAAGGTGAACTCATCAAAATGATAGATGAAGTCTTTTCACGATTAAATCTTAAAGTTTCTATTAGGCTGAATAACCGTAAAATTTTGGCAGGCATTGCCGAATATATTGGGCACTCTAACCAACTAATAGACATCACTACTTCTATTGACAAGCTCGACAAAATAGGTCCTGAGGAAGTTAACACAGAGTTGTCTAAACGGGGCATTACTGATGAAGCTATAGAGAAACTTTATCCATTACTCTTTCTCGAAGGAGATAACGCTATAAAACTAAAAAAACTCCAGTTATATCTTGACAAAGTTCCAATAGCTTTAGATGGTATAAATGAGATGTTTGCTGTGTTGAAATATGTTATGTCTTTTGAGGTGAGCTCACAAATAATATTCGATCCAACTCTTGCTCGAGGATTGAATTATTATACCGGAACCATCATCGAAGTTATTTCACTCGATGCAGATATAGGAAGTATCTGTGGGGGAGGACGTTACGATGACTTGACCGGCATTTTTGGTTTGCCGGATGTTTCGGGAGTGGGTATTTCTTTTGGAGCCGATAGAATTTATGATGTTATGGAACAAACCAACTCTTTCCCTGCACAAATATCCACGACGACTCAGGTGCTTTTTGTTAATTTTGGCCTTCGTGAAGCAGAGTTTTGTATTTCTTTGATCTCAAAACTTCGAGCTCGAGGAATCAGTGCCGAGATTTATCCTGAATCTTCTAAACTAAAGAAGCAGCTAGCTTATGCCAATTCAAATGGCATTCCATATGTGGTCATTGTAGGCGAAGATGAAATTAATTCTTCTTTAGTAACTTTAAGGAATATGACTTCTGCAACTCAGCAAAAGCTGACTACAGAAGAATTTTTCGAAAGAATGGCGAAGGGCTGAGAATATAAAGAATTATTCATCAAAAAGCTTCATTTCATCTAGCACATTCATCAGTTCCTTAACCGAGCTTGCCGATTCATGAAGTAAGGCCAATTCTTCCTGATTGAGTTTAATTTCGATGATTTCTTCTATACCGTTGCGGCTTAATTTGACTGGAACGCCCAAAAATACGTCATTCAGTCCATATTCACCTTCCAGATAAGCACTCACCGGGAAGATACGTTTTTGTTCATCCACGATTGCTTCAACCATTTGAGCGGCAGCTGCTCCAGGAGCATACCAAGCCGAAGTACCCATCAAATTCACTAATTCTCCACCGCCTTTTCGAGTACGCTCGACTATTTTATCCAATACTTCCTTATCGAGCAAGTCGGTAATGGGGATTCCATTGAGTGAAGTGAATCGGGGTAAAGGAACCATGTTATCACCATGGCCACCAAGAAGTAAGCCATGAAGGTCGGCTGGAGAAACATCCAGTGCATTGGCAATAAAAGTCTTATAACGCCCTGTATCGAGCGTTCCAGCCATACCGAATACCCTGTTTCTCGATTTGGATGCTGCTTTATAGGCCACATAGGTCATTACGTCCAATGGATTGGAAACAATAATAAGAATGGCCTCAGGTGAGTATTTTATTACTTTTTCCACTACTTCTTTCACAATCTGCGCATTAGTACCAATTAAATCGTCGCGACTCATTCCTGGCTTACGCGGAATACCTGAAGTAATTACGACAACCCCAGATCCTTTGGTTTTTAAATAGTCGTTAGTAACGCCTATAACTTTTGTATTAAAATGGTTGATAGGTCCAGTTTGCCAAATATCGAGAGCCTTGCCCTCGGCTAAGCCTTCCTTGATATCTAATAAAATCAATTCTCTGCATAGGTCTTTATGAGCTATAACGTTGGCTACCGTGGCTCCCACATTTCCTGCTCCAATGATGGTAATCTTGTTCATAAAAAATCAAATTGAATAGTATAGTGCATAAATAACATTTGATGAGAGAATTTGTTGAAATCTAACTGTTATAATCGTGGTCCTGCCGAAACAAGATTTTTTCCTAATTCTTCGTCGGTAAAATTTTTAAAATTATCGATAAATCTTTGTGCCAGTTGCCGGGCAGCATCATCCCATGCATTAGGATCAGGCCAGGTTGATTTCTGATTTAAGATATTACTATTAACTCCTTTGAGAGTTTTGGGAATAAGCAAGTGAAAATAGGGAAGTTCTTCGAACTCGGCTTCATTGATAGAACCATCTAGTATAGCGTCGATGATGGCACGAGTGGAAGGAATATCTATACGATGGCCCTGTCCATAAGGGCCTCCAATCCATCCTGTATTTACCAGATAGGCCTCACTATGATGTTGTTTAATTTTACGATCTAGTTCACGTGCATAAACCGTTGGATGCAATAAAAGAAAAGCTGCCCCAAAACACGAAGAAAAAGTAGGAGAGGGTTCTATAATTCCTCTTTCGGTACCGGCTACTTTTGCCGTATAACCTGTAAGAAAATAGTACAAGGTTTGGTCTTCGGTGAGTTTAGCTACAGGAGGAAGCACTCCAAATGCATCGGCGGTTAGGAAAATGATTTTTTTTGCATGCCCGGCCTTAGAAACTGGTTTTACAATATTTTTAATATGATAAATGGGATAAGAAACTCGAGTATTTTCTGTTTTAGCCGCACTCGAAAAATCAATTTCTCCTGTTTTAGGATCGTAAACCACATTTTCGAGTAAGGCATCCCTGCGTATAGCATTGTAGATATCGGGTTCGTTTTCCTTGCTTAAATTAATGCATTTGGCATAGCAGCCACCTTCGAAATTGAAGATACCTTCATCGTCCCACCCATGTTCATCATCGCCGATAAGCAATCGTTTAGGATCAGTGGATAGAGTTGTTTTCCCAGTTCCTGAAAGACCGAAGAAAATAGCTACATCACCTTTTTGGCCAACATTGGCCGAACAATGCATGGAAGCAATTCCCTTCAGTGGAAGGTAGTAATTCATAACCGAGAAAAATCCTTTTTTTATCTCTCCTCCATACCATGTGCCACCCACGACGGCTCTTCTTTCTTTTAAATTGAAAGCTACAAAAACCTCGCTATTCAGTCCATGTTCCTTCCAGTGAGGATCAGTAGTTTTGCAAGCATTCAGCATCACAAAATCGGGCTCGAAATTTTCTAATTCCTTTTCTGTGGGTCTAATAAACATGTTTTTTACAAAATGAGCCATCCAGGCCACTTCAGTAACTACCCGAATGTTGAGACGCGATTCGGGATTTGCCCCTGCAAATCCGTCCATGACATATATCCGTTTATGACTAAGCTGTTTGGCTGAGATTGTATAAAGATCCTTCCAAACTGCCTCCGAAATGGGTTTATTATCGGATGACTTATGAGAAGGCGACTTCCACCAGATATGCTCTCTCGATGTTTCTTCGTCTACAATGTATTTGTCCTTAGGCGAACGACCCGTGAAAATCCCTGTGTCAACGGCTACAGCCCCGGTATTGGTGACAAAACCGCGTTCATATCCTTCGAGCGAAGGGTCTGTTTCATGGATAAATAATTCATCATAACCTAAATTGTAAAAAATCTCCCCAATGCCTTCTAAGCCGTAAGACTCAAGCTGTGTTCTGATTTTTTCTATCTTGTTTTTCATAACTTATATTTTGCGTTCAAATGTAAGAATCTTTATATAATCTTTTCGTCTTTCATTTGGCAAAACTACCTACTTTTCTTTAATCTACGGTGTTTATAGTTAAAAATGAAATATTTGTATTGCTTCGAGGCCTATTACAAAGGTCGATCTACTTCTTATTTTCAATAGCTGGTTATCATGTCTATTTTAAAATAGAAGATCACTCTTTGCTGATTTAATTAAAAAAATTGATGACAAGGGTTAAAATTGATTTGTCGAAAAAGTATGAGCCAATATTTTGATATCCATAAGATGAAACAAGTATAAAGTCAACTGGTCAATGTGTATTTCTAATGTAATTTTCTTTAATAGACTGATTCCCGATCAATTCTAAATGAGGGGGCTCATAATTTTAAAGGATCAATCCTATTGTTTTAAAGGGCGATAATCTAAAAGATTTTGCTTAAAAACGTGGGAGCACTTTTCTTTTATCGAGCTATATAACATCGTATAATCTCTGTTTTCAAGAATAGAAGCCCGATAAAATCCATTGATAGCTTAATGATAAAGTATGGGAGTATTACTCGCCAAGGCGCTGAGCATCAATTGTAGCCAAACTGACCATATTGACGATATTATTGACTGTACTACCCATTTGGAGGACATGAACGGGTTTTTTGAGGCCAAGAAGCACTGGTCCGATAGCATTTTGGTCAGTAAGCTGTTGGACGAGTTTATAGGCAGCATTTCCGGCTGTAAGATAGGGGAATATAAAGATATTGGCAGGGGAGTCGGCTAATCTACTCCATGGGAAATATTCCTTCATCATTTCGGAGTTGAGGGCGAAGTCGGCCTGAATGTCTCCGTCGGCGATTAGTTCGGGGTAATTATTATGAAGAATAGCAACGGCCTGTTGTACCTTGCTTGGGATATTTCCTTTTACCGAGCCAAAATTTGAGTAAGAAATCAAGGCTACGCGAGGTTCGATGCTGAAGTTTCTCACGGCTTCGGCTACCTGAAGAGTAATTTCGACCAAGGTTTCGGGCGAAGGATTTAAGTTGACAGTGGTATCGGCAAAAAACAAGGTACCTTTAATAGTATGTAGAATGTACATTCCTGAAACCACATTCCATCTATCTTGTTTACCGATGATTTGAAGTGCAGGACGAATAGTGTCGGGGTAGCTGGTAGTGAGGCCAGATACTAACCCATCGGCGAAGCCAGTTTCAACCAGCATAGGCCCAAAATAATTCCTATGATGCATTCGTTCGCAGGCCATTATGTATGTAACTCCCTTGCGCCTTCTTTTTTCGTGAAATAGACGAGCAAACTCCTCTCTACGTTTAGTTTCTTCTTCAGCACGTGGATCAATAATCTCTATTCCTTCCAGTTCCAGTTCGTTTTGTACAATGAGCTTTTCAATAAAAGATTTATTACCCAAAAGGATTGGTTTGGCAAAACCTTCTACTTTACAAATCTCGGCTGCTTTTAGTATCTTGAAATTTTCGGCTTCAGCAAATATGATTCGTTTGGGGTCTCTTTGTGCCTTGGCCTTGATTTGTCGAATGATAGGATTGCCATGCCCCATGCGTTTATTCAGTTCTTCACGATATTGATCCCATGAGGTGATGGGAGAACGTGCTACTCTAGTTTCCATAGCAGCTTTTGCAACTGCCGGAGCTACGTGTAGAATCAGACGAGGATCATTAGGTTTTGGAATGATATAATCTTTACCAAATTTCAAATTTTTTACTCCATAAGCAGAGTTAACCTCATCTGGAGTAGGTTCTTTGGCTAAAGCTGCAAGAGCTCGAGCTGCGGCTAACTTCATTTCGTCGTTGATTTTGGTGGCTCTTACATCGAGAGCTCCTCTGAAAATAAAAGGAAACCCCAGCACATTATTAATCTGATTAGGATAATCACTACGGCCGGTTGCCATAATGATATCATCACGGGACGAAATAGCTTCATCATAAGTGATTTCAGGCACTGGATTGGCTAAAGCAAACACGATGGGATGAGGTGACATTTTCTTTAACCATTCTTTTTTCAATACTCCACCCACCGAAAGACCAAGAAACATATCAGCACCTTCTAAGGCTTCTTCCAAATTCATAATTTTCCCACTACGGGCAAATTGTTTTTTATAAGGATTCAAATCAGTGCGACTGGTATGTAGCATGCCCTTACTGTCGAACATAGTGATGTTTTCGAGACGTGCACCCAATTTCAGATAAAGTTTGGTACATGAGATGGCCGCTGAACCGGCTC
>LDZT01005340.1_pt1 | contig 13401 bp, 17 predicted proteins | sample 615521 | NCBI WGS metagenome assembly LDZT01 (sample SAMN03408292, study PRJNA278302) | terrestrial metagenome | isolation source: oil reservoir sample SB1 | place: USA: Alaska, North Slope, Schrader Bluff formation | collected 2011-09
AGCTTTCTATATTGGGATTGTTAAAGGCTCAACTATCGGCTGACACCTGATATTTGAGCCTTTTTCACGGGCAAAACTTCCGATTGAACCCTTCAAGAAGAACCCTTCAAGAACCGTCCCCTTGTGTCTTGTGTCCTTGTGTCTTGATGAATTTTAACTTAAAAGTACTGCAATGGGTCTCTTTTCATTGATTAAACCTTTGAGTTGCGTGAAAGGGATAATAAATTCAGGAATGCCAACATAATGCGGTGTATATTCAATTTCCTGAAAATATATAACCAGCGAATCATCGGTCAGGTAAAAATCTTCCTGACCGGTGATACCGTTAAAATCTGTAATTATAGGTATGTTTCTTTCCCTGATTTGATCTTTGATTATTTTTGTAAGTACCGCGCGGTAATTGCTTTCGCTTTTAAAAAGATCGGCTAACTGGTAGACCTGGCCGGTCGCCAGATTCACGGTCAGGGATTTTTGTACGTCCAGGCCGTTGGCGGCATGTTTTCTGTATGTATAGACAGTGGTGGTCAAACTTAAGATACCCTTTTCATTAACCTTGATTTCTGAGCTTCCGGCAATAACCTGGTATTCCTCACATCCTTCTTGGGGAATCATGCTGTATACCTGCTGTTTGATTAATTCATTTATTTTTTCCTGAACAACGGCGTTTTTTAACCCTTGGACCCGGGGATAGCCTACATTTGTGCATTGATTGGATATCTTTTCGCCGATAATTGCGGCGGAGTATGTTTCCGGCATTAATTAACAACCCCTTTCACTTGTATAATATTCAATATCGGTCAGACTGCGCACGTGTTAGTTAACCCGGCAGGAAATTCTTTGACATTTTTTGCCGAAAAAGTTAAGCTTCCAAAGTACCGGCATTGATGCCAGACATCTTTCTTGATTGATAACTAATTTTAGAAAAATATTTTCAAGGTTATATTTATTGTATTGGCGGGATAAGCATGCATTGAACGGGGCCGTCGCCTCGGGAAAGGAAAAAGGGGAACTTAAGTTGCTGGTTTTTTTGGGAGCCGTCGCAATGGTTGTTCTGGCGGAAATGGGGGATAAGACGCAATTGCTGGCCATGGCTTTTGCCGTCCGCTTTCCGGCCGGAAGTGTTATGCTGGGAGTTTTTATAGCTACATTACTAAACCATGCGCTGGCTGTTGCCCTGGGGACTTATCTGGGGACATCTTTTAACATGGACATTATACAGGCGGTTGCGGCCGGATCTTTTATTTTATTTGGTTTGTGGACATTGCGTGGGGATACTTTAAGCGGCGAGGAGAAAAGAAAGGTATTTTTAGGGCCGGTTATTACTGTCGCCATTGCTTTTTTTATTGCCGAGATGGGTGATAAAACACAACTGGCTACGGTTGCCCTGGCAGCCAGGTACAATTCACCGCTGGAAACACTTTTGGGAACCACAACCGGTATGGTAATTGCCGACGCCCTCGGCGTGTATATAGGGGTCGTTGCCGGGAAAAGAATCCCGGAACGTTTTGTGAAATGGATTTCCGCAATGATCTTTATAATTTTCGGTTTTGCCGGACTGTATAGTTCTTTGCTGCACAGGTTTATCAGCCTTCCCTGGATGGTTGGATTTGCAGGTCTTTCCCTTTTGCTGATCTGGATAGCTTTAAAAGTCAAAGAAAGATAAATCAAAAAGAAATTATTTGCCTATATGTTCCCAGTGTATTTCTAGTTTTCCAATTCTTCAAAAGCCCCCTTTTTGTCCCGGCCAGTAATTGAACCGTCAATCCTGGCTAAATTTATGCCTATTTTCTTTATGTCATCTCTTTTAAGCGCTGAACTGAATCCTTGGGACAACTTTTTCCCATGCCCTGATCTTTAAATCTACAGTCAGCGTCGCTGCTATTGATCCAATGGTAATTCCCGGGATATAATCAAAGTAGGTAAGTTGGCTTATTTGTTGTTTTTCGAGTAAGATAGAACATCCTCATAATATCTGGAAGCCGTAAGTCGCCTAAAGTAATGGGGGGTTTTTAAAGTGAAAAATTTCTTGAGCATCATCGAAGGGTTATATGATTTCGAAGGAGATCCGATAATCTATAAAACAAATGAACTTTATGCTGTGATGTCATTGGAGGATGCTGAAACACTTCCTCACATCAGAGAAGGGGAAGTTATAATTTTTAACACCAGCCCCTTCCGCTTCAGCGGTCTGGTTATGGGCGCCAAAGTTTTTTTGTCCCTGCCTGATTTTTATTATGCAACCCTTTCGGGAATAGGAGTGAAGGATAAACCGGAATCGGTAAAGTTATAGAGCAGTGGAATTTATTAAAAAAGTTTTCCATAGTTATCCTCATTAATGGCCAAGCGGCATTCCTGAGGTTTAATTAGAATCTTGCAGGGAAAAGAATAATATTATCGAAAAATTAAAGTTAATTTTTATTATTTGATGTAACAATATCAATGTTCATGAGAAAGGCAGGGCATAGAGAAACAAAGGATGCGGGAAGAAGTTAAACAAAACAGCGGTTTTCTTGTTAATTTCAAGTTTGCGGCTGAAGGGATATTATATTCTTTCCGCACACAGCGTAACATGCGCATTCATTTTGCAGCCGCTGTTCTAGTTTTGTTTTTAGCTGTTTTTCTTCATTTGAGCAAGTCAGAATTCATTTACCTGCTATTTTCTATTTTCCTGGTCCTGATCGCCGAAATGATCAACTCAGCCATAGAATTGGCAGTTGATCTGTATGGATTGGAGTATCTTCCCCTGGCCAAAGCAGCCAAGGATGTAAGCGCCGGTGCTGTTTTACTGGCGGCGGTTAATTCAGTGATCGTTGGTATTTTAGTTTTTTATCCCTACCTGTTAAAAATAAGCATAAGATAACCTTATGATCAAATAAGAATCCTTTGGTTATTTCATAAGATCAATTAAATACTTGGGGGGAAAGAGGAATGTCCTATAAATGCGAGGTTTCTTTCAGATACATTCAACTTGCCTTAACTGTCCGGACTACAACCAGGCTGCAGGACTTGCCTAAAGTGATGGAAAAATCTTTAAGAGAGATTAAGGAACACCTGGCTAAATTTGAGGAGGAACCAACGGGGCCGCCATTCGCCGCCTATTATGATATGAACATGGAATCGTTTGAAGTCGAAATAGGTTTTCCTGTTTCCAGGGCATTTGCAGAAACCGACAATATGAAAACAAGCGTTATTCCCGGCGGCAAGATTGCCTCCTGTACTCATACAGGGCCTTATCTCGGGATTCCCAAGGCGTACCAGTTTCTATCAAATTGGGTAAAAGAAAACGGTTATGAAACAAAAGAGGTTGTCTACGAAATATACTTTAACGACCCGGCTGTTACACCACCCCAGGAGTTAACCATACAGATATTTTTGCTGCTTAAATAACTGTGCTGCATACCCAGCAGAGTTTGTCCCTCAAAGGTATCACCAGTTTCTTTATTATAGCCGATCAATTCCAAATTATAAAAAATAGCCCCCGGCTATAAAAACGGGGGCTGAACTATAATTCCAGGGAAAACTTTATTTCATTACCATCACTGAAGTTGCCTTTACGAGGGCGCTGACATCGTCGCCCACTTTTAAACCCATTTTTTTCATTGACCCTGTGGTGATTACCGAACACATCTCCTGTCCGCCCACGTCAAGAAGGACCTCGGAAGTAACATCGTTTGACTTAATTTCTTTTACCCGCGCTTTCAACTGGTTCCTTGCGCTTATATCCATTACCAACCACCCTTTTGCTTTTATTATTATATTCTTTACAATAAAAGAAATTTTAAACACGGCGGATGCTTACAGTAATTAAAGAAAAAGAACCCCGAAGGGCCCTTTTTAATACAGGTTTAACGTCGCAAAAAATTAAGCTTTTGCAACGCCGCAGGGGAAGCAACATGAACCTAGCACTAAAAGAATCAGGATCAGGAAAATAAGGAAAGCAAAACCTCCACCGCCACATTCGCCCGGAACTCCGAAAGCCATTATAAATCCCCCTTTCATTTTTCTGTTACATAGTATGGTTTTTATTTGGCAGGCGTTACCAGAGGCTGCAAAAAAATGATTTATTTTGAATTTAAAAAGCCCCCCGAAAGGGACTTTTTAAAGGGAAAAGTCATCTGGCCTTATTGGTGTACAGGAAAGCCTATTTTTTATGGTTCCCGTTTATCCTTAGAAAAAGCACTCTCAAACTTCCTATTTTGAGGAACTCTCTAAGGCTTATATTGGGAATTTCGATCTTTGAAAGGTGCTTTTTGGCAAATGGGACGAATGGATTATTTATGTTTTTCCCCTCCTGTGAGCAGGAGGGGGCGGAAAGCCCCCTCCTACTTGATTCAAATACAGCTTTAACACTGTAATATTTGGTATTAATACTTTGGTGGGTTTTCTTTTTCCTTGAATGAGGGGCAGCGTTTGTCCATGGTATTTTCAATATCGCTGCTTTGGTCAATTCCTTCTGCACTGCATTTTCTGTTTTTATTGCAGGCGCATTCGTCGACACTGCATCTCATAAAGATAACCTGCTTTTTTTTAGAAATTATCTCTTACTTTATACTGGGGCTCCTGCCGTTCGATGTCATTTACCCGGTTTCTGACGCCGGATGTAATCCCTTCCAGCTGTTTGGCATAGTCATTGAACATCTTTTTTGCATTAGTGTCTTTGGTATCGAGGGCAAAACTCTTCAGATCAGCTGTTGCAGTTTCCAGGGAAGAAAGGCACTGATGCATTTTGTCTCCTACAGTCACAGTTAAAACCTCCTTTTTTTTATGAATCTTTTAATAGTGTGCCCTAAAGCCGGATTTATTTTAATAAAAAATTTTGGATTTTTTATTAAAGATTATGCTTTAAATTAAAAAGCCTCCCGCTAATTGAACTGGGTTCAGTTCAAATTGCGTAGAGGCCTTTTTTATAACGTTATTTAATTTATAAATTAAAATAAATTAACTTCCAGCGCCAGGCTTAAGGAGCTTCGCAGTTCCAAAAAGTTAACCCAACTGGATTTAGCCAGGGAAATTGGCGTTTCACAGCGAGCTGTTTCTTATTATGAACTAGGCAAAGACATTCCCACCCTTGATGTCTTAATAAAAATTGCGGACTTCTTTGATGTGAGGCTAGATTACCTTATAGGCCGCCGGGATGAGCAATAAGGTTGTATGCGAACTTTTTCCCGGAGCGGGTTAATCTCCTCCTATAAAATTAATTTGTTTAAAAAAGCCGAAGCTATAAAAATATTTAATAGCCATAATAAAGGATTATTTTTGATAAATGAAGTAATAATGATCAGTCAGTTAAAAAGCTGACTAAAAGATTAATAAGGCTGGAAATGTTTCAAAAATTATTAAGGAGAGGGTTTTTTATGGGTAACGATTACCGCCCGATGTGGGAATCACTTGGTCTCGATTTAGAAGCCCACGACCAACTTTTGAATGTGCTCCCGCCCACTTATGGGGATGTCTATCTTAAGCAGGAAAACAGGCCGGATAAGATGGAATACTTTGATTTTGTTATTAATGAGATTCACGGTTTACGCATTCAGGAACTGCAGGAGCATAAGGCAAAAGGCGGCAAAGTGGTAGGAGCCTACTGTGTTTTTGTTCCCGAGGAAATCGTCCGTGCTGCCGGTGGTATCCTTGTTGGGTTATGCTCAGGTGTTGAAATAGGATCAGCTCAAACCGAAAAAGTTTAAACGACTATGTTCCCGTCCACGTTCTGGAAATCCCCCAGATGAGACGTGAAAAGGACAGGCAGTTCTGGTTCGGTGAATTACAAGATTTTCTGAAAACGATTGAAGAGTATACGGGAAAAAAGATAACGCCGGAGAGCCTGCGCCGTTCCATTAAAGAGGTAAACGCGAAGCGCAGGGCATTACTGCGTCTTAATGAACTGCGCAAAAATGGCCTTTTGCCCATCAGCGGCAAAGACAGCCTGTTGATTGAACAGATCGCCATGTACGACGATGTGGATCGGTTTACCTCACAGGTGAACGGGCTTTGTGAGGAATTGGAAAGACGGGTCGGGGAAGGCAAAGGGGTAAACAAACCGGATGCGCCGCGAATTATTCTAACCGGCACACCAATGGCTATTCCCAACTGGAAAGTGTCTCACCTTATTGAAAGCAGCGGCGCCGTTATTGTCGCCGAGGAAATGTGCACCGGCCTTCGCTATTTTGAAAACCTGGTCCCTGAAGAGGGCGAAAGTGTGGACCAGATGCTGCGCTTTATAGCTGATCGATACATTAAGACAAACTGCGCCTGCTTTACACCCAATGAAGGCAGAACGGAAGAACTTGTCAGGCTGGCAAAGGACTATAAGGCCAATGGGGTAATTAACTGTTCGCTCATTTTTTGTGACCCCTACATGATCGAAGCGAACCGGGTTGAAAATACGCTTAAAGATCATGGAATACCCCTTCTGAGAATTGAAACCGATTATGGACAAGAGGATTCAGGGCAGTTAAAAACCAGGATTGAAGCATTTATTGAAATGATTAAGGGGTAGCGGCAGATAATTCCTGCCCAATTGAAATAAACAAACGAAAAAGGGTAGGTCCAGTATCCTAGCGGATTATCGCCTACCCTTTTTCAGGAGCGTAGTGCAATTCAGCACGTCCTCCTTTTTTTATTTACCCCTTCTTTTATCTGATCCGCCGGTTCTTCAGGCCGTCTTTTCAGATTAACCGGCTACTTCCTGTAATAGCCGCCGAAAAAACAACTTTGTTAAGCTGCCTCCTCCGCCTATTACAAGTTTTTCGCCCTGGCTTTTAATCCCTGCTTATTTGAAACTTCTACTTCTAAGGGATATTTTCTTACTTTTAGGCTGGTTATGGCTTCCCAATTTCCCTCCGAATTTCAGTTTACCGGTAGATAACTACTCGACTCCCCCAAGTAAAAGCTTTTACCTCAGCAGGTTATTAACGGCCCCGGCTTATTTGCCGGTTATTAAAGGGGTATCCCTCTTACTCGGGCGGCCCCTTTCTGAGGTCAATTTAATAATACTTTATGTTTTTATTTATGTCAATAGTTAATTAAAAATATTATATATAATTTAAAAATTCCGATATATGAAATATGTTGTTACTAAGCTAAAAAGTCCATATGCTGATGCAATTGACTGACCGGGAATTGCTGGATATAATGGTCATATCTTGAGGAAAGGAAAGACGCTTCTTTTTAAAGGCGCTACTGTCCAATCAGAAGCGCCAGAAGCGTCAACCCAACAAGTATGATTATTGTATCAGATTATGAGCTAATAGAAAACCCTGACAAAGGTGTTTTTTGTGAGGAGCTTGGAGCAGATTTTCTGTCCCTGTTGTAGCGGCCAATTTATAGTGATCGGCAGCCGAAAAAGAAGGTGTATCGATAGTCTGGGAGAAAAGATAGACCTTTGTATCCGCAGATTAAGATGTAGTGCGTGTAGAAGAATTCACCACGAACTTCCTGACCTGCTGGTACCGTACAAACGCCATATTGTGGGAAATATTGAGGCTGTGATAACTGGTTCGTCAGGTTTAAGTGTGCCAGTTGATGAATCCACCTTAATACGGTGGCGGAGCTGGTTTCGTAAGATGGCTGATTACTTGCAAGGATGCCTGGAATCAATTCATATCCGCTACGGGAAAGAAACTGTGGAAGAACCTTCCTGCCTTCCCAGGTCCAAGCTCCAAAGGATCTGGCATTATGTCGGCAATGGCTCCGGGTGGCTGAGCAGAATTGTCCGGCCGGTAGTAAATGCAAATTTATGGGTGCATACCCGTTTCGCATTCCTGTCCTGATAACCATCTTATAGACTCATGTTGAATATAGAAAAAAAGGAGGGGGTGGGGGTATTCAACATGAGAGACCAAAAAAAAGCAGACGAGATTGCCACTAAGCGGGTACAACTGTTATTACCATTGCTGGACCAGGGACTGGACACAGCCCGGGCCAAACAGATCAAAGCCGGTATCTGCGCACAAAGTGGCGTCTCCGAACGTACCTTGCGCCGCTATCTGGCACAATATCAAGCAGAGGGATTTAACGGTCTTAAACCAAAAAGCAAAAAACATCAGAGTTCCGGGGAAACTATTCCTCCTTTCCTGCTGGAACAGGCTATTATGTTGCGCCGCCAGGTACCGGGACGCAGCATTGCCCAAATCATAAAGATCCTCGAATGGGAAGGTCTGGCCAAACCCGGCCAGATCAAGCGCAGTACCCTGCAGGAAAAGCTTGTGGAACGAGGCTACAGCGCCAGGCAGATGAGAATGTACGCCGGGACCGGGGTAGCTGCCCGGCGATTTCTTAAAGCGGTACCGCAACCAGCTTGTTCATTCGGATTATCCCGAGTTTTGTGTTATCCCGACTTTCAGATGCGGGATGTGAATAATCGCCTTAAACCCGGGCGTTTTTGTAATTGTGCGCACCCAAAAGTCGGGATAAAAATTCTTGCTCCGCCATTAATCAACTCCAATAATAAAAATACAGACTTCGGTCTGAATTTCAATATTGGAGGGTTGTTGATATGCAAATTCCGTTGGAACGAATCATCGAGCGTGTACTAGAAGAACTTGAAAAGCTATGCATGGCGGAATCTACCATCAAGTCTTATGCGGGCAGCGCTTATAGCCCCATAAGAAACTATTGCGCCAGAAACGGAACCACGTGTTACGAACCCACCACGCTGAATGCCTTCCTATGTTCCCAGAAAGAGCGTCTTGAAAACTCCGAAATATCGGAGAGGCATTTCAGGAAATTACGCAGAGCCGTACTAATGGTTCATGATCTTTATCAGCATGGAACACTCCAAGGTTACCGGTATGATTCAGGCTCCAAATACGAAACAAGCGAATTTTTCGGTCTTTGCATGAAACAGTTTCTTGAAGCCCAGCATCTAAGCAAAGGGACCATCTCCAACCTAAGATCAAACATACAACAATTTCTTTGCCAAATGGAGCAGGCCGGGCACCGTGATTTCAGCACCATATCGTCAGAGGACGTTAAGGACTATCTCTTGGCGGCCGCTGAAAAAAACAAGGCAGGAATGACAAACGTTCTTTACGCTCTACGAATCTTTCTGGACCATTTGAGATCGAATTCTCTTGTATCAAAAGATTTTCAATCTGTACTGAACAAACCTGCACGGCGAAAGAAGAGAGTTCTGCCATGCCTTACTCGTGAGGAAGTTGAAGCCATTCTCGGGCAGATAGACACCACTACAAAACAAGGAAAAAGGGATTACGCCATCCTTTTGCTGGCATCCCATACAGGACTGCGCTCCATCGACATCGTCAATTTGCGCCTTTCTGATCTCGATTGGCTGAACGACAGCATCCATATCGTTCAAAGAAAAACGGGCCGGCCATTGGTGCTTCCTTTGGAAATAGACACAGGCAATGCAATTGCTAAATACATATTGGAAGCGAGGCCCGAATCTACTTCGGAGTATGTCTTTCTAAGAACATCTGCACCCTACAGGAAATTAGCCGATTGTGGATCCATGGATAACATCCTGGAGAAATACCTGAATAGCGCTGGTATCTTACGTCAACCAGGCGATGGGAAGAGCTTCCATGCCTTACGCCGTTCCATGGGAACTTGGATGTTGGAATCCGGCGTCCCCTTGACAACAATTTCACAGGTGCTTGGCCACAAAGAGCAGGATTCAGCAAAGCAATACCTTTCCATGGATTATGAGAAACTTGCGTTGTGTGCGCTGGATTTTCAGGAGATCCCCGTAGGAAGGGGGATCTTCGAGTGATAAATTCTTTTAAAAGTTGCTTTGCGTCGCAAATGGAGGATTTCATCCAGCACAAAAAGGCCTTGGGCTATTCCAAAAGCAGTTATGAGAAATTTCTTGCCCTCTTCGATCGCTTCTGCCTGAGTGCTTTTCCTGAAGAAAGATCATTAACGCAACAACTCGTGATGCAATGGGTACGTCTTCGTCCCAACGAAACCGCAAACGGAGTAAGAAGGCGAATGGTAGCCATTCGCGAATTTGGGAAATACCTCAATGCCATCGGACTTGATGCGTACGTGCTTCCCCCGGAAATGATCGGTCCATTTAAACCATTTTTTCCATACCTCTTCAGTGATGAGGAGTTGACTGCCTTTTTCGCGGCGGCAGACCGCATGGCCTCGCATAAGCTCTCACCATACAGGCAGTTTATCGTGCCTGTGCTTTTTCGCCTTCTCTACTGCTGCGGTCTACGACCGCACGAGGTGCGGCTGATCCGCTGTACTGATATTAATCTGGAAACCGGAAGCATCTATATCAGCGATACCAAGGTTCACCGGGATCGAATAGTCATGATGTCCCCTGATATGCAGTCTCTGTGCCGTAAATATGATACAAGGATGCGTACCATTCTGAAAAACCGGGAGTATTTTTTTTCGAATCCGAATGGAGCCGCTTACTCCGTAACATGGGTGCAGAAGCAGTTCCGGAATTGCTGGAAAAAAGCCGGCATTAGAAACTTTCGGGGAGCAACCGCGCCGCGCGTATATGATTTTCGGCATAATTACGCCACGCGGACTTTAATGAAATGGATGGATGAAGGCAGAGATCTATACACGTGGCTTCCCTACTTGAGTGCATACATGGGACATTCACAATTTTCCCACACTGCCTACTACATTCATCTTCTCCCGGAAAGATTGGTGAAAACATCTGCTATTGATTGGGCCAGGTTTTCCAACCTGATCCCGGAGGTGGCGACATGAAAAAGCTGAAGGACAACACTTTATTCCGATTAATTCGTGATTACTTGTCTGTATATCTTCCAGATCAACGGTGCTGCAGTCCCAATACAATCAAATCATATCGGGAAACCTTGAACCAGCTTTTTGATTTTGTGACTGCTGAAAAGAATATTTCACTAACAGACGTAACATTTGATATCCTCAACAGCCAAATGATTTCTGATTATCTGAACTGGCTGGAAAAGGCGTGCCGTTGCAGCGTCTCTACGCGGAACCAGCGGTTGGCCGGAATCCGCTCATTTTTCAAATATGCCGGAAGAATGGAGCTGGTAGTTACGGTATTCCAAAAGGATCTTGAAAAAGTTCCCTTCAAGAAAACAGGTTCAAAAACAGTTGATTTCATGACAGAAGAGGCTTTAAAAACTGTTCTGGCGCAACCGGATACAAGCACGAAAGCGGGAATCAGGGACCTGTTTTTTATGATCCTGATGTATGATACCGGTGCCAGAAATCGAGAAATCCTGGATTTAAGGGTCAAAGACTTTGATGCTAATTCAAAAACACCGTGCGTGCATCTGACTGGAAAAGGCAACAAAAAACGCATTGTTCCGGTGATGGCTAAGACAGTTGAACATTTTCGGCATTATGTCTCGCTCTATCATCCGGGAGACAGTTCGGAGCGGTACCTTTTCTACACCGTTAGGAACGGCATTCTTCAGCCGATGTCAGATGATAACGTCTCCCGTTTTATGAAGAAGTACGGGAGGGCGGCAAAAGGGAGCTGTCCAGAAGTTCCGGACAACCTTCACCCTCATCTTTTTCGCCATAGCAGGTCGATTCATCTTTACCGTTCAGGAATGCCTTTAGCATTGTTGTCCGAATGGCTCGGCCATGCACAATTGGAAACAACAATGATTTATGCGTATGCCGATACAGAGATGAAACGGGATGCCATACAAAAGGCTACCGGCAACCACAATCCTTTAATGGGTAATGATCAGATCCCTATATGGAAAGGAGATGATCAAATAATCCGAAAGCTTTACGGACTGAAGTAAAACTATTATCCCGACTTTTGGGTGCGCACAGTAACAAAAACGCCCGGGTTTAAGGCGATTATTCACATCCCACATCTGAAAGTCGGGATAACACAAAACTCGGGATAATCCGAATTATTCCGATATCGGAATAATTCGGATATCAAATACGGCCCATATCTACCCATTGGTAAAGACGGCGCCATGAAACAGGTCTATCTGGTAACCTTCATTGATGACGCAACGCGTTATGTTAGAACGTCTGAACCGGGTGGTAGACAGCTTCCTGGCAGAAGCCGCCCTGGAGAAACCTTCAACTGAAGGATAAGCTTAACCAGTTGTTCCGGGTCTGGTTAGAAGAGTGCTACAATAACCGCCCTCATTCCGGACTGGCGGACGGGCTAAGTCCGGCTGTCGCCTATCGCAGCGACAAACAGCCCTTGCGCTTCCTGCCTCCCGAGATCGTCGCCGATGCTTTTCTAAACTGTGAGGAAAGAAAAATCGACAAGTCAGGCTGTATCAGCTTCGCCGGTAAAAAGTACGAAGCAGGACTGCTCTTTATCGGTTGTACTGTAAATGTTATCTATGATCCCGCGGATATTACCGAACTGACTATTGAATACGAAGGACACTCTCCCTGGAAAGCGAAACAGCTAATCATCGGCGAACGCTCCGGTCAAAGGCCCCCGTTACCGGAACACTTGCTGATGACTAAACCAGCGGAATCTTCAAGGCTGCTCAATGCCGCGGCCAAACAATTTAAGCTACGCAAAGAACAAACGGCGCCCGCCGTATCCTACCGTAAGGTGGAAAAGGAGGATGCCGGTCGTGTTTGAAAGCTTCTATGGTATGACCCGGACTCCCTTTTCAAGGGATATTCCGGCAGACCATTTATACCAGTCAACCATGCTGGAAGAAACCCTTGGGCGGTTGAATTATGCGGCGCAGCGGCAGATGTTCGCGGTGGTAACCGGGGATTGCGGCACTGGAAAGACCACCGCCATCCGCTATTTTAAAGAATCCCTGGATGAAGCTAAATTCACAGTAATGTACCTGGCAGATTCCAAGCTGACCCCGCGTCATTTTTACAAAGGTCTTCTGGAACAATTAGGCTGTGAAGCCAAGTTCTATCGTGGAGACGCCAAACGCCAACTGCATAAAGAGATTGAACTTATGCAAGGTATTCACCACCTGCAGCCGGTTGTAATTGTAGATGAGGCTCACCTGTTGGACAGAGAAATGCTGGAGGAAGTCAGATTCTTACTCAATACCAAAATGGATGCCCGGAGTCCTATGTCCCTGATCCTGGTGGGTCAAAGTGAACTCTGGGAAAGATTTCAGCTACAGACATACGCCGCCATCCGTCAACGCATCGACATCCAATGCAAACTGCCACATATGGACCGCGCCCAGATGGGCGAGTATGTAAAAAAGCACCTGACATATGCCGGTGTTGAACAGGATATCTTTTCAGACAATGCGGTTGATGAAATTTTTCGGTATTCCAGCGGAACTGCACGTTTGGTAAACAAGGTCTGTACTCATTCGCTGATTTATGGATCTCAAAATAAGCGTCGGATTATTGACGATCATATGGTTAAGCTTGTTGTTCAGGGAGAATTGAGCTAAATTCTCCCTTCCCCTTAAAGGGGATTTTGGCAGCAATTCCGTCAAGTTATGGACATTTAATACC
>LDZT01005558.1_pt1 | contig 13378 bp, 17 predicted proteins | sample 615521 | NCBI WGS metagenome assembly LDZT01 (sample SAMN03408292, study PRJNA278302) | terrestrial metagenome | isolation source: oil reservoir sample SB1 | place: USA: Alaska, North Slope, Schrader Bluff formation | collected 2011-09
ATTACCTATCTTAGCCTTCACGTAAACATAGATCAAGCGGCAAAGAAAGTCTCTCCTAATCAACAACAGAAGGCTTAATAAAGTGCGGGGAACGGGATTTTCGCACGTATTTACTAGTAGATATCCGCCTCGATATTGGCTATTCCCAACGCGGTGCTTATCATTCAGCCTTTTCCATCTCACCTCGCTGGGGCGGAGACGTGCCTTTCGCGATATAGTTTTCGAAAACTATTTTAGATACTCTGGCGTGATTGTCATCAGAGCTTACTGGGCGCAAGGCGTCCAAGGGACGAATATTGCAGAAGATAGTAGTGAAGCGAAAAAGAATTACAAGTCGAGATGTGCGATATATTTCTGAGAGTGACGATTGTCTTCGAGATATTTAATGGAGGTTTTACCGGCGATGGCTGAAAGAGTCAAATTTTGGATCCAGGAACTCAAAGATCCGAGTTCTGACGGTGTAATATGGTCTATTGGGGTCATGAACGATCCAAAAGAGATCGAGATCCTCGTCGAGGCCCTGACAGATGAGGACCCGTCAGTTCGAGCAGCAGTCGCCTGGGCCCTTGGAGAAACCAGATCTCCCTGTGCCGTCGATCACCTCATAGAAGCTTTAAAGGACGAAAATGAGAGGGTTCGGAAGTGCGCTGCCTGGGGTCTGGCTTATACGTGCGATACAAGAGCCGCAGGCCCCCTCATCAGGGCTCTGGACGACGAGAGCTGGCAGGTCAGGTTCGCAGCCGCAGAATCCCTCGGAAAGATAAGAGAAGCTGGGGTGGTCGACCATCTTATAAAGACTCTGAAAGATGAAGACCAGACAGTTCGGATGGGGGCCACCTGGTCTCTGGGCGAGATCGGGGATCCCAAGGCGGTAGACTCGCTAGTCCAGCTTTTAAATGATGGTTACTCAGGATGCCGAATTGTTGCTGCCGAAGCTCTTGAAAAATTGGGGTGGCACGAATCTAGACGGTCAAGGGCAGCAAAATTCCTCAAGAAGATAAGGTGATGATTTGTAAGTTCTGTTGAGGTTGATGTCCATGTCCAATAATCTGATCGATTCTGCTATTAGGATCGCGTTGGTAATTACCGCAACTCTGGGGGTAGGGTCAGCGATCGTGATCCCAGTCGGCCCTGGGGAGAGCATCCAGTCGGCGATAGACGCCTCAAACGAGGGAGACACCATCCTAGTCAAAAGCGGAGTTTATCACGAGAACCTGAACATCGACAAGCGGCTCACCCTCAAAGGCGAGGATACAGACGGAATGCCGGAGATAGACGCGGGCGGGGACGGAGACGGGATCACGTCAAACGCTGATGAGGTCACGGTCCGAGGTTTCGTGGTGACAAACGCGAGGACCGGGATCTATGTAGCTTCCAGGAACAACACGATCGTCGAGAACGAGGTGCGCGACAGCTGGACCGGTATCTACCTCCTATCTTCTGCTGGGAACATATTGAAGGAGAACGAGGTGCGCGACAGCTGGCGCGGCATTTACCTCAAAAATTCTGAAAATAACGCCCTCTATGACAACCGCATCGTGGGTAACCGGTGGTCTGCCATTGTCCTTGAATCTTCTGAGGGAAATTTCGTCTCTGAAAACCTGATCCATGATAATTATCGTGGCTTTGAGCTCATAAATTCCGACGAAAATATGTTCAAAGATAACGAGATGCAGAACAACAAGTATAACGACGAGCCCATCTCGAATGGTCCGGAGATGGATCTCATAGATATAATGGGAGGACCGTCCGCTGAACCCCTCGAGCCGCCGTCCGATGAGGAGAGCAGGACCGAGCTGGTTTCGGAGACTGAGGGAGCGATGGCGATTGGTGGCGAGACCGAAAACGGGACCGAAGACGGCATCGCCATAAATGAACCGCGTTGGGAGGTCAGCGACGAGGATATGGTTATTGGATCGATTAACGCGACCATAACCGCCAAATCACGCAACGGGACCGATCCTGCAGAACCGATGACCGAAGAGGTTCAGGTGGTGGAGGGTTCGGAGATAGAATATCTAACACTTGATCGCGAAGAGGTGCCGTTTGAACCGATAGATGGCGAAAAAACCAATGAGACCATCTATGAAGAGGATTTTGTAGATGTCGAATACGAAGGGACTGGACAATTCAACGCCTCCGGCAAGGATCTACTGTTGCCTCAAAACTCTTCTCAAAATGCTATCGAACCCGTAGCCGTCGATGAAGGGCTCTCTTCTGGAGAAGAATCGGGGGTTCTCGCCGAAGATTCCGTCAGCGAACCCGTCTTGGTTGCTAGAGTCGAAGATCTGTTGGAACGGGATGGTATCGGGACGGAACAGATCGATGAGCGACCCAGCGACACGCCAGAAGAGACGGCTTTGGCTGTTGAAGCAGATGCCTCTCTCGAAGAGACGGTCGCTGAAGCTGCTATAAATGATACATCTGATGAGGGCTTCGTATATACTGAGGACTCATCTATGTCGAAGAGCAACTCCGGTGGTTGGAAGATTTATGAGTACCTCAAGTCTCTCGGTGAGACGACCAGCGACAAAGAGATTGCCGCTCCTCTTGAAGAGTTGAAGGAGATGAACATCTCAGAGATGGCGGACATGGAGCTTGAACGGCTGGATCTAGGAACGATTGCTTTCTACTCGCCGAAGGAGATGACCGTCGGCGTCTCTCAGAAGGTTGAGGCTGCCGTCGCAAAGGATGTCCAAAGAGAGCTGGCTGAAGGTATCAGAGGGCACGGTGTGTCCGAGACCGAGGTTGCCCAAATTAAAGCATCAATAATCGCCGACTTGGAAGGCGATAACTTCCTGATCCTGCCTCTCGACGACGATGAGAATTCTGAGGTGACGGAAGGGATATCGCAGTGGGCGTGGGACGTCACACCTCTCAAGAGCGGATTGTGGGATTTAACGCTAAAAGTTGCCGTGGTGGTGGAGACCTCCGACGGCGCCGAAATTCGGAAAGACTATCCAATCCAAGAAAGGCGGATCGGGGTGGACCTATCCCTCAGGCATATCGTTCTGTACTTGATCGATCGCGTCGGTGGCTTCACCACCTATCTGAGAACGGTCCCAATCAGCAGTTTCGAGTAGATCGGATCCCCCTTTTTAGATCCTACTTTCAAGGATCTTTTTTGAGCCTGGTGAGGTCGAAAGATGTCGATAATTTTAAATTCATGAAACTTTTCTTCCAGCAACCCAGCAAAATTACTTGAGCCCACAGTCGATACGGTCTCAGAAGGATTGAATGCGATATACATCACACTCACGATAGACCGGCCAATATAAATAGAATAATGTCTTTAAAAACTGTGCAAACCTTAAGGTTTAGTTCTTATTAACAAATCGCGCCAGGTGGGAGACTTTGAGAAACGAATGTGAACACGTCAGCTGTGGCAGTAAAGAGAAGGTGTGGATGCCTCATTACTATCAGGGGCGCGAATGCGGGCTGAAGCCCCACCCCTATTGCACCGAATGCGGCCTAGTAAAGAACCTATCATCTGAGAAACCCCGGAACACCGGGTTTTACATCAATATTATCACCTCTTTGAAGGACGATTTCAAGATGGCCCAGGCCCAGATCCGGCTGATGGCTCTTGATATGGATAAATACGAACTTGAAGACCGTTACGGGATGGATCGGCACCAACAAGAGGAGCTTTTCATAAATATTGTTCAAAAATATGCCAACGTCCCTGATTGGGCGATTCGGAGGTTTTTCTAGTTATAAAGTCCGCCTCCGAGCTGATTTGATGACGATGATAGGAGGCCCGGCGGGCGAGGTCGAGGAGCTATTAGATATATGTTAATGCTTATATTTAGATCCAGATTTTTTGGGAGGAAGTAGGAGATGTGCGGAATATTCGGATATGTAGGGTCCGAGAAAGCATCACCTATACTGTGTCGGGGGCTCAAGAACCTCGAGTACAGGGGGTACGATTCTGTGGGGATCGTGACGGGATCGAGCCAGCTAGAGATAAGGAAGGATGTAGGAAGGATAGACGATCTGAAGACGAGGCTGAGCCTCGAAGAGTTGGGCGGCAATCTGGGGATAGGTCATACCAGGTGGGCGACTCACGGGCGAGTAACCGCCAAGAACTCTCATCCCCACACCGACTGCAAAAATAAGGTGGCCATAATTCATAACGGTATCATCGAGAACTATTTAGAGCTCAAAACAAAGCTGGTCGAAAGGGGGCATCGGTTCTCAAGCGACACCGATTCTGAGGTGATAGCCCATCTGATCGAGGAATGGCTATCAAAAAGCGGCCCCTTGCCAGGAACGGCGTCGTCGGTGAACGGGTCTTCGTTTGAGGACGCCTGCACCAAGGCCTTCAAGCAGCTTCGGGGAAGTTATGCGGTCCTGGCCATCTGCGAGGGCGAGGAGAAGATCGTCGCCGTCCGGAAGGACTCGCCCCTGGTGGTGGGGATCTCTGAGATCGGGACGTTCTTCGCCTCCGACGTCGCTCCGATCATGGACTGGACCAAGGATGTCGTCTACCTCGAGAACAACGATTTCGTGGTGGCTGAGAAGGGGGATATCAGGTTCTATAACCTCGACTCTGGAGAGGTGAAGCGGCCTGTGAGCACCGTTGAATGGGATCTCGAGGAGGCGAAGAAGGGGAACTTCGAGCATTTCATGCTCAAAGAGATCTCCGAGCAGGCCGAGACGATACAGAGGGCGTGCGTTCAGGATATGGCAGTCGTCGACAGGATCGCTGGGATGATCAGGTCTGGATATGGTGTATTCTTCATCGCCTGTGGGTCGAGCTATCATGCATGTTTGACGGGCAGCTACCTATTCTCGAAGGTGGCGAACCTGCACGTGAACGTGGTTTTGGCTTCTGAGTTTGAGAATTACGAGCACTTCCTCACCAAAAAGACCCTCGTATTCGCCGTCTCTCAGTCAGGTGAGACCGCTGACGTCCTCGAAGCCGTTCGGGCCGCAAAGAGGCGGGGCAGCAGGATCGTCTCCATAACAAACGTCATGGGTTCGTCCCTATCGCGGGAGGGGGACGAGCTTCTGCTCATGAACTCGGGGCCTGAGATATGCGTCTTATCCACCAAGACCTACACGTCTCAGGTGGTTATGATGGCGCTTTTGGCTTGCGCCCTCAATGGTGATCATGAGTCATGCCTTCAGAAGGTCAAGGACCTTTACTTGGACATCTACAACTTGACATCAAGGTCGATGAGGGATCGGTTGAAGGCTCTCGCTGGAGATCTCTCGTCCCAGGATCACATCTACATGATAGGTAGGGGACTGCAGTACACCACGGCTCTCGAGGCTGCCCTCAAGGTGAAGGAGGTGTCGTACATCCACACCGAGGCCTTTGCCGGCGGCGAGCTGAAGCACGGGCCACTGGCTTTGATTGAGGAGGGGACGCCGGTATTCGTTTTCGTGTCCAAGGAGAATGGGGATAGGATCGTATCCAACGCCCAGGAGGTAAAGGCGAGGGGCGGGTTTGTGATCGGCGTTTCCGATTGGGACAATCCCGTATTCGACCGCTGGATCAAGGTTCCCGACTGCGAGGATCTGAACCCGGTGATCCAGGCGATACCGATGCAGGTTCTGGCTTACGAGCTGGCGGTTCAGAAGAACCTCGATCCCGACAAGCCCCGGAATCTGGCGAAGAGCGTGACTGTGCTCTGAGTCGTTCGGACTCTATTTTGTAGGCGCCACTTGCGAGGTGTGCGCCCGATCCCTTCGGGATCGGGTTGTATGCGGGGATCGCGGTGGAGGAGGTCGCCCCGGGTTCTTGAAGATGGGCAGGAGAGGGGGCGAGAGAAGACCGGACTGTTCGTTGTAGCAGGGCTCGACGCGCTGCAAGCTAGCCGATTGGACAAGGGTACTAGATCAGCACTTCAGTTTCACGAAAATTTCAGCAGGATGCCCCCGACTTCAGTCGGGGGAGGAATGCGCACCTACTCCCGCTTCTCCTTGGCACCGAAATGTTCATCTCCATGCATCTTCGTGATGGTTATCCGATTCATCCTCAAGGGCCAAGAACGCTCCAGTATCGATGAAGATGCCTTTGGACATTATCCCTCATTATCGCATTCATAGAGATACTTATCGTGGGCTTCCGCCAGGTCCCCTAAGCCCGAACGACCGGCTTTTCCTATTTGAAAGAAAGGATCCTTCATATACGCTTTTTTCTGCTCGAGGTAAGCTTGTATGGCCTCCGTCAGGGTCTCTTCGAGCTTTGTTCCTCGAGATCTCGCCAGCTGTTCAAATTCCTGGTAAGTGGCTTTATCAATCTCCACCGTAACGCTCTCACCCATGCTACACCACTCCCATTTTATAACACCATTTTTGCCTTCCTCAGCTCATCTTCGATAGCAGTCCGCCCTCTGAGCAGTCCCCACCATTCAAAGCAATCTTGAGCATCACCGAGCTCACCATCTTCAAATGCCCTCAGAAACTCGTTCGAATCCATCCCGTATTTTCTCTCAAAATCTTTGATCTCGGCATCTGTTAGCCTTTTTTTCATCTCCAGGAGTCCGATCTCCCTCTGCAAGGACCTGCGAATTATAGGATCGACCTCTTCAGATGCGATTACGCTCATCAAGATACTAAGGGGCGCCGATTCGATATAAGAGTTCTGGAACGTTCTGTTCAACTTATCGGAGAGAAGAACGGCTGGCATGGGCGCTCTTCGTCAGGTCCCGAGAAGTGCTGGCCCCCTCATCGCAAGCTGTGGTGCATGCTATTCGTTCGGCCCTCGCCCATCGAGGATCTCTCTCGCTTCGGCCAGATACTCCTCGTGCACCTCAATGCTCCTTTGCAGAAGCTTAATCGCCACGTCCAGGCTCTCTCCCAGCTCCTCGTGCCATTCTCCTCTCACGATCTTGAAGTAAGGAAACTCGCCCGTGGCCTCTGCCCAGCTGACCTCTAATTTGCGGACCTGGATCAAGCGGTCCCGTATCATGAGAGCCCTCACAAACTCTTCGAGAGCTTCCTCTTCTCCTTCGGCGACGATGGCGACGTCGTAGGGCTCCCGGTTCTCGACGGTGCCGGAGAGCTCGAGGTCCTGGGCGATCTTTTCGACCAGGTCCCGGAAGCCGACCTTTTGGACGCGTCCGGAGGCGATGATCTCGACTCGCTTCATGTCCATCTCCCGTAACGCTCGCCTTCCATGTCAGGATGTCGGTCGGAGCTCTTCCACCTTTTTCAGCCCCTTCTGATAGCAGATCGGCTCTGATCTGTTCCGGATAAAATAGAACTTCTATGGGCTTCGCCTTCGACTTTAGATCATAATCGCCTTGCCGCGTTCGATCCGCTGGAGGGCGAGGAGGCCATCGCTGATGATCTGGATCATGAGCGACTGGGAATAGTCCGTCGTGGAGACGATCCTGCCGTCGTAGTCTTCGATTGCAACATCGGATACCCTGGCGTCTTTTGGCCTCTTCGAGGCGACCAGCTCTCGCAGCGCTGCGATCTGGTCGTCGTCCCCCTCCGCCATGACGGATACCACCTCCAACCCTCCATCGATTCTGTTGTAGGCGGCAAACCTCTCGATCCCCAGCTCCAGGGCGAGGTCGAGGAGGAAGACCCGATAGCCGACGTCGTGGACCTTTTCTCCATTAATCCTGGCTTTGAGTTTCATCTCATCCAGAAGAGGGGTTGTCCGTCGATTTATAAATTCTGGTGATGGATCGGGGGCGCCGGCCGTGAGCGGGGTGGGGGCGGCTGCGCCCAGCAATCCCGCCACCGGGCGCGGTCGGAGCCCACCGGCCGCCCCGCCCTCGACGCGTCTTTTTGAGGCGAATCGGACCTATCGTTGAAGGTCTGGCCTCGTCAGGCACCATCTACTTTAACCGTCATCCTCCCGAAGCAGGTTGACTAGCACCGGTTCTGCCGTCGTTATCTTCAAGATAATGGAGAGCTATACTGCAAAAGAGAGCCACCGTAGAGGGAGACCGTAGCAGGATGACATATACACTTATCATATTGCCGAGGGCCCAAAAATACCTGGATGAGCTTGGCGAAGATGATATAAAGAAGATCGGATCGGGAATCGAGGAGTTGAAGAAGAATCCTTATCGATCAAGGCCCCTTGTCGATATCAAGAAGCTGAGAGGTTTTCGGTCTCCTCCAATGTACCGGCTCCGAGTGGGGAGGCATAGGCTGCGGTATTTCGGCATAGGCTGCGGTATTATTTCGTTGAGGAGGCCGAAAGAACGATATACGTAACCAATGCATTCTCCAGGTCTGGCGACACCGATTACCGATGAATGGATGTCGCCGATGAACGTATATATCAAATCGACTTAAATAAGAATGATAAGAACGGTGGTTATGAAAATGGGTGCCGTCGAGGTTAAGAAGGTTCAGGGCGAAGTTGATCGGAGTGAGGCGGCCTGCGTGGATGAGGAATACGAATATCTTCTCAAAAACAAGGATCAGGGCATCACCTTTGAAGAGTATTGCCGTCGAATTTGGAATGCGAGCGAGAATGCCTGTCAGCGCGCCTGAGGCCCGCCCACCCGGCGGCGCCCTACGAGGAGCCGGCCCGACCGCGCCGCCCTCGACGTCCGCCTCCGCCGGATAGAGGCGGGACCGCGGCGAGAGTGTTGTCGGCCCTGGGGGAGAAGGGCAGCCTCTGACCGCTTCAACGCCCCCCCCCACCTTCGACTCCGCCCGAAGGATCGGAGGGCACCTCCGGCACCGTGGACGGATCCTGCTGTGGACGGATCCCGCCGGGAGGGGGGCGGGGGCGGAGCCGACGGATATCCCGAGGGCTATTTTCTTCTGATCTGGATCAATGCGGGGCTTGGTCTTCTTTCGATTGGTGGGTCCCGGACTGTTGTTGGTGGTGGCGGGGGCCCTCTGACGCTGGCCGAGCTTTCGCCCGGCGACCAACCCTTCCTCCGTGACTGCGGCCCGGGATCGAAACCGATCTCATGGGGGCGCTCACGATTTCCCCCCCCTGGGCTCCCGGCTTGCCCATGGATACCCCTCTGCCCGCGGGGATGGCGCCGACTCCGACCGTCGAGCTCAAGCTAAGCATTGCCCTTAATATCTGCGATGGCGGCCTTGATCTCTGCGATCTCTCCTTCGATCTTCGTAAATCGCTTCTCCATATGGTCCTGAAAGTCAGATCTCATTCCGCGGATCTCTCCGATCGTTTCGTCCTGTCTCTCGATCATTGTGTCCTGCTTCTCCAACATCTTCTTTCCTATGGCTAGGTTCTCCTTGCTGACTGCCAGGTTCTCCTTGCCAAGGGCCAGGTTCTCCCTACCAAGCGCCAGGTTCTCCTCGCCGATCTCTATGCTTCTGTAGAGCAGTCCTACCGCCACGTCGAATCTCTCGCCCAGCTCCTCCTGCCAGTCTCCCCTCAGGATCTTGAAGTAGGGGAACTCGCCTGTGGCCTCTGACCAGCTGACCTCTAATTCCCGTACATGGATCGGACCCCTCTTTATTTTGAGCGCCTCGATGAACTCCTTCAGGCCGTCTTCCTCTCCCTCGGCCACGATCCTGACGTCGTATGGCTCCCGGTTCTCGACGGTGCCAGAGAGGCCCAGGTCCCGGCCGATCTTCTGGACCACGTCCCGAAATCCGACCTTCTGGACGTCTCCAGAGGCGATGATATCGACTCGTTTCATATACATCTCATTTTTATGCGCTCCTCGCATGTCAGGATGTCGGTCGGAGGGGTTTGCATCTTCAACTGATCTCGATCAAGATGATCCCCGCCATCACCCCTTGATGAGTCGCCGCGCCAAGATAGCACCGACTCCGACCGCCGAGCTTCGGGATCGGGCGCATTTGTGCCTCGGCCTCGAGGAAGAGGGGGGCTCCGCCTTCCTTCGCCGCCGCCTTCTGGGGAGCCCACCGGCCTTTCCGCCCTCGACGTCCGCCTCGACCGGATGGAGGCGGGACCGCGGCGAGGGTGTTGTCGGCCCTGGGGGAGAAGGGCAGCCTCTGACCGCTTCAACGCCCCCCCCCACCTTCGACTCCGCCCGGAGGATCGGCGGGCACCTCCGGCACCGTGGACGGCTCCTGCTGTGGACGGACCCCGCCCTGGACGGATCCCGCCGGGAGGGGGGCGGGGAGTGCTGGGGGCGCCGGGCGCGGTCGGAGCCCACCGGCCCTTCCGCCCTCGACGACCGCCTCGGCCGGATGGAGGCGGACCGCGGCGAGGGTGTTGTCGGCCCTGGGGGAGAAGGGGATCCTCTGAGGGCCGGGGCATAGGCTCTTTTTTATAATCGATCTCGACCGGCGGCCTCTGCTCCCCGCCTTTCGACCTCGGGATGGCAGAACCAATAGACTCCGCCGCTCTTTCCGCAAAAGAGGGCCGTCCCCTCCTCAGCCGCCACCTTCCGGGGGCCGGTCCGGCCGCCTCCCGCTCCCTGGCCCTCTCTCCTTCTCCCCTCTCCCCACCCGACGCTAGAAGATACCTCCCCCCCTTCTCCTGCCGGGGACGAGAAGACTTATATCAAAATACGCTACTTTGCTCAGCTGATGGAAGGTTATTTGATCTGGGTTTCCGGAGATGTCCAAAAATATGAATACAGAATCCGGGTTGTCACGATGGCAAGGGCCTTGGGGATCAAAGGGATGGTCCAGACCCTTCCCGACGGAAGGGTGAAGGTCATGGCCGAGGGCGAAGAGGCCGACCTGGAGAGGTTCGCCGAAGCCCTGAAGATGGAAAACAGCTTCTTTTGGGTATCGTGCGTTGAGATAAAGCGCTTTAATCCACATGGAGATTTCAATGACTTCTATCTGGCCTTAACTGAAAGGGATTACGAATTTTGGCTGGATGAATGGATAAAATATCTCGAAGAGCTGCTGGACGTCACCAAAGAGGGGTTTGAGCGGGTAGTAAGAGGTACCGATAGAAACCCCCCCCTTTAGGGAGGGGAGCATTCACCAATGATGGACAAAAATAACCGGATTCAAGACCAGATGCTCGACAGGCAGGACGAGACGACGGGAGAGGTCCGGGGGCTGCGGTCCGACCTGAAAGAGAGCCTCGACGTCCGCCTCGACCGGATGGAGGCGGACCTGGGCGAGAGTGTTGTTGGCTCTGGGGGAGAAGGGCAGCCTCTGACCGCTTAAAGGCCTCACCTTCGATCCCACTCGAAGGGTCGGCGGGCCCCTCCGGCGCCGTGGACGGATCCTGCCGTGGACGGATCCCGCCGGGAGGGGGGCGGGGGCGGAGCCGACGGATATCCCGAGGGCTTTTTTCTTCTGATCTGGATCGTCCTGGGGCGTGGGCTTTTTCGATTGGTCGGATCCAGGACTTCTGGATGGGGCCGGCGATGGTGGCGGGGAGAGCTGGGGGCGTCGGGCGCTTCTGGGGGGGGGGCGGCTTACCGAAAGAGGGTCGCGCCTGCGGACGGCTGGTGGTGGTGGGGGCCCTCTGATGCTCGACTGAGCTTTCGCCCGGCGATTGAGCCGTCCTTAGTGACTGCAGCCCCGGATCGGAAGGCATTCTTATGGAGGCTCTCGATATCGCCCCCTGGGCCCCGCGTCTTGCCCACGTTCTTGCCCACGGATACCCTCTGCCTGCCGGGATGGCGCCGGTGCCGACGGCCGAGCCTCCCGATCGGGCGCCTTCTCCGCCGCCGCCCTCTGGGGGATACGGAGCCCGGGCGGCCGCCTGGAAGAGGAGACCGATCTTCTGGACCACGTCCCGAAACCCGACATTCTGGACGTCTCCAGTGGCGATGATCTCGACTCGCTTCATGTCCATCTCCTGTAACGCTCTGCTCGCATCTCAAGATGCCGGTCGGAAGGCTTTCATCTTATCGCGGCCAAGGCAGGAAGGGATGATCAGCTTTATCAGGTAATAGCTCCATTTCTCTGTTGAGGTGACGCGGGTTGGTTGAATATCTGGTCTCTTTGAAGATTGAAAAGTTGGAAGAGGGCATGTATCTTGCGACCAGCGACGATCTGCAGGGACTGGTGGCCCAGGGACGGACGATATCCGATACCGTCGAGATAGCTCAGGACGTGGCTCGAAATCTCATCGAATCGATCTTTGCGCACGGAGATCCTCTGCCCGATGGGATAGCTCCAGCGACAAAGCCCGTCCAGAATCTCGAGATACCTGTAACAGTGTCGGTATGACCAAGCTTCCAGTATTGACCGCCGCTCAGGTGATCCCACAGGCTCGGCAGCATTGCGAACGCGATGGTTCCTATGAAGACTATTATGTTCATCCAACATGCGTCGGATCGTCTGAAAGAGAGGGGCATATCGCCAGAGGCTGTCGAAGAGACGATCGGAAATCCGGACTATCTCGATTTTGGGGACGAAAAGCGCAGAGTCGCCCAGAAGCTGATGGGGGGAAAGTTGTTAAGGGTTATATATGAAGATGAGGAAGATGCCATTGTTGTAATAAGCGCATATAGCACCTCAAAAATTCAGAAATATTTGGGATGATCTTGATGAAGATTTCGTATGATCCAAAATATGATGTTCTATATCTCAACTTCTCGGAGAACAAAATAGTTGATACCATCGAGGTGGATCGTGGCGTCTTGATCGATCATGGCGAGGAGGGCGAGATGGTAGGAATCGAGATAATCAACGCCTCAAAGCTGATAAGATCGAAGCCTCTTCAAGAGATCGTTATCAAAATAGAGGAAGAGGCGGAGGCTTGAAGGCGTTCCAAGGATATTTGCGCCCGATCCCGTCGATCGGAGGCCCTCTGATTGATGCAACAAATAATAACGGTGGTTATGAAAATGGGTGCCGTCGAGGTTGAGAAGGTTCAGGGTGAAGTTGATCGGAGTGAGGCGGCCTGCGTGGATGAGGAATACGAATATCTTCTCAAAAACAAGGATCAGGGCATCACCTTTGAAGAGTATTGCCGTCGAATCGAGCCTCGCGCCACTTCCTGATCTCCGAGACGCTATCCCACCCTGCTGTGGCCTTGTGACCTCTCCTGATCGCATCCTGCCTCTCCATAGCAGATCTTTTTTTATCCGTCTCCCGCAACCTCGCTCCAGACAAATAGCTGATGCGTCTCTCGATCAAGGCCATATGGTCATAATCGCTTTGTTCCGTATTCACAGAAAGACCGCCTACTTTTATGGAATCTCCTTTTCCGCCGGAACGGATACAACCTGCTATCCACCATTTATTTTGCCCTCTCGATCCTCAGCTCCAGGGAGAGGTCGTGGAGGAGGACCCGATATCCGCCGTCTTGGACCTTATCTCTCTTAATCCTGGCTTCGCGGCTATTCGGGAGTGTCGGGCGCGGTAGAGCCCATCGGGCTTTCCGCCCTCGACGTCCGCCTCGACCGGATGCAGGCGGGACCGCGGCGAGGGTGAAGTCGGCCCTGGGGGAGAAGGGGATCCTCGGAGGGCCTGGGGCATAGGCTCTTTTTTATAATCGATCTCTACCGGCGGCCTCTGCTCACCGCCTTTCGAC
>LDZT01005294.1_pt1 | contig 13357 bp, 10 predicted proteins | sample 615521 | NCBI WGS metagenome assembly LDZT01 (sample SAMN03408292, study PRJNA278302) | terrestrial metagenome | isolation source: oil reservoir sample SB1 | place: USA: Alaska, North Slope, Schrader Bluff formation | collected 2011-09
GGCCATTTATGGTTAAGTTAATCATCCCGGGTGTTCACGCTCCTTGTTTCGTATTTGGAAATCTATTCTTCATCCCGCCGGTAGCAATGCAGGCATCTTTTGGCTTCTTCAATTGCCATTTGGACAGGATAAGCGAGAACAACTTCATTGAAGTTGTCGATTCTTTCTGTTACCGCTATTTGCGGGCTCTCGATTCTTTCCATTTCCTTCTGGTACGCTTCTTCATTATAGGTAACGGCCATCTTGATCAGTTCATCATGGTAAGCGTCTTTAAAGGTTCCGTCTCCGCCGAGGAACTTGTCGATGGAAAGAGCCGCCTTTTTGCCGTCTGCTATAGCCTCCACGACTGTCGCCGGTCCTCTTACATTATCGCCGGCTGCAAAAATGCCCTCTTTGGATGTTGCCAGGTTCGTGTCGACATCAAAGGTACCGCTCTTGGTGACCTGAATCCCGTCGCCGCCCAGGCAGCTTAAATCCGGCGCCTGTCCGATAGCGGCGATTACCATATCTGCCGCCAGAGTAAACTCGGAGCCCGGTATAGCCTCCGGTCTGCGGCGCCCGCTGTTATCGAACTTGCCCAAAGACATGCGTGCACATTCAATCCCGGTTACTTTCCCGTTTTCACTGATTATTCTAGCCGGAGCGACCAGGGTTTGAATCCTGATGCCTTCTTTTTCAGCGTCGATGATCTCTTCCTCGTTAGCCGGCATATCTTCTTTTTCTCTGCGATAGAGGATGGTAACGTCCTTGGCGCCAAGTCTTAAGGCAGATCTGGCTGCGTCTATGGCTACATTACCTCCGCCGATAACAGCTATATTTCCATCTGCTTGAACAGCTTTCTTCAAGTTAAGATCGCGCAGGAAAGTTACGCCGTCAACAGCGCCCTGTGCATCCTCGCCCAGGACACCCAGTTTTTGTCCCTTGTGCGCTCCGGTAGCCATAAGGATGGCCTTAAAGCCCTGGGCAAAAAGCTGCTCCGTAGTTATATCCTTGCCTAAAGATGTATTCAGTTTAATTTCTACGCCCAAATCAGTAATTGCCTTGATCTCCGTATTCAGGATATCCTTGGGCAGCCTGTATTCGGGAATTCCGACAGCCAGCATACCGCCCGCTACGGGCAGGGCATCAAAGACGGTCGTCTTGTATCCCTTACGGGCCAGGAAATAAGCTGCGGTAAGGCCGGCCGGGCCTGCGCCGATAATGGCGACCTTATCATCCTTGGGTTCAGCCACCGGGGGACGGTAGGGGTTACCGGAGTTCATATCCTGATCGGCTGCAAACCTCTTCAAAGCGCAAATAGCTACCGCTTTGTCCAGCTGGTTCCGCCGGCACTTATTCTCGCAGGGATGCACGCAGACACGCCCACAGACAGCCGGGAAGGGGTTGGCCTCTTTAATCAGGGCAATTGCTTCTTTAAATTTTCCTTCACTGATCAGTGTAACGTAACCCCAGGCGTTCTGGTCCGCCGGACAGGCATTTTGACACGGCGCGTCAAACAGGGATGAGCAAACGCCTGCGCGGCAGTAACCGTCTCTGATATGTTCAAGATACTCGTATTTAAAAAATCTCAAAGTCGAGAGCACCGGGTTCGGCGCCGTCTGTCCCAAACCACACAGGGCCGAATCTTTAATGCGGGTGCAGAGCTCGATCAACCGGTCAATATCTTCCTCTTCACCTTTTCCCTGAGTGATGCGCTGCAGGATTTCTAAAATTCTCTTTGTTCCAATCCGGCAGGGAGGACATTTGCCGCATGACTCGTCCTGGATAAAATCCATGAAGAACCTGGCGAAGTCCACCATACAGGTATCTTCGTCAGTGATGATCAGTCCTCCTGAACCGACGATGGCTCCTATTTCAGCCACTGACTCATAATCTATGGGAATATTCAAATGCTGCACCGGGATGCAGCCCCCGGAAGGACCGCCTATTTGGGCCGCCTTGAATTTTTTCTTATTCTTGATTCCGCCGCCTATATCATAGACGATATCACCCAGGCTGGTACCCATGGGAACTTCTACCAGTCCGGTGTTGTTTACGTTTCCGGCCAGTGCAAATACTTTGGTCCCTTTGCTCTTTTCTGTGCCGAAACTGGCGAACCAATCCGCTCCATTCAGGATAATGGCCGCTATGTTGGCGTATGTCTCAACATTGTTAAGCAAAGTCGGTGAATTGAAAAGGCCTTTTACGGCAGGGAAAGGAGGCCTTGGCCTGGGCTCGCCCCTTTTACCTTCTATAGAAGTCATCAGGGCGGTTTCTTCTCCGCAAACAAAAGCTCCCGCCCCAATCCTGATATCTATATCAAAGTCAAAGCCCTTATCAAAGATATTTTTCCCCAGGAAATTATTTTCCCTGGCCTGCTTAATTGCCCACGTCAGCCGTTCGATGGCGAGGGGATACTCGGCCCTGACGTAGACATAACCCTGCTTGGCCCCGATTGTGTAGCCGGCAATGGCCATTGCTTCAATAACACTGTGCGGGTCGCCTTCCAGGACACTGCGGTCCATGAATGCGCCCGGGTCGCCTTCGTCAGCGTTGCAGACTACGTATTTGGTATCTCCGATGGCCTGGTTGGTGAACTTCCACTTCATGCCCGTCGTAAAACCTGCTCCTCCACGGCCCCTTAAACCGGATTTAACTATCGTGTCGATTACTTCCTCCTGTGTCATGGAGGTGAGCGCTTTGTTCAGCGCTTTGTAACCGTCATGCGCAATATAGTCCTGTATGTTCATAGGGTCGATGATTCCGCAGTTCCTCAGGACAATCTTCTGCTGGTTTTTGAAGAAACTTATATCCTTTAAATAAGGAACAGACTCGGAAGTAGCCGGGTCCTGATAAAGCAAACGTTCTACAATTTTCCCCTTGAGGAGGTGTTCCACAACGATATCTTCCGCATCATCCGGGGTCAGTTTCTGATAAAAAACGCCTTCCGGATAAACCAGCGCAAGAGGACCAATAACACAGGAGCCGACACAACCTGTCTCAATTATCTTAACTTCATTTTGCAAACCGTGTTCGTTAATCTTGGCAACAATAGCGTCTCTTATTTCCCGGCAACCCGATGAAACACAGGCTGCGCCGGCGCAAACAAGAAGTTGAGCGCGCCACTCCATTTTTATGCCTCCTCTACTCGTATTTTTCAACAATTTCCGTTAATTTAGCTGGTTTGGCCCGTGCATAGACGTCGTCGTTAATCAGCATGGCAGGAGCTAAACCACAGGCTCCAATGCACCGCACCACGTCCAGGGAATATCTCCTGTCCTCGGTGGTGCCGCCTACTTTGATGCCGAGGTCCTTCTTTATCTTTTCGATTACCCCCTGTCCGCCGCGGACGTAGCAGGCTGTTCCCAAGCAGACCCTGATGCTGTGTCTTCCCTTCGGTACCGTAGTAAAGAAGGCATAAAAGGTTATTACACCGTAGACTTCATTGAGCGAAACGTTAAGGCCCAGCGCAACTTTTTCCTGCACTTTTCTGGGCAGGTAACCGAACAGGTTTTGCGCCTTATGCAGCACCATAATCAAGTCTTCCGGTTTACCGCGGTGCTCATCAATTATTTTATCTAGTTCGGGGTATAGTTCTTCCTCGCTTTTCTGAGCACAGAGACATTGATGTTCGCCGTCCATCTTTTTTCCTCCCTCTTTTCCATACAACAATTATGTTAAATTTTTATTTAATCCTCCACGACCTTGCCGTCGATCCGGCTTCTCTTGAAATAGTGAGTGTGAAGGAGATGATGCGATTTTTCCGAATAAGGATGCCCCAGATACTTTTCGTAGATTGCCTTAACCGAGGGGTTCTCATGCGACCGCCTCATCGGCAGGGACTTATCCTCCTGGTACAGGGTCTGGCCCCTGCGGGCCCTCATCGCCATGTCGCTGCCCCAGGGTTGTCCGCCTCCGCCGACGCACCCGCCGGGGCAGGCCATAACTTCAATAAAATGATATTCACATTTGCCGTTGGCCAGTTGGGCTGAAACCTTATCCATCAGTTTTCTGGCATTGCCGAGCCCGTGCGCGACAGCTACTTTCAGCTTGATGCCGTCCACATCGACTTCGGCCTCTTTTCTTCCTTTTAAGCCTCTTACGGACAGGATATCAAGGTTTTCCAGCTCACGTCCGGTGACCAAAAAATAAGCGGACCTTAAGGCCGCTTCCATAACTCCTCCCGTTGCGCCAAAAATGGTGGCGGCGCCGGTGTATTCACCAAGGGGATCGTCTGCGGGCTCGTCGGGCATTGCTTTCAAGTCGATGCCGGCTTCTTTAAGCATCCGGGCAAGTTCCCGGGTGGTCAGGACAAAGTCGACATCCTGGAAACCGCTGTCTTTCATTTCGTCCCTCAGCGCCTCAAACTTTTTGGCGGTGCAGGGCATTATGGAAACAGAAACTATTTTTTCCGGCGCAATTCCCTTTTGTTCAGCATAATAAGTCTTGGACAGAGTGCCGAACATCTGCTGCGGTGACTTGGCGGTAGACACATGTTTTCTTAAATGAGGGTAAAAAGTTTCCATAAATTTTATCCAGCCAGGGCTGCAGGATGTAATTACAGGAAGATCTTTACCTGCTTTAATTCTTTCAACTACCTCGGTCCCCTCTTCCAGGATGGTCAAGTCTGCAGTGAAGTTCGTGTCAAAAACAGCGTCAAATTTCAGCCTTCTCAAAGCTGCGTGCATTTTCCCCGCTACGAGTGTTCCGGGCTCCATCCCGAATTCTTCTCCCAGCATCGCCCTTATTGCAGGCGCTTCCTGAACAACTACATGCTTGTCGGGATTGTTTAACGCTTCCCAGACCGCTTCTACGCTGCTGTTTTCGTAGAGGGCGCCGACAGGGCAATAGACAGTGCACTGTCCGCAATTTACGCAGGGGCTGTTCCCCATGCCTTCACCGCTGGCAGTTGTAATTACAGTTTCAGAACTCCTTTCTGCAAAAGTTAACGCGTTTACCGTCTGGATTTCCGTACATACCTGTACACACCTGCCGCAAAGGATGCATTTGTTAGGGTCTCTGACAATTGAAACGCTGGTGGTGTCAATCGGTTTTTTATCTGTGAATTTCGGATATGTTAAATCCCTGATGCCCAAATTGGCTGCCAGCTCCTGGAGTTCGCATTTGCCGTTTTTAATACAGGTTAGGCAGTCCATATCGTGGTCGGAAATGATCAGTTCGACTACTTCTTTTCTTGTGCTTCTTACCCGCGCGCTGTTCGTTTGCACGTTCCAACCTTTTTCCAGGGGCGTTGTGCATGCCCGTGTTAAAGTGGGAAGCCCCTCAACCTCAACGACACAGACCCCGCAGGCTCCTGTCGGAATGAGGTCCGGGTGGTGGCATAAGGTTGGAATGTTGATGCCTAAAGTTTTTGCAGCGTCAAGGATGGTTGTCCCTTCGTCAAACTCTATTTCTATATTATTTATCCTTGCTTTTTCCATCTTCTGTTTCTTTAACCCCCTTTGGATAGTTATCTGCTGGTTATTTAACATGCTGCAGCAATTGGTCCTGGAAATTCTTTAATGCGCTTGAAATAGGTGAATAAGGGGCCTGACCCACCGGACAGAATGAGGTATCGCGCATTACCTTGGAAATTTTTAAAAGCTGGTCTAAATTATCCCTCTCCCCTTCAAAAGAAGCCAGACGATCAATAATTTTTACAAGCAACGATGTGCCAACCCGGCAAGGGGCACAGTGACCGCAAGATTCGCGGTTGTAATAGTGCAGAACACTTTGCAGTACATCAACAACATCCGCGTCTTCATCCATAACTAAGGAAGCGTATTTTTTAAGCACCGTATCCTTGGACAATATTTACCCCCTCCATTCTCAATTGTTAATATTTTCTGATATCTGTATACAAAAACTATTTTTAATTTACCCCAAATCGTGATTTCCCGTCAAGGTATTTCTTAAAGCTTTTGGACTACAGCATAAGTTGTAGATACAAAGGGAAAAGGTCTCAGATAAAAAGCTGCAGCAAAAATAATCCTTACTGTTAATCGGCCAAAAAAAGAATTGTTTTAACAGTGCCAGGCGGTAAAAATGCGCTGGACATTAAAGCTGCAGGCTTGGACATTTTCCCTGATTATTTATACCATGACTTATCGCTGATTAACGACAAACATCTTAAAAGGGGGTTGTCTGGAAAGGCATATTTGTAATAAAACATATAGTTGCGTAAAAATAAATAAAAGCTGGGAAGAGAAGACAGTATAGCTTAAGGAGGAAATAAACTATTTCCGGCGAATTTTCGAAAAAGGGGGCGAATGGACTTGGCCGGAAAGACAGGTTCAGAGACAAAAAAAATAACCCGTTACCGCCTTCTTATCAAAGGCGTTGTCCAGGGGGTTGGCTTTCGCCCCTTTGTCTATAACCTCGCGCTTGCCCTGGGTATTAAAGGAAGTGTTCTAAATTCAGGAGAAGGGCTTGTTATAGAGGCTGAAGGTGAGGAGCAGGATATTCGCAACTTTTTAAAGGAGTTAAAAGAAAACGCTCCTCGCCTGGCAAAGATCAGCAATTATCAGGAAATCGAGCTGCACCCATGCGGGTACAGGTCCTTTGTTATACTTAAAAGTGCGCCCGGGAATGATAAAGAAGCTCTTATACCTCCGGATGTGGCTACGTGCCCTGAATGCACTAAAGAAATATTTGACCCGCAGGACAGGCATTATCAATATCCTTTTACGAACTGCACCAATTGCGGTCCCCGTTTTACGGTAATTAACGAAGTACCCTACGACAGGCCAAAAACTTCGATGGCCGTATTCAGGATATGCGATGAGTGCGCCCGTGAATATTCCGACCCTGTCGACCGCAGGTTCCATGCCCAGCCTATAGCCTGTCCAAAGTGCGGGCCCCGGGTGGAAGTCATTAACCGTCAGGGAGTAAGAATTGACGTTCTGAAGGGGTGGCTGGAGCTCTGCTGGGACATCCTGAAGGAGGGTAAAATCCTGGCCCTGAAAGGATTGGGCGGTTTTCACCTGATCTGCAACGCGAAAAACAACGAGGCCGTAAAGGTTTTACGCAGGCGAAAGGGTAGGGATGCAAAGCCGTTTGCAGTAATGGGCAGGGATTTGGAAACCGTTCAGAAATATTGTCTGACCAGTCAACGGGAGGCTGAATTGCTCTGTTCGTCTCAGGCGCCAATAGTTATTTTAAGGAAGAGAACATCCTGCATGCTTCCGGGGGAACTTGCTCCCAACCTTAAAACACTTGGTTTTATGCTGCCCTATACTCCTTTGCACCATTTACTGTTAAACGGACCTTTTGACGTTCTGGTAATGACCAGCGGCAACTACAGCAGCCTTCCTCTGGTTAAGGAAAACAGCAGGGCGCTTTCGGAACTTCATGAAATTGCGGACTTTTTCCTGACGCATGACCGGGAAATAGTCAACCGGTGTGATGATTCACTGGTCAGGGTTATAGACGGGGAAGAACAAATTTACCGCCGGTCGCGCGGATATGTTCCAGGATATTTATCTGTCCGGCGGGAGAGCAAGGCCCCGGTTATCCTCGGCGTAGGCGGAGAGATGAAGAATAGCTTTTGCCTGCTCAAGAAAGAGCAGGCTTTTATGAGTCAGTACATCGGAGAAATCGACAGTATGGAAGGCGAAGAAAATCTTTTTGCCAGCCTTTCCAACTTTCAAAAACTTATTGGAGTAAAACCTGAAATTGTTGCTTACGACAGTCACCCGGGCTACCACTCGGCGCAGGTGGCCCTTAAAATTTACGCCGCGGCATATGAACAAATCCAGCACCATCACGCTCATTTGGCCAGCTGCATGGCTGACAACGAAATGGATAACGAGGAAGTTATCGGGATTATTCTGGATGGAACCGGATATGGCCCCGACGGCAATCTTTGGGGATTTGAGGTCTTGACCGGTAATTATTCCGGCTTTAAACGCTGGTATCATCTTGCTTATGTTCCACTGCCAGGTGGGGATATGGCTATCCGGCATCCCTGGCGGACAGCGGTGGCTTATCTGGCAACCTTTCTTCAGGAAAGAGGAAAAAAGTATGCCGCAATGCTTTTTAAGGATAAAAAGGTAGATATAATTGAAAAAATGGTTGCCAGGGGTTTTAATTCACCTTTGTCTTCCGGTTGCGGTCGGCTTTTTGACGCAGTATCCGCTCTGACAGGAATTTGCCTGGAGAACACCTATGAGGGGCAGGCCGCAATTGAGCTGGGAGAGGTGGCCCTGGAACCCGAAGAAGGCTTTTGTTTCCAGCCGTACCCTTATGAGATTAGGGATGGAATCGTTTTCCCCGGCGGTATTATAGAAGAAATTTTAAAAGATAAATTTTCCGGTGTGCCTGCTGAAATTATTTCGACCAAATTTCATCAGACCATGGTCCATATCATCGTTGAACTTACGGAAAGAACCGCCGCAGTAACAGGCCTGAAAAAAGTAGTTTTAAGCGGAGGGACCTGGCAGAATTCATATCTTCTGCAGGCTGTCAAAAGGTTGTTAAAAGCGCGCGGCTACCAGGTTCTGACTCACAGCCGTGCACCGGCCAACGATGGAGGAATTGCCCTGGGGCAGGTTATGATTGCAAACTGGAGGTGGCAGGAAAAGTGTGTTTAGGTATTCCCGGTCAGGTTGTAACGGTTGACAGGCTAAAGAACTGGGCGGTTGTTGAAAGCTTTGGCGTTCAAAAGAAGGTCAGCATTCATTTAATAGACGAGGAAGTAGTTCAGGGTGAATACCTGATGGTGCACGCGGGATGCGCTATAGGAAAAATTAACGTTGATGACGCGCAGGAAACTTTAAAGCTTTTTGAGGAGGCTTACTTTGATAAACAGGAATGATCCGGAAATCGGCAAAAAAGTTTTGCAAAAACTCGCCGGCCTTGCTGATCAGGCTGCACGCGAATTGGGACGGCCGCCGGTTTTGATGGAAATCTGCGGTACGCATACGGTAGCCGTTTCAAGAAGCGGTATCCGGAGTCTTTTAAAGGATTGTCTTGTACTGAAAAGCGGTCCCGGATGTCCGGTCTGTGTAACCGATCAGAGTGACATAGACAGGATAATTCTTTTGTCGCGTCAGCCCGGCGTTGTAATTGCAACCTTCGGTGATATGCTGCGCGTTCCCGGGACATATTCTTCACTGGAACAGGAGCGGGCGCGGCAGGCAAAGGCGGAGATCTTTTACTCTCCGTTGGAAGCCGTTGATTTTGCCGAAAAGTACCCGGGGGAACAGGTTGTTTTTTTAGGAATCGGTTTTGAAACAACTACGCCGGCCATCGCCCTGAGCATCAGGCAGGCGAGAAAGCAGGGTTTGCCTAACTATTCTGTTTTCTCCATAAATAAGGTTGTTCCTCCGGTAATGAAGGTGCTCCTTAGCGATTCCGAACTGGGGGTAGATGGTTTTATCCTGCCGGGTCATGTATGTACTATAACGGGGAGGAAAGCCTTCGACTTTATTTCTGCCGAGTATAACAAACCGGCTGTAATTGCCGGGTTTGAGCCGGTGGATGTCTTGGAAGCCGTCTGTCTTTTGTTGAAACAGATTATCGAGCGGCAAGCCCGGACGGTTAACGGATATACAAGGCTTGTTCAGGAAGAGGGGAACAAGAAGGCCAGGGAAATAATGAACCAGATTTTCGACCCTGCAGACGTCTACTGGCGCGGCTTCGGCCTTGTAGAGGGCAGCGGCCTGAAAATTAATCGGGATTATGCGGACTATGACGCCAGCCTCAGGTTTCCTGTTGAAATTGACACGGTATCTTCACAAAGCAATTTTGGCTGTGCATGCGGGGATGTCTTAAAGGGGAAAATTAATCCCGGGGATTGTCCTTTGTTTGCCAAAAGATGCACTCCGTTATGGCCGGTGGGGCCGTGTATGGTTTCTTCCGAAGGCGCCTGCGCCGCCTACTATCAATACGAGTTAAGTTAATATAAAGAAAATTGGAAAGTAGAGGGTGATAGTTTTTGCAGGGTAAACATGACATAGTGCTGCTCAGCCACGGGGATGGAGGGCTGCTGACCCACCGGTTGTTAGAGAAATACTTTTTGCCGTTTTTTAAAAATGAGATTCTGGAAAGCCTGACCGACGCAGCCTGTTTTCTGGTCCAACCAGGGAGGATGGCGGTAACGACAGATTCTTTTGTTGTCGATCCGATCTTTTTCCCGGGCGGTGATCTCGGCAAACTGGCTGTTTGCGGTACAATCAATGATCTTGCCGTCAGTGGGGCAAAACCTTCCTATTTGGCTGCATCTTTCATCCTCGAAGAAGGTTTTGCGCTGTCTGAGCTGGAAAGGATAATCGAATCAATGTCCCTGGCCTGCAAAGAGGCTGATGTACAGGTTGTTACAGGTGATACAAAGGTGGTCGGCAGGGGACAGGCGGATAAAGTTTATATAACGACTACCGGCATAGGATACGTACTGCCTGAAGCAAATCTGGCCTACTTCCGGATAAAACCCGGCGACGCGGTCCTGGTTAACGGCCCGTTGGGAGAGCATGGCCTGGCCATTATGCTTCAGCGGGAGTCCCTTGGTTTGGAAAACAAGGTTTTCAGCGACTGCGCCCCCTTAAACAAGCTAATTGAGCCCCTTTTAAAACGCTTTCCGGGTATAAAATTTATGCGCGATTTAACCAGAGGCGGCTTGGCGACTACAGCCAAGGAAATTGCTCTGGCTTCCGGCCTGGACATTTGGTTTGACGAAACCAGCCTTCCTATCGGAAAAACTGTCAAGGGGATTACAGAACTCCTGGGGTTGGACCCCCTTTATCTGGCCAATGAGGGTAAGTTTTTAGCTATAGTAGAAGCCCGTGAGGCGGAAGGCGTCTTAAGTTATCTGAAGAATGACTGCAGAGCGAAAGAAGCCTGCATCATCGGGGAAATAGGACCGGGCAGGGGAGATGTCTGCCTTAAAACTGCGCTTGGCGGCGCAAGAAAATTAAATATGCTCGCCAGCTCTCCGCTGCCAAGGATCTGTTAATCTGCGTAAAAAAAACCGGCTGCGTCTTGGACAGCCTGCTTATTTTATAACGGAGATATTTCCAAAAGACTATCTTTAAACTGCAACAACACTTTTTACTTCAGGAAGTTCTTTTTTTAGAACTTGCTCTATTCCGTTTTTCAGAGTCATAGCAGAAGCTGGACAACCTCCACAGGCTCCCCTCAACCTGACCTGTACTACGCCTTCAGGACTAACGTCAACAAGCTCAACATCTCCACCATCTCTTTGGAGAAAAGGTCTGACTTTATTCAATGCTTCCTGTACCTTTTCCTTCATTAGTTACAACTCCCTCCGGTACAATAGATTAATCAAGCGACAATAAATTCATTATACATTTAAACACTGCCGGTGGCAAAAAGAATATATTAATAAAACATATGTTTTTAATAAATATATTTTATTAATGCTTAACCTCGGGTTCACTTCACTCGTTCATTGAATGAAAGTACTTACATTCACATCATCTGATGGCGCTTTTTTTACAGTATAAATGTCTAATAAAAAAGCAGCCGTAGTTACTCGACTGCTTTAATTGATTATTTTTTATCGTAGGTTTAATACTCCTGGGGAAGCTGTTTCAACTGGTCCAGGAAAAAGACAGGTCCGTCCAGGCAGACGTATTTGCTTCCTATATTGCACCTGCCGCATTTCCCGATGCCGCACTTCATCCTCATTTCCAGAGTTGTGATCACGTGATCATCCTGATAGCCTAATTTCTGAAGATTTTGCAGGACGAACTTGATCATAATCGGCGGCCCGCAGGTCAGGGCATATTTGTTTTCAGGCGAAGGCTGCAGTTCTTCCAGGTATGTGGGAACAAAGGCGACATGTCCGTCCCAACCTTCTTCAGGCCTGTCAATGGTTGTAAAAATCTGAGTGTCCTTCTTTTTAGGCCAGTTTTCAAATAGTTCTCTTTTGAAACACAGGTCGTCCACTGAACGGGCGCCGTAGATTATATCCACCTTGCCGTAATCCTTGCGGTGTTCATCGTCAAGGACATAGTTAATCAGTGAACGCAGGGGCGCCAGTGCAAAACCTCCTGCAATAAACAGGATGTCTTTTCCTTCTAAGAGTTTGTAAGGAAAATTGTTTCCGTACGGCCCCCGTATACCGATTTGATCGCCCACCTCAAGCTGATGAATTACAGTAGTCAGGCGCCCGACCCTTTTAATGGTAAATTCCAGGAAATCTTTAAAAGTCGGGGAGGAGGTAATCGAAATCATGGCCTCTCCTACACCAGGGATAGAGAGCATGGCGCACTGTCCGGGCTCATGCAGAAAATCCCCTTTACCGCCGCCTTCGAATTCAACCTTAAAAGTTTTTGTGTCACTCGTTTCATCAATGATATTAGTAATATACGCCATGCGCGGCAGGATGGGGTTTTGAAAATCAGTCATTCCCGGCCACCTCCTGCAAGTCAAGAATAATTTTACGGGGATCAATATTTACCGGGCACTTTTGGACACAACGTCCGCAGCCCACACAGCCAAAAATATTGTACCTATCCTCGTGGTATTTGAATTTGTGCATAAAGCGGTTCCGTACCCGTTCCTTTTTGCTCGGACGCGGGTTGTGGCCGCCTGCCATCAGTGTGAAGTCTTTAAACTGGCAGGAATCCCAGCAGCGAATTCTTTCTCCTTCAAGGCCGCTTCTTGCGTAATCATTGATATCAAAACAATGGCATGTCGGGCACAGGTAGGTGCAGATCCCGCAGCCCAAGCAGCGGTATGAAAGATCCTCCCAGTAGGGAATCTCGTAATTCGCATCTAAGAAGGCTTTTACCTTTGGGAGGTTGAAATCGCCTTTTAAGCCTGTCGATTGTTTAAGCAGCCGGTCTGTGCCTTCTCGTTTTTCCTTATCGACCTGTTCCGCGCTGCTGTCCGAGAAAAATCGTGAATGTTTGTTAATCAGGTCGGTCCCTTGGTTGGTCACGCCTTCTGCCAGGAAATCCCCACCGGTTGGCGTCAGAAAAATATCTGCTCCGTTTGATTCCAGGGGACCGCCGCCAACTTTAAAGCAGAAGCAATTTCTGCCCACGGACTGGCAGCCGAGTCCTATAATTATCGTATTCTTCCTTCTCGTGCAGTAATAATTATCATCAAACTTACCGTCAAAAACCGGATCCAGGGCCAGAATAGATTTAAGATCGCATGGATGTACGCCAAAAAGCACAGTTCCGCCGGGCAAAGAGGGCGCTGACAGTTCATACTTGCCATCCTCTATGCGGAAGGAAAAGATCTGTTCTGTTTGCGGAAAAAACCAGCTTTTGGGCGGCACAAACGAGTTCTGAAAAGTAAAGTCAACTTTTCCGGCGTCCGCCACGGGGCTGAAGGAAACAAGTTCATGTTCCCGGACGGGGGCAATCAGGATACGGTCTTTGGTTAGTTCCTGCAAGAATTGGACCAG
>LDZT01012791.1_pt1 | contig 13317 bp, 12 predicted proteins | sample 615521 | NCBI WGS metagenome assembly LDZT01 (sample SAMN03408292, study PRJNA278302) | terrestrial metagenome | isolation source: oil reservoir sample SB1 | place: USA: Alaska, North Slope, Schrader Bluff formation | collected 2011-09
AACAAAGTCGTGTTGGTATCCAAATCAATCAGTCCTGGTGCGCTGATGCCAACACCACCAATGTCGTCTTTGGAAAATCCGCCTTTAACGATCAATTCTAAAATCAACTGGGACATCCGCTTAAGTACCGATTCTGGACCTTTCCTTGAAGAGGTAGAAATCGAGTTTGATACCAGGACATCGCCATTATCTACATCAACCAGCCCAGCTTTGATATTGGTCCCACCTAAATCGCATCCCACAAACACATTCATGTATATTTATCCTTTGTTTTCAATTTTGGCTAACATACATCAATAATTACCAGTTGATTCTCTGCGCCAAGAATTAATAATTTACGTCAACCCAAATGTTTTCTCTTGCGCTTTGCAAAATCGCTTCATCAACCAGGATGGTATTATGCCCATCTCTGAAAGTTGGGAAATTCGGTGCTTTTTCGAAATCTCCTTGTGAAATGTATCTGTAAAAAGCTGTTTGCAGCTGCTTAAAGGTGTCCGGGAAACCCTCTGCATGACCGCCAGGATAAGAAGCTGACCATTGCGCTGACTTCATCATTAAAGAAGGGTCCTTGATCAGGTACTGGTTCGGTTCAGGGCGATGTCCAATCATCATCTGGTTTGGTATCTCAGAATCCCAAATCAATGAGGAATCTGACCCGTTAATTTCAAAGAACAAACGATTCTTGCGGCCGCTTGAAACCTGGGAGACACTCATCACACCCCGCGTACCACCCTCAAACTTAAAGAGGACTGCTGCATAATCTTCGGTTGTGATTTTCTTCTCCTCGTACTCGACATCCATTTGCATCTTGCCGCCAAAAGTATCAATTTTTTTCATTGGTTTTTTGCGGATTGGAAGAAACGTCTCAAAATCTGCAAATACAGAGGTAATTTTCTTGCCGGTAATGAAAGTTACCAAATCCATCCAATGAGACCCAATGTCAGCAATTGCCCGCAATTCTCCACCATATTCTGGCTCCAAACGCCAATTCCAATCCGTCTCTAATAATAACCAATCCTGCAAATAAGACCCCTGAATGATGTAAATTCGTTCCCCCAGCTCTCCAGTGTCAATACGAGCTTTGGCGTCCTGGATCAGAGGATAAAATCTCAAGTTGAAGTTAACGGCATTGGCCAGGTTTTTTTCTTCAGCAATTTTCACAAGCACTTCAGATTCTTCTGCTGTCATTGCTAATGGTTTCTCACAAATGACATGCTTGCCGGCTTCAAGGGCACCTTTCGCATGCTCAAAATGTAAGTAATTTGGTGAAGCGACATGAACAACATCAATATCAGGATCAGCAACTAAATCTTTCCAGTCGCCATATGCCTTCGGAATTAATAAACGCTCAGCCGCCTGGTCAGCTAATTCCTGGTTGCTTTCCGCAAGCGCCAGCACTTCAAATCCCTGCCGGCGGATTGCTTCCATATGCGCAGGGCCAATAAAACCTACACCGATAACGCCAACCTTAAATTTTTTAACCATTGTTTGCTCCTTTAGGTGATCTGTTGTTATTCTCGATCAACATAATTTTTTTGTTTCGAAAACATACGCGTTAAAAATTTACCATATTTATTAACAAATTGAGATCTTCATTTGAGTAGTTAATACAAAATTATACAACCCACCAATACCTCTGTACATAATACCAATTTGTGTTTCAGATTTGAAATATCTGAAATCGTGTTCGGCGAGTACTTGCTAACCTACAAAAACTAACAAAACTTGTTGATCGCTACCTTATGACACGAACAAACAACATGGAAGTGATCGAGGACTTTTACATGTTTGCCAACCACTTTATGAAAATATGCCTTAGGAAGTAAAGACCCTTTAATTAAAACATATACAAGCCTTGAAATTTATGGGCTTGTTTGAGGTATGGAAGAAATTAATTTTTGAAGGGCTAAAACTAAGACTTTCATAATCGCCCCCTGACAACATGTGCGCTTGGCCAACGCTGAAGGGCTTTTGATAGCAAGGAGGAACGAACCACAACACAGGCGATCTGGAACTGCCCTTGATCAAGCCTTTCCAAACCAGCTAACAAACCCTTATTTCGCAAAAATTCCAGAGGTCCCAGTTCATCAATGATCAACAGGTCGCTCCCTGCGCTGTTCTGAAGCCTCTGGTTAGCCCAATCTAATGCATCAGGATCAAAGACCCATCTCGGCGTCGAAATTTCGCCTCGTCCCTCCTCACGCAACCTTGCTAAACGCTTTCGTTCACCACTTGCTAAATCGACAACCTCGATACCCGATTTTCTTTCACTATCAAAAATACCGGGTGAAAGGATCCCTTCGACAGAGTGTCCCAATGCTGCAGCTTCTTTGATGATTTGTGTACACCAGCTAGTCTTTCCGCTGCCGCTCAAACCAGTTACTAAAATTATTTGAGGTTTTTCTTTGCGATTTCGAAAAACCTTGCTTAAAAAGCTGTCCTCTTCATGCAGTGACTCAGGCTTAACAACCAGGGGTCGCCGGGGCAATATTGCCCTGGCTTTTTTAGCGCCATTTTCATGTTGGTAAATAACTTCCGTTTGAATGTCATATACCGATGAAAGCAAAGGCTCAGTTAACACTTCCTGGGGTGTGCCGACTTCTGTAACCCATCCCCCACTCAACAATAAGACATTATCAGCATAAGCAAGGGCATGGTTCGGCTCATGAGAAGAAACGATAAAAGATAAACCTTGCTGTCCCAATTGGTGGACAATCTCCATGACTCTGTGCTGGTTGCTGAGATCAAGATGGGCTGATGGTTCATCCATCAACAAAACGGGACATTTCTGAGCTAAACCCCTGGCAATCAAGACCAATTGCTGCTCCCCACCGCTCACTTCCGTGTAAGCCCGATCTTGCAATTCAAGTAGACCGACCTGCTCAAGTGCTTCTTCAACGATTAAATGATCTTTTTCGGTTGGTGATCCCAACCAGGGTAAATGCGGTGCGCGCCCCATCATAACCATTTGTCTGACCGAATATGCAAATGCAGGGGTATGCATCTGCGGAATGAGGCCAATCCGTTTTGCACGTTCTGCCGCTGAATAATCTTCTATCAGCGTACCTTCTAAAAACACACGCCCAGCATTCGGTTTGAGCAGTCCCGCAAGGCATGACAACAAAGTGGTCTTCCCACAGCCGTTCTTTCCCAAAACATATAAGGTTTCACCTGATTCTAATTCGAGAGAAACGTCATGCAACACTGTTTTCCCAGGTAGATAAGCATAGCTAATGTTTTTGGCTCCTAAAAGCATGGTTACCACCCTGTCCTGCTTCTTCTCATAAGAAGAACCAAAATTGGCACACCAATTAAGCCAGTTAATACGCCCAAAGGGATTTCACCAGGCAGCAGCGACCGTGCCAGATCATCAATGATCATCAAAAAAGCAGCACCAAGGCTGATCGATACCGGTAGCAAGCGTTTGTGCTCTGGTCCAACGATCATTCGCCCTGCGTGTGGAATTACCAGGCCGACCCATCCAATGACACCACTCACTGAAACTGCTACTGCCGTCATCAATGTCGAAAATAGGATAATGCCAAGCTTCATCCTTGTTGGGTCAACCCCCAATGCGGAAGCTTCCGGATCACCCAGCGAGAGGATATTTAAACGCCATCGTATAATCCACAAGTAAATTAGACCAAGGATAGTCAAGATGAGTAAAGGTAGTAAGTTTTGCCAGGTGATGCCGGTTAAACTGCCTAACAGCCAAAAAGTTATTGCCGGCAGGCTGTCCAATGGATCAGCCGCGTACTTCAACAAAGAGGTCAATGAGCCAAAAAATGAACCTACAAGGATCCCCATTAATGTCAAAATAAGTAAAGGGCTTGTCCTGTATAATCGACTGCCGAAGAAAGATAAAAATACAGCCACCAATCCAAAGACAAAAGCAGAAGCCTGAACCAACCATGGGTCACCAAAAACCAGCAGTGCCAAAGCAGCGCCAAAACCTGCCCCAGATGTAACACCAAGAATATTTGAATCGACAAGGGGATTTTTGAAAATTGCTTGAAAAGCTGTCCCTGTTGCACCATAACTGGCACCAATCAATAAAGCCGCCAGAATGCGGGGCAAGCGCACACGCAAGATTAGCTGTTGAGCAATATCCGGAATTCCCTCCGCAATAGACGGAAATATTGGGGAAAGCATCACTTTTAAGACATCTATCGGACCGATCTGATAACGTCCTAAAGTAAGGGATAAGATAAATAAAACCAGAGGCAGTCCAATAAAAATTAGGTATAAAGAGATTTTTGGTATTGAGTGATGCTCTTTAATTGATGCTGCAGATTGTTGCAAGTTCTTCATCCGTTATCTCATAATCGAAGAATGTATTATAAAAATATTCTGCTTCACTGGAACAATCAAGCTCAATTAAGTCTGGATAAAGCTGATGCACCATCCAAATTATTCCCAAAACTGCATCGGGAGCAGGCGTATCCCATGGTGCAACCAATTTTGGCATTCTATAAACTTTACCATCCTTAACAGCATCCAGAATTTGCCATTCTTCGCTTTCAATGATTGCTTCAACGCTTGCGCCGCCATAAGGTGGGACAATAATTACATCGGGATCCCAGATCACGACCTGCTCAAGGTTGATATTATTCCAATAGCCTTCCAGTTCTGAACTCGCAGAAATACCGCCAGCAGTCTCGATGATATACGATTGGAACATATCCCCACTTGCAACGCGCAAAGGTTCTGTGCCTGTAAAAAGCACCTTCACCCGATCTTCAACTGGGATTTCTGCCACTTTCTCTCTAATGCTTTCAACAATGCTTTCATAATAACGAACCCACGCACCTGCCTGTGCAGTCGAATGGGGACCAAATATTTGTCCTGTTAATGAAATAGCTTCTTTCAAAGCTTCAGGTGTTTCTGCATCATACAAAAATACTGGAACTTCTAACGCAGCAACTGTCTCCAGCCACCCCGAGCGAGCATTACCTATGATCAAGTCCGGCTCAAGCATAGCGGCTTCTTCAATATTAAACTCACTTTGTGAAAATGACTCGTCACCTTGGATGCCAGGAAAACGAGGGTCCATCTTTTGCATAACGGATGAACCCAGTGGGTCTCTTGCACCAAGATAACTCGCTGAAACCAAACGTTCCTCGGCATCAACGCTGTAGATCATCGCAGTTACCGGTCCATACGCCGAGAGCACACGACGTACCGGCAAATTTATACTCACAATATTTCCAGCCTGGTCCGTTAGTTCAATACTTTCAGGAAGTAAACCAGCGTTTATTAAGGCTTGCTGCCCATCAGCGGACACAGCAAATTGAGTAAAAGCTTCGATATCTTCACTATCGTTTTGCGGATACATAGCGCCTTCATTCAAAAAGACCGCAGGTATCTCATCATGAAGGTCCATAATTTCTCCTGGCGGCACAATCAGTAAATCAGGGTCATCCTGAACAAAAGATGGCGATTCACCGTTGAAAAATGCCTCATAAAGCACAGTCACAGGTTCAATTAATTCCGGATCAGCCTTGATCAAAAAGCGGGCTTGGTCGCCAATCGGCTCTGTACTTTCAAGATCAGGGGCAACTTCAGCATCGGTTTCACTGCTTACCGGGTTTGGTGTTTCTAAATCGCCAGTTGTACATGCAGTAATAACAAGGCTGAAAATAAACACGAATAAAATGATTGAAAACTTAAATTTTTTCATTATTACTCTCTCCTTTTGAATAACATATTTACGTTCATAAAGTGATTACACCTCATCTTTGTTGTTAGACAGTGGAATGCTTAAACGGTCTAACCATGCAATTGCCGCTTCCAGCTGACCAATAATAAAATCAATGGTTAAATTTTCACAAGTATCGTTCGTTTTTTCACGCTCATCCAAAAATAACTTTAGCTGATCTACGCATACTCTTTTTTGATTTTCAATAATTTTGTCCGACTCTACTTCTAACAAATCAGCGATATAAAGACGGCTTAGGAACAAAACTCGGATACGATGGATACTCGCTGAAGGTTCAGGATCGTACAGCCAATTGTTTAACTTTGACAATCCTTTACCGGTAACCGAGAAAACAACCTTGGTCGGCGCATCCTCTGAGTTAACTTGTTCACCAGTTATCTCGCCTGCTTCTTCCAACCGCTTTAACACAGCATAAAGTTGACTTGTGCTTAATGTCCACATTCGCCCAAGCTGATTTGGTGATCTAAAACTGTCCAATAAATCATAACCATGGGCAGGCTTATATCGAAGCAATCCAAGGATGACTTCGTCAGGCACTGGTCGTTTCATATAGCTATTCTATCATGGAATAGTCACTTTAGCCAAACTAGATTTCTTTTAGAATACCAATTAACTAATCCCCAGTTTCAATTCAAGAGATTATCGATTTGCGATGTGATAAATCCTTCCTTTCTGTTGATTGGCCGAGAAGGCATCTTTTCGACTAAATTCGAACATTTTACCCCTAATCATTCAATTATGATTTTTTGATATGCGAAAATTCTGAAAAATAATTGAGCCTTCAAACATTCAAAAAACATTAGAAATCAATTCCCTCTACCTTGACTCACACTTAGATATCATGTAAAATTTCATTAGTGAAATTATTTTCACTAAACCTCCTACAACCACTAGTAAATTGTAGGGAAATCCAGGGAAAGCCCGTTGCAGCGGGCTTTTCGCTTTAAATAGCCTAACGCTATACGAACCTAATCAGTAAAATTACAAAGCTCGTAATTTCAGATCCTTTCGAGTTCTCTTTATGGTCCATTGAAAATAATTTCCAAAATCCAAAATGAGAAACCCGAGTAATCAATTGATTAGATTATAATAATCACAATTCTTTCATGACTCGTGGGTTGAAAGGAAGATACATGGAAAAGATTGCATATGGCGGCTGGGAAAATTGCTATCGATTAGCCAACAATCAAATAGACGTGGTTGTTACTGCTGATGTTGGTCCCCGCATCATTCGATTCGGTTTTGTTGGTGGTAAAAATGTCTTCCACGAATATCCACAACAAATCGGGGTTACCTCATCTGATGAGTGGCTCAACTTTGGTGGGCACAGACTCTGGCACGCGCCTGAATCTGTTGAGAGAACTTATTATCCTGATCTTGAGCCTGTTCTTGTTCAGGAAATTGAAAATGGACTCATCCTCACACAAAAGCCTGAGCTCACCACGGGAATCCAAAAACAAATCCAGATAATTCTTTCACCGAATAAGCCTGAAGTCCAGCTGATACATTATCTGATAAACCATAATTTATGGAGTGTCAATTTAGCGCCCTGGTCAATTTCCGTGATGGCGCCAGGTGGTACCGCTATCCTTCCTTTACCACCCCGTGGTCCCCACCCCGAATTTCTATTGCCAACAAGCACCATATCTATTTGGCCTTATACCAACTTGAAGGACTCGCGCCTCCAGTTGGGCGAACGTTATATCATGATCAAGCAAGATTCAAACAGCAATTTACCTCAGAAAATTGGTGTCTTCGCCTCAGATGGATGGGCTGCCTACGCAAATAATGACACTTATTTTGTAAAACAGGTACCCATACAATTTGATGGTACTTATCCTGATATGGGCACGAATTTTGAGGTTTTCACAGATTGTGAAATGCTGGAGCTGGAAGCTTTAGGACCTTTTGAATCCATCATTCCAAAAGGAAAAATCGACCACATGGAACACTGGACCTTGGTTCCCAAGCTCTCTGAACCAAAATCTGAAGCGGATATAATTGAAGCCACCTCGCTCTTTTTATAAGAATTTCCATTTTTAAAACAAACATCGTGCTGGCAAATACCTCAGCACGATGCTTGTTTAATGAATTAACAGCCGTTTACTTTTAAAAATATTGGAATAGCGCCATCAATCTTCCGAATATCAATCCAACAGTAAAACCGACAGCTGCCCAAATGAGTATCAATAGAAGAAAAGTTCCTAGCCGAGAGCCATTGCTTTCCCTGGATTTTTTTATGAGTTTCATAACCGGTCCTTCCTCTTGTGCAATCATTATTACGATATCCCAAAACCGAATTTCACACTGCTGGGTGAATTTATCAAGGATCATTAATGTCTCCTTACCGACTCATCGATGTTTTTACAATCTTGCCATCTTCCGTTGCAACAACCCGTATTGTTTGCTGAATGGTCTTCCCATCAGGACTTTCTCCAGAACCAGAGAATATCAACAAGTAATGGTTCTCTCCTTGCTTGCTCACTCTGGGTCGTTTATCCTTTAGCGGTGGAAAACGCCGATAAATTTTATTGCATACTTTATCTAATGCTTTTTTATCCATATTAACCCCTGATCCGTTTTCTCAAGAAGGCAGGAACATCCAGATCCGCAGATGTCAATGTGTGTCGTTCCGTTGAAAAAGAATAAGACTTCGTCGGATATTGGTCACTTTCAAAACGATTATTCGGATTTGGCTTTTGAGGTTTATTTTTTTCTTTGTCTTTCTCATACTCTGGGCTTAATTCAGAAAGGAATTTCTCTGCTCCAGGAATAGCTTGTTCAATTGGGACCGCACCCAAACCAGTCACGATCAATATCACCTGTGTACGATCGGATAAATTTGGGTCACTAATGACGCCGGGAATAATCTCTGTGTTTTCTCCAGATTGATCGTGCAAATAGGTTAATGTGTCAGCAACCTCCGAGAAAGTCAGATCATCCCCACCGCTGAAATTCGCAATGATTCCAGCTGCTGAATCAATACTTACATCGTCCAGTAAAGGATGATGCAGTGCTTGATCAAGTGCCTTCCTGGCTTTGTTCTCCCCCTCTCCCGTCCCGATGGACATTAACGCACCCCCACCCAGTGCCATTACATGACGCACATGCGCAAAGTCAACATTGATCAATCCGGTTTCTGTTAACAATTCCGAAATACCGCTGACACCCTGTCTGAGCACGTCATCTGCCAATTTGAAGGCCATCTCGAGGGGAAGGTCATGAGGGGCAACTTCCAGCAATTTATCATTCGGGACTATGATCATCGTATCTGTGTATTGGCGTAATTTTTGCAGACCAATTGCCGCATTCTTCTGTCGTCGTCCCATCTCAAAAGAGAATGGGGTTGTGACAACAGCTATCGTAACCGCACCAATTGTTTTAGATACCCTTGCAGCAACTGGAATAGCGCCCGTCCCAGTGCCCCCACCCATTCCTGCTGTCAAAAACACCATATCAGCCCCTTCAAGGGCTTCAGCCAATGATTGAAAACTTTCTTCTGCGGCTTTTTCACCAACTGTTGGTATCCCCCCTGCACCAAGCCCACGCGTACTCCTGGGCCCCAGTTGGATTTTAACATCGGCAAGAGAATTTTGCAGTGCTTGTTTATCTGTATTGCAAGCAATAAATTCCACGCCCTTCATGCCAAAATCAATCATCCGATTAACCGCATTACAGCCGCCACCGCCCAAACCTACGACTTTAATGATTGGCAAGTTAGCGTTGATCGGTGTACGCTTGATGGGTTCAGAATTTTGTGAGTAATCCATAACAACCTCTATCTTCTAATTCATGATCCTTGTAACATAGTTGCAATTTCTATTCCGGAATCGGGTAATATCTCAACTTTGCACCCTGCTCTCCTCAATTGGTTAATAATTTCCTCGGGAAATAAAATCGGATCCGGGTAAATGCTCACTTTTTCTGCAAATGAAGCTTCAACCAGGGAAAAGCCCACCGTTGGTCTTTGCTTCTTAATTACCGGCCTGACTTTATTGAGAACAGCGTCTGAAATGCTGTTTGCATGGGTTGGCAGCAGCAGATAGTGGGAAATTATTTTTTGGTTATCAAGATCAAAATCTTGAGCACTTTTTACAGTCTCAGGTTCGCCAAAGAGTTTATATAAACTTTGAACAGACAATTCACCTTGCATCGACGCTTTTAATTTATCCAGAGAAAAATAGCATCCCTGTAACAACCTGTTGAACTTGATTTCATCACTAGAATTTCCCTTACTCTGATCTATAGAGATTAGATGCATAATTTTTTTGATCGTTTCAATGGTTCTTTCGGGTGGTTCGTGTTTTATATTAGAACCAGAGAAACCAGCTTCCAATATGATCGTAGGAACAGAGCGCATTAACTCACGCTCAGCAATCGATTGATACCACTCAAAATTATTAAATCCCTTTTGGTCTTCCTGACCATCCGGGGTGTTATAGGGTTTCGATCCTGACCAGCATTCAGGACCCCCTTTTCCCCATGATAAGGGCTTGCCAAAGGTATGCCCAAAACTGGAAATGATTAACTGATTGAGAACCTTGTTCACCTGTCGGCTTTTCAACCCTGAAAAAACCAGAGTGATGAAAGAGGTGTCCCAGAAATCACCCCCTGGTTGCAATGGGGGCAAGATAGGTTTCATGCCGATTTGAACAGCGTAGTGGGCTAAAGGGATAAATCGGTCAAGAAACTGATCAACCAAATTCTCAAATTGCCAGCCGCTGGATGGCCACGCGCTTTTAACATTCGGTTGGCTCCCCAATATCACCTTTTGGACCCCCCTTTTTGCATATACATCAAGCAAAATGGACGCTTTGTTGAAATCTTTTGCTTTTGGCAGTTCTGAAACAAAATGCACAATTGGACTCAAACCATATTCATTTGCAATCAGGAAAGGGTCTTCCGGAATGGCTCTTGTAAAATCACTTTGAAAAATGATTGAAGAAGCACCTAAATTTCTGATCGCAGGGATCCACTCATTTAAATGTGTGTTTAAAAAGGATTTTTTCGATGAAAAATATATAAATCCAAAATTTTGCAACTTTTCTTTCATTTGAAACCTTTTTTAGCGACAGTAATTGTGCACTTATCTGTGCAAGGGTCATGCCAACTTTTATTTCCCATTTCTGCTATAATTCCACTGCTATGATTTTAATTACTGGTGGCACTGGATTTATTGGAAACGTATTAATCAGGCACCTTGTTGATCTTGGACACCCTGTTAAATTACTCATCCGCCCATCAAAAAAAACGCCAAATCTTCCCAAGGGATTAGCTTTAGAGGCTGCTGTTACGAGTTTAAACGATGTAAGAGGTCTGCAAGCAGCTCTGAAAGATGTCGATGTCATCTATCACCTGGCAACCGCTGAATCCCTAAGTCGAAAAGCGGACCTTTCAGAGGTGGACATTAAAGGTACGCAATCTCTGGTTGAAGCCGCATCTAAGGCAAACGTTAAGCAATTATTCTATCTGAGTCATCTTGGTGCAGATCGGGCATCAGCCTACCCACTGCTAAAAGCTAAGGGCATCGCCGAGCAGGCTATCAAATCATCCAATGTTCCATATACAATTTTCCAGTCTGCCCTTGCATACGGTGATAACGATCATTTCAGCAACAACCTGGCTTTTCTCTTAAAATTGTCACCATACTTTGTCATGCTTCCAAACGAAGGAAAAACACTTTTTCAACCAATTTGGGTTGAGGATCTTGCAAGGGTATTGACATGGTCCCTGGAGATGCCTGAAACCATCAACAAAACAATTAAATTGGGGGGTCCCGAATACTTGAGCTTTAAGGAAATTTGTGAAATAATTATTCGGGTTTTAGAAATTCGGCGGCAATTCGTCAATGTCTCACCCGTTTTTTTTAATATTTTAACGGAACTATTAGAAATTTTTATGCCAAATTTTCCAACGTCGGTGTTTTGGCTGGATCAGCTTGCTGTTGATCATACTGCTGATTTAGATGTGCTTCCTAGACAGTACAACCTCTTGCCTGCTCGAATGAGCCAGCAAGTAAACTACTTAAAAAACGCCAACTTCCGCAATAATTTAACGAGGATTATCCTGAAAAGAAAGCGAATAACCACACAATGGAATTAAATGCCGTTTGCGTCCATGCTCACTTCTACCAACCACCTCGCGAAGACCCGCTTTCAGGGCTTATCCCAGATGAAGTTGGCGCAGAACCCTACAAAAATTGGAACGAACGCATCCACGCAGAGTGTTACCGACCCAATGCGCTTTTGGGCAACTTTGAAAAGATAAGCTTCAATATAGGCCCTACCCTGTTTGGCTGGATGGAATACTACGATAAATCAACCTATGATTTAATCATTGAGCAGGAACGAAAGAACTACCTATCCCATGGCGTTGGGAATGGAATAGCTCAAGCTTACAATCATATCATTTTGCCGCTTGCGAAAAAACAGGACAAGATCACGCAGATAAAGTGGGGAATTGCAGATTTCAAACACCGTTTTGGACATGAGCCATTGGGGATGTGGCTGCCTGAGACAGCCGTTGACCTGGAAACCTTGTCAATACTTGCTGACAACCAGATCAAGTTCACCTTATTGGCACCCTGGCAAATTCAATCCACTGAAAAACTGGAAAATAACCAGGCTTACTTAATCGCCCTTCCTGGCAACAGGGACCCAATGATCGTTTTCCTTTATGAACGAAACCTGAGTACTGCAGTGAGCTTCAGACCTGAAACAACCCGCAATGCCGAATTCTTCATTGATCAATACCTGATACCGTCGTTTGTTTCATCAAAATCCACAAATGATCGAATAACCCTGATTGCTTCAGATGGGGAACTCTATGGTCACCATCGGTCTTTCAGGGACAAATTTCTTGCACATATCCTTAATGGCGCACTTAAACAACGAAACGTGCAAATCACCTATCCCGGGCTCTGGCTTCAAACCCATCAACCCCAGAAATTTATCAAACTCAATGAAAACACATCCTGGAGCTGTCACCACGGCATCGTGCGATGGATGGGCGAATGCGGTTGTACACCTGGCGCCAGTTGGAAAGCACCCATGAGATATAGCCTTGAAAAATTAGCGGAAGAAATTGATCAAGAATATATCAGCTATATGAAACAATTTACTGATGATGTTTGGGAAGCTCGAAATGACTACATCGATGTATTCTTAGGAAAGAGAAGTTTAGAGAACCTCCTTGAAGATCACATTGTTCAACCTCTATCTCCTGATCAAATTAGCGGTATCGGCATGATTTTGGCAGCCCAATACGAACGACAAAGGATCTTCACTTCATGTGGATGGTTCTTTGATAATTTCCACCGCATTGAGCCGCAGAACAACATTGCTTACGCTGCCCAGGCTGTTTGGCTAACAAAACAAGTGAGGATAAAGTATCTTACTTCAATCCCTCAAGTAATTTTTCAAGTTGATATTCTGATCCGGTCTCAGACTTTAGAATGGATTTTACCAGTACCCAGGAGTCAAACAAATTTTCAATAGTAATTGTTAAACTCTTTTCCGGGTCAGAGGTTAATTGCAGCAAACCAGCTGTCATCATCCACCACATTAATGACTCAAAAGCCTCTTTATTGAACCATAATT
>LDZT01000055.1_pt1 | contig 13309 bp, 9 predicted proteins | sample 615521 | NCBI WGS metagenome assembly LDZT01 (sample SAMN03408292, study PRJNA278302) | terrestrial metagenome | isolation source: oil reservoir sample SB1 | place: USA: Alaska, North Slope, Schrader Bluff formation | collected 2011-09
TTTTTATTATTCTTCCTATCTGGTAAGAGCAAAAAAGAGGGGAAAATACAAAAGTGAGGAAAAAGATTTTCTTGGTCCTCTGGAGAGATTGTTCTTCTTCTAATTGATATTATTAGATGGTAAAAAAGTAACTACCCCTTAGGTAAAAAAGTAAGTAGGGTTGTTACCTCAGGTAAGTAGGGGGGTTAATTATAGAAAATATAGAATATTAAAAAATATTTTTAAAATTGAAAGAAAACAGTTTTCTCCTGCGTATTAATAAGCAGAAATAAAAAAATAACATAAAAAATTGGAGGAAAAAAAGATGTCTTACTTAAGTAACTATAAAAAGGCAGGAGTTGTTTTACTGATAGTACTACTGGCAGTAGGGATGTTAGCTACTATGAGTTTAGCCAAGAATATGGGCTATCAAGGAGGCCAGCACGAATTATCTAAAGGTAAAGCCAAATTTGGACCTGGCAGTGGTAACGGTGGTTATAGACAAGAGGCCCCTGATGCAGATGGAGATGGAATTCCCAATGGCTTAGACGAAGATTATGTTCCAGATTGTGATTGTCCATACTGCACAGCTGATGATGATGGAGACGGCATCCCCAACTGTCAGGATGAAGATTATGAGGGAAACTGTAACTGTGTAGGTGAACCCCAGGGTAAGCAATGGGGCAAAAAATAGTATCGGCTAAGAGGAATAAGAAAAATTCTTCAAATGGCCATAATTAAATAAAGATACCCTCTACCTGTTAAATAAAGGAGGAGGGTATCTTTATTTAACTTCTAAGAAGGTTATAGATACCTTATCTAATATCATGACTATCACAAATCTGTTTTCACTGTTAACCTCTGGTTAACATTCTTTTAGACACTGATATGGATGTTATCATTTGGAAGTCCTCAATGGTTCTGGATTAGCCTACTGCTAAGTCCCCATCTATCTTCTCAGGATTTATTTCTGCTATTTCTAATACTTTTTTGATATAATAAGCATAATTATAGTTTATAAATTGTATCTTATGTCCTGGACTTCAGGAAAACGCTCATTATCTTATAGTATCGGAATTTCAAAAAAAACTTCGATACTATAAGATATTCTTTAAAAATACCAAGACAAAATATAGAAGATAAAATATCAAAAAGAATAATAAACATTATAGGTTGATGTTAATTCAATGTTTCTCAAGAAGGATTATTCCCCTTGAATATCGCAATTGCCAGGCAATTTCGATATTCTTAAAAAAGTTTTATCTTTAATACTTTAATAATTAGAGAATATAACATTCTAATACCATATCCCTCTCCCTTAGAAGGGAGAGGTAAGGTGAGGGTGATTACTATTACCTTAAAAGTTAATTTCAGGGATTATCAAGAGAAACACCCTGTCCCTGCGGGACACCCCTCTAAAGAGGGGAATCCTTCCCTCTGAATATCTTATTGGCAAAACAAGATAGAATTTCTTTGAAATATATTTTTCTTTATTTTTTAACTGTATTTTACTATATACTCAATACTCGGTACTGAATACTGATAATGAGGGGTTTCAGGGGATACTTCCCCTGAATATCTTGAAAAATTATTTCTCTAAACTTTAGTTTTTTAAAGTTCTAAGGGCAACTTAAGTATAGAATTTAAGATATAAAGTGAGATATGTTAAAAAAAGGAGGATAAATAATCAAAAAGGGGGGGAAAAGAGGAAAGTATATAAAGTTTCTCCATAGCTTAAAAACAAGGAAAAAATCTCCTCTTGAGCGAAAAGGTGAAAAGAATGGATAAAGAAAAGATAATCCAGAAAACTGAATGCTTTGTAAAAGAAAATTTGGAAAAAGATAGAACCGGGCATGATTGGTGGCATATTCATCGAGTAAGAAATTTAGCTAAACGGATTGCCAGAGAAGAAGGGGCGGATATGTTTATAGTAGAATTAGCGGCCCTTTTACATGATATCGGGGATTATAAATTTTTTTCCGGTGACGAAGAGGCTGGAGAAAAGAAAGTAAGAGAATGGCTCTTTTCTTTAGAGCTTCCTCCTTCGCTAATCAATAGGATCGTAGAGATTACTACTCAGGTGTCTTTTATGCACACTTTACCGGAGACAAGCAAAAAGAAAAGCCAAAAAAATTCTCCTCCTTTTACCATTTCTAAAGAATCAATGGCGGTGACCGATGCAGATCGTCTGGATGCGATGGGAGCGATCGGTGTTGCACGGACCTTTACTTACGGAGGATCTTTTAATCGACCGATTTATGATCCGGCTATTAAACCACATAAAAATATTACCAAAGAAGAATATAAAACTACGCAGGCCCCTTCCCTTAACCATTTTTATGAAAAGCTATTGAAACTTAAAAATATGATGTATACCCCTTCAGGTCGAAAAATGGCTAAAAGAAGACATCGTTTTTTAAAGCTCTTCTTAAAAGAATTTTATAAAGAGTGGAAAGGAAAAGTATAAAATATAGGAGATAATAGAAAAAAATATAAGCAAATTAAGGAGGGTGTTCAGAAGTGACTTATTACTCTTATTCTCGCCTGGCAACCTTTGAGGATTGTCCTTTAAAGTATAAATTTAATTATTTAGACCGCATTAAGCGGGAGGAGGAAAGTATAGAAGCCTTCCTGGGTTCTCGTTTTCACGAAACTATGGAGAAATTATATCGAGAACTCCAGTTTCGGGTGTATTCTCTGGAAGAGCTGCTGGACTATTATGATGAGCAGTGGTCGAAAAATTATCACTCCCATATTCTGTTAGTTAAAAAAGAAAGAAGCATCGATGATTACAAAAATTTAGGCTGTAGATGTATTAAAGATTATTAACAGAGATACTACCCTTTTAATCAGGGTAGAACCTTAGCCCTGGAAAAGAGAGTGATTATTGATCTGAAAGGAGAGGGAAGATATTTAATTCAGGGTTATATTGATAGAATTGACCAGCTGTCTGACGGAACTTACGAAATTCATGATTACAAGACTTCGGCTAATCTCCCCGAACAGGGTTATCTCGATAAAGATAGGCAATTGACCCTTTATCAAATAGGAGTCCAAAATCTCTGGCCAGAGGCAACCAAAGTTAGGCTAATATGGGTCATGTGACAAATAAAACCTTACCATTTATTAATATATTCAGTAGAAATATTTTAATAAATTTTATTTTTTTGTATAAAAAGAAGGATTTTTCAAAAAAAATGTCGTAAATATTTATATATAGATAAATATATAAAAAATATGAATATTTTTATAATTTTTTTAAAAGAGGTGAATAAAATGAGAAAATTGATTTTTTATTTTGTTGCTTTGGTTTTAATCTTAACTTTAGGAAGTGCAGTATTGGCTCAGGGGTTGCCTTCTTTAACCGAAAGCAGTCCTACTCCCACTCCACCTACTACTAATATTACTCCTCCCCCAGTTTCTCCTCCTGCTATCCCTGAGACGGTATCCATTCCCAATATTTATTCTTATTCTGACCCTGATTGCAGTTTTAAATTCAGTTATCCTGAAACTTGGGAACCTTATGACGAAATAGATAGTTCTGGCACTTATAAGGCAGAAATTGATCTTTTTGAGGGGGATTATATAATAGCAGCTTTCGCGGTATATGTGGAAAATTATGAATCATCTTTAGCGAGTTATGCCATTTCTGTAGAAGAATGGATGATGGACCCTCAAAATATGCCAGAATATACTAAAATTAAAGAAGAAGCAGTAACCATTGGGGGGCTACCTACCATCAAAAGGTTTTATACCTGGACCAAGATAAACAGAGAGGATAATTCAAAAACTCTTATTAAGGCAGTTGATATATATTTAGTAAAAGATAATAAGGGTTATATTTTAGAGGGTCAAACAGTTAAAGAAAAATTTGAACAAATATTACCACAATTAGAAGCAATAATTAATAGTTTTACTCTATCAGGGGTAGTAACAGAACAAGCACCTCCAGTATCTGATGTAACTTCTGAGGTTACTTCAACTGAGGCTCCTTCCTCTTCTGTTATTTCATCTACTACTGAGAAAATTGTCTTTAAATTCTGTCCTTATTGTGGAGCTCCTTTGCAACCGGATTATCAGTTCTGTCCCGGGTGTGGGAAACCAATTACAATTCAAAGAACAATAAAGACTCCCAAAGAGGAAGGGGTAAGGAGTAATAAAAAGACCAGGATAAATTATCCTGTTAATTTAATCCAAACCAGAAGATCATCTAAAGAGCTTAATAAATCTGACTATTCAGGGCGAACGAATAGAAATTATAGTAAGCCTTTTAATACCTTTAAACCTGCTTTCATTTCTCGAAGCTTTGGTTCCCGGTTAGTCCGTATTTTTCCGGAAAAACCCTTTTTCCCCTGGGCGGTATCCAGGAGAATTATATCTGACTATTGTGATTATTGCAAAATATTTCCTAATTCGATGGGAAGAAAAATTTCTTCCCAGATAGTGACTACCAGAAGTTCCTATCCGGAAAATTTGAATTTATCCTATCTTAAGGGGTTAGGTAAACAGCTTGCCTTTAATCCCAATTTAGGAACGAATTTTCGGGGAGGAGCAATTGTCCAATTAGGTTCATCCTTGAAAAATTTAGGAGATGGTATTACTTCTTCAATGACGGTGAGCAGAGCTCCTCTTTTGGAAAAAACCTGGGTTTTAAGAAGTGTAAAGAGAGGGGTTGAAGAAGATATTTCTATGGGCTCTTCTATAAAGAGATTAGCCTCTGAGATAGGAACTTTATTTATTGATCAAGCCCGTTCTTCCTCTTCGTTAGGGGGGTGTTTATCTACTTTGGCGCAAGGCATAACTTATGAGATTGGAGCCCAAAGAGAAGCGGAAACCTTACCTTCTATGAGTCCTGCTTGTCCACAAACTACTCCAGCTCTTCCTGCACTTCCTCCCTCTACTGGTCCTGAAGGTGTAGTTACTCCAACTCCCGGGGCTCCTACTCAAGGGGGGATAACTCTTACCCCTCCAGGTCAACCTGTCCCAGCTCAACCAGGACCGGGTGGAATTACTTTACCTACCCCAGGTACTCCTCAAGAACCTCAGATTATCTGGAAACAATACAGTTTAAACCAGGCTTTTAGTCATAATCCCTTAATTACTGGTTATTTAGAATATCCATCTACCTGGTTGGTTAATTTAGACTCATTTAACAGAAACGTTACTTTCTCTGAAGATGCAAGTGGGCTTACTTGTTTAACCCTTTTCCCTGGTCTAATGGGACAATTTAACAGTGCTCAGGACCTGGCTCAACAGATGTCTTATCTTTTACAACAACAGGTTCCTGATTTATCTATATTAAATCAGGAATTTAAAATAGTACCCACTCCTGGTAGTGGTGCAATAGAAACAACTGAAGGAAAAATAAATTTACAGGGAAGTTACCAGGGCACTGCTTTTCGATTTAATATAGAAACTTATGTTATCTATACTGGAGTTTACGGACCTGCTTCTGGCATGGGATATGTTATTTTAACCCAGGCTCCTCAGAATATTTTCGTAGAAAAAGAACAAAAATATTTTAACCGTATGATACTTAGTTATAAAAGAGCTTTAGGAGTGGTAAAATAATTTTTTATTGTCTAAAAAATAAGAATTTTGGTAAAATCGCTATTTAGCGAAATTGTGGTGAGGAAGAATTGATGAGAAATAAAAATGTTTTTTTTATTTTTAGCGGTGTAATTATTGGTTTAATTGGATTACTTGTATTACCATTGCTCGCCCAAGGGGTACCTATTACTTTAAATGATGGAACAGTCATATACTTACTGGATATTGAGTTTGAGCCTTCCCAATGGATAGAAAAAGAGATTGAGAAGAAGGATTTTTTATCTTATACCATAGATGTTTGCTTCCTTTCTTTAGAACAACAAAAGGAAGTGATTAGGTATATTAAGGATAGGTCTGATCAAATTTATCTTACCGGTAAATATTCCCGTTTAATCGAGGAGATGAATATTTTAAAAGCCCTGGCGGTCTCTCAAAGTAATGATGAATTGCTTGCAGAAAGCCTTTATTATCAGGGGAGAGCATGGTATCGCCAGGGGAAGGATGATGAAGCCCATCAGGTACTCCTTCAGGCATTAGAAAAATATAAGGCTTTGCAGGATAACCAGGGAATTATGAGGGTTTATAGTACTCTAGCTGGTGTATATCAAAGTTCCCAAGATTTGAATAAATCAGAAGAATATGCTAAAAAAGCCCAGAGTTTAGCCGAACAACTTCAGGATACATCAGGAAAAGCCTCTGCCTGTTTAAACTTTGGAATAATATCTTTTTACCGAGGGGATTTAGAGGAGGCAGAGAAGTATTTTTTAGATTCATACAATTTCGCTATTCAGGTCGAAAATGTGGAAATAACTGCGTTATCTTTAAGTAATTTGGCTTATATCTATATAGAAAGAGGAAATTACCAAAAAGCCCAGCAAGTTTGTGAATCCTCTTTACAGGTAAGTTTAGAGTCTAGTTTTAAGTGTGGAGAATTTGCGGTCAAACTTTCTCTGGCTCGTATTTATCATGAAGCCTGGGGAGATTCCAATCAAGCCCTTCAATATCTAATAGATGGTCAAAGATTAGCTCGGGAAATGGAACTGGGTTATCAGGAAGCCTGGGTGCTTAACAATATGGGGATTATCTATTTAGATAAGGGAGATTTTCAGAACGCCAAAAAAGTCTTAGAAGAGGCAGAGGAGCTTATTCAGTTATATAATATGCCCGGAGATATAGGAGTATACACCAATCTAGGCAGTCTTTATTTACAGACCAATGATTTAAAGAGGGCGGAAAATTATATTACCAGAGTTTTACGATTGGCTACTACTTTAAATTACCCCCTATCTATAGCTGATGCTTGGATGAATCTGGGAGTAGTCTATAATAATGAGGAGCGGTATAAAGATGCGCTTGCTGCCTACACCGAGGCAATGAAAATCTATGAAGAATTAAATATTCAGCCCCGAATTGCAGCCTTAATGAATAATTTTGCCTCTTTAAACCAACATATGAGCAATTTAAAACTTGCTTTAGAAAGCCAATTAGAGGCCTTAAGAATTCACCAGGAATTAAATTTGCCTTTTGATCTGGCTTTGGATTATGGCAATTTAGGAACTATCTACCTGGATATGAAGGATGTGACTAAATCAGAAGAATATTTTAAGAAAGGCTTGGAATTAGCCCAAAAATTAAATTATTCCCATATGATATGGTATTGTCAGACTGGTTTAGGTCGGATTCTATTAGAACAAGGGAAAAGAGAAGAATCTCTTGTTTACTTTAAAGAGGCTATAGATATTTTAGAAGGATTACGAGAAAAACTTACTTCTTCTGAAATGAAGAGAGGTTTTTTTGAAAATAAACTCCTGGCCTATGATTTAACCATAGAGGCTCTCTGGGATTTAGGCCGATTTGAAGAGGCTTTCGATTATACTGAGAGAGCTCGGGCTCGCAGCTTTTTAGATATTTTGGGAGGAGCAATGCTAAAAGTAAAAGATGAAGATAAAGAGATGGTCAGCCGCCTTCAAGATTTAGAAACAAGGATTACCTCTCTTCAAGAGAAAGAACGTCAGGAGAGAGCTAAACCGGCCGAAGAGCAAAATACTGCTTATTTAGAGGAATTGCAGAATATTCTAAAGAAAGTTCAACAAAGCTATTTTCAGGTAAAAGAAGATTTAAATAACTATTCTCCTGAAGTAGCTTCTTTAGTTACTATTAATCCCCTTACTTTAAATAAGGCAAGAGGAATTTTAGATAAAGAAATTGTTCTATTAGATTATTATATTACTGGAGATAGGATTTTAGTATGGGTCGTAGAGCAAGAGGGAATAAAAACGAAAGAGATAAGCATAAAAGATATTAATCTTAACAAGAAAATAGAAGAAGCCCGGGAAGCTTTTACTGTCACTGAAGGGGATTATCAGAAGATCTGCCAGGAACTTTACCAAATACTTTTTGCCTCTGTAAAAACTTTAATAGGTGATAAAACTACCGTAGGGATAATTCCTCATCGCAGCCTCTTTTATCTTCCTTTTCAAGCATTAAGAGGAGAAGAAGGATTTTTAATAGATCGTTATAATTTATTTTATGTTCCTTCTGTCAGTGTCTATTCCTATTGTTTAAACAAAAACAAAGAAAATAAAGAAAGCTATCTGGGATTTGGCAATCCCTCTTTTGAAGGAAAAGACTTAGCTTCCTTGCCTTTAAGTGCAGAAGAAGTCAAGATTGTAGCTCCGATTTTTCCTTTTAATGCTGTTTTTATCGATAAAGAAGCTACTGAGACAAAATTTAAAGAAATTTGTTCTAATTTTGATGTAATCCATCTCTCTACTCATGGCCTGGCTGATGACCAGAGACCTCTTTTTAGTGTAATTTGTTTGGCCCAGGATGAACAAAATGATGGAGAAGTTAAGGCTTATGAAGTATTTTCTTTAAATTTAAAAGCTAATCTGGTGGCCCTGGGGGCTTGTGAGACTGGGTTGGGTAAGTTGAGCGAAGCCGAAGGATTGATAGGTTTGGTAAGGTCATTCCTTTATGCCGGGACTCCTACAGTAATTGCCAGTCTGTGGAGTGTATATGATAGGCCCACAATGGAACTTTTTATAAAATTTTTTAGATACTGGAAAGAGGAGAAAATAAGTAAAGTAGAAGCCTTGGGTCGTGCCCAGAAAGAATTGGCGGAAGAATATGGTTTCCCTGTTGCCTGGGCTGGGTTTATCCTGATTGGTGATGGCAGGTAGTTTACTATTTAATTAGATTGTAGACAAACGAGACGTCCTTCTAACACAGGTAAAAGTTATTTTCTTTCTCTCATCAGGAAGCACGAAGGTGAAGGGTTAATCTAAAGAATATTTTTAAAATACTAATTTCATAAAATAAAAAAATTGAAAGGAGAAAAAAGCAATGAGAGTAAAAAATAAATTTATTGTGGGGATAATTTTAATTGCTTTCATACTAAGTGTGGGGATAGTTTATGGTCAGGAGAGTCTCTATTCTGATCCTCAGGGTCGTTTTTCCTTTAACTTGCCTACTGGGTGGAAAGCTGCTATACCTTATGATTCTGCTCAAGCAGCATATTTTACTTACTCAGTTCAAAAAGAGACTGTTGGAGAATTAATCGTTATGATTGAGGAGTTACCCTTTAGTGCAAGTATAGACCAATATGCAGCAGCAGCGGAAGAAAATGGTTTTAAACAACTTCCTGGCTATAAACCCGGGACTCAACTTCCGACAACTGTTTTTGGTTTACCCGGAATAAAGAAGAATTTTACCTTCAGTCCCCAGGCAGGATTATCTTTACAGGCTGAAGCCTATATGTTTATTTGTGGTAATTCTGCCTATACTATACTTTTAGATATTTTACCTGATTATTTTGCTCAGGTGCAGCCGGGTTTTGCTCAGGCAGTGGCAAGTTTTAAAGTGCAGAGTGGAGTATCGGTAACAACCCAGCCTACTACCCCTCAACCGATAGTTCCTTCGATTCCAACTCCTACTCAGCCAACAACAGTTCCCAGTACACCGGCAACTCCAGCGCAACCAGTAACACCAACACCTACACCCCCTGTTCCAGCCACACCGATTCAACCTCCGGTAGCTGCCGGAATAAATTTCTATACAGACCCTCAAGGTCGTTTTAGTATTCCTATTCCTGTTGGCAGTACTACTACTCAAACCACTGAAATAGGTGTAGTCTTGAACACTCCTGAAGGAGCCGGAATTGTGGTAATGTATACTCAAGGGGAACAGTATGTCCAGGGTATGGTAGCCCAGATTAAACCCAATCATCAGTTTCATGGGCAAAGTCAGCTTCAAGCTGGAAACAGGCAAGCATTAGTTGAGCTTTATTCGAAGGTTAACCCTCAGGATAATGTAAATTATGCTACCTTAGTAGTTACTTATCCCGGTACACCCTTTATGATAATCGTAACTATTCCTGCAGACAAATATAACCAAGCTCAGCCCTGGATACTGGAGATGATAAAAGGAACATCTATAAGATAAAAACCTATCAGGGGACAACGGTTCTTGTCAGGTTTTTTAAACATTTTTGTAGAGGTTTTATGGATTTTTCCCCTCGACAGAAAAGATAGTTTGGAGTATAAATAAGTATAGAAAATAATGTTGACAAAAATAGTATGAAAAAAAGGGGAAGCTAAGATGCCAAACTATGATTTTGAATGTCAAGATTGTCATGAAACCTTTGAAGTTAGAGCAACTATCAAAGAGATGGAAGAAGGCAAGATAACTTGTGTTAAATGTAAGAGTAAGAATATCAAGAGGATATTTAATGGCTTTGGATTTTCTACCGGAAAGTCTTCTTCATCCTTGACCAGCTCAAGTTCAAGTTCAAGTTCTTGCAGCTCGTGTTCATCCCGTTCTTGCTCAACCTGTGGATAAAATAAGATTATATTTAAAAAAGCAATAGTTTAAGTAATAAATAATAAACTATTGCTTTTTTATTTTGAAAGAGTAAAAAATAAAAAATATTTTTAAAACTTGCAGGGATTTGGGGTAAGAGTGGAGAATAGTTATTTAGTAATCTAGTGGTTATGTGACTAACTAATTAACCAAATTCGGAGGAAAAGATGTACAAAAAAGAGAAAGAATTATTTTCAGAGATGATGGGTATAATTGCTAAACTGAGAGGACCAGAGGGTTGTTTGTGGGACAGAAAACAGACCTTAGAATCTCTGACTCCTAATATTTTAGAAGAAGCCAAAGAAATTAATGAAGCGGTTAAAGCTAAATGTAAGGACAATTTGTGTGAAGAGTTAGGCGACCTATTAATGGTTATCTTTATGGAGATTGAAATTGCCCAAGAAAAGAGATTATTTACTTATTCTGATGTACTGACCGGGGCAGTAAAAAAATTTATCAGGAGACATCCTCATGTATTTGGTGATGTAAAGGTAAACACTCCCGAAGAGGCGTTAGCAGTCTGGAAGAGGATGAAAAAAGAAGAAAAAGAGACAAATAATTAAAAATAATATAATTAAGTTTAAAAATTACATTTAACCTATATAAAATACTATGATATAATAATATTGAAATTGTTGCCCAGTTGCCCGGTTAGCCAGTTAAAATACAGTAATAAGTGATGAGTAATAAGAAAAGAGAATTAGCTAATTAGTTAGTTGGTAGGTCATGTGACAAATAAAACCTTACCATTTATTAATACCAGAATTCATGCTAAAATACAAAAAAATATCTTAAAAAGATCTCTACCATCTTTAAAGAAAAGAGGTACCTATGTTAAAATCTAATCTGATCAAAGTAAGGAAAAGAGTCAATGAACTGTATTTTAAAAAAAACTTTCTAAAAGAAAGATCACTAAATATTTAGGAGTATCTATGGAATTGGTAATCTCCTGGACTAAGAAACCTAATCAAGATCCCACCCCCGATAAAAGGGGTTGTGGAAGAAGGGTAAACCCCGAAAATACACCGATAATCAAGAAGAGAAGGTCTTATCTCTCTATTTTAGGCTAAAAGATGATCCTTCTTCTTTCTTCTGTGGGGCTACAGCTATCCAGAACACCTGGAAAGATTATTATCCTCAAAACCCTATTCCTCATCTTCGCTATATCGGGAGAATCTTAAAGAAACATAACCTTACCGAAAAGATAAAAAGAGAGAAGAATAAAGGGGCCTCTCGCTATCTCCTCTATCCCGCCTATACTATCTTAAATACCATCTCCCAAGGGTCCCTATTAGAGATAGATTTTATCCGGAAGTTTATCCAGGGGGAAAGTCACCCCCTAAACTTCTTAGGCTTCTCCTTAAGGGGGAGGCGTCCTCTAAAACATTTTATGCGGATAGAGGAATATACCCAAGAGGCAGTAATAGAAAGCCTGGATGACTTTATTCATAAATTCGAAAGCCCCTATGCGGTGAAGATGGACAATGACTTTGTCTTCTTCGGCCCTTCCTCCAAGGAGAGATTCCTATCTAAGGTAACCTTCTATCTCTTGTTACATAATATCATCCCTATCTTTACTGCCCCGCGGAAGCCCTGGAATCAGGCCTCTATCGAGGGGACCAATAGTGTCTTCTCCCGGAAGTTCTGGAATAGAAGTCATTTCTCCTTAAGTAGCTGAGGTAGATAGAAGATTGCCTGACTTTAACCTTTCCTACCAGAGATACCTAAATTATCAAAGATCAGATGCCCCTAAAGAGAATAGAGATTTCTCCTACTGTGTCTATTTTATCAGAAAGATATACCAGGAACCAGAGAAAGACTCCGGTTATATCCAGATAGGGAGTAAAAGGATCATCCTTGACTCCTCTTACCTCAATCTATTTACCCTATCTAAATGGGATCTAGAAAAAGAGATCCTTTATATCTATATTCAAAGAGAAAGAACCATGATATCTCAGGAACCTTCTTATTATCTTCAACTGATAAAGAAGATTCCTTTTAAGTTAACTCAAGCAAGTGATAAAAATGTGGTAGACTTTTATTTGTCATACAATCAATATGGCATTATGTAGCTTTTGATAAGGAGATATCTTCTCAGCGTTCTCCCGAGGAACTGAAAAAATTAAAGGAGGACACTATTTCCCTGATTGAAAAGATTGAAAACACCAAAGAATTTTTACCGAAAGAAAGTGCCCTGTGCAACTGGTGTTCTTATCCCGATTTGTGCCCCCGACAAAAACATTATTACCAGGTAGAAAAATTACCGGTTAAGGATTATTTAAATGATGACGGGGTAAAACTGGTTAACACTTTTGCTGATTTTAAGCTGGAAAAAAAGAAATACGAGGAGAAGATTAAAGAGATAGATGAGAAGTTAGAAAAACTAAAAGAGGCAGTGATAAAATATGCGGCTAGAGAAGGATTAGAGGTAATTATCGGGAGTGATCATAAATTAAAGATTTCCGAAAAACAGAAGGTCTCTTTTCCCTCGAAGAATAGTTCAGAAAGGAAAGTTTTAGAAGAGCTTTTAAGGCAATTTAATAAGTTAGAAGAAGTATCTACTCTAGATACTTTTGCCTTAGAAAAAATAATCAAAGAAGAGAGATGGGATAGAAGCATTTTAGAAAAGATTAGAGATTTTTATAAAATAGAAATCGCAAAGACCGTTAGTTTGGGAAAGAGAAATTTTGATAATTCCTCTGCCTGAAACTAAGAAACTAATAAACTAATACCTCAAACTAAGCCAGGTGATTTAAGGTAAAGAATTTAAAGGTAATAAGCTGAAGGGTGCATGGGGTCAGCCTGTTGAGACCTGAACTTCCCATCTGAAAAATCAAGATAATTTTAAACTTTTTATGCCACCTTCTTTAACTCTTTTCTAACAATATAATCTCTATCTTCAGTTAACATTTTATAGATT
>LDZT01012788.1_pt1 | contig 13291 bp, 10 predicted proteins | sample 615521 | NCBI WGS metagenome assembly LDZT01 (sample SAMN03408292, study PRJNA278302) | terrestrial metagenome | isolation source: oil reservoir sample SB1 | place: USA: Alaska, North Slope, Schrader Bluff formation | collected 2011-09
ATTGACTGCCACTCCATGGTCGCGATACGCAGTGATTACATGGTCTCGTTCCTCACGTGCAGCTAGAATGCCTGTGCTTACGGCTTCCTCGCCAATGTACAGGGGTAAAAAACCGCCAACTTTTCCTGCCTGATAAAGTTCTGCCGCTTTCTCTTCCCGATGGCGAATAAGAACCATTTGTTTATAGATGTCAAGATATTCCCCGTTCACCATTCTTCATTCTCCTTTCGAATCAATCCACTTAAAGAGGATATCTTATTTCATTATAAGAAGAAAAAGTAGGATACAGAATTTATAAAGTATTAACATTTAAAGTGAATACGGAGCGTGTTTGGTTCCCAATTCACATAGAAACTCTATCAAGAAAGTTTTGAGGTGCAGTGTGGACAGCGTGTAGCTTGGAGTGGGATTTCAGTGTAGCAGTACGGGCAGTTCTTGGTGGTTGCCTTGATGGGCTCGGTTTTAGATTGGTTTAAACGATTGATCTGTTTGATCACGATGAACAATACCAATGCGATAATAATAAATTCCATCACCTGATTCAAGAAAACGCCATAATTTAATGTAACTGCCCCGGCATTTTGTGCATCCTGCAGAGTCTTGTAAGAATCACCGCTAAGGGTCACAAATAGGTTGCTGAAATCTACTTTACCTATTAACAGCCCTATAGGTGGCATGATGATGTCATTGACCAGGGAACTGATGATTTTCCCAAATGTGCTACCAAGGATGACCCCGATAGCTAAATCAATAACACTCCCGCGTTGGATAAATTCTTTGAATTCCTTTAACATACTGACTCCTTTATATTGAATCGAATAATCAATGTCAATGCTATCATGTTGAATGGAACACGGGAGAGTGCATACCAAGGGTCATCGAACGTGTGAATGGTCATTTATTATATATATTTTATCTATGATAGTTCTCGTCACTACTATAAAAATCGTATATTATATCTATAATACGTCTTGTTAATGATAAAATACAGCGAGTTATTAATGAGATATCTATGCCAATAGAATCGGGACATTGAAGATAACCCTCGCCGTCAAATAAAACTGGAATAATGAAAGAATGAATGACACGATTTATGCGCTAGCACGAACCGCATTAGCGCTTTACCCATATCTTTATGCTCTGGCAGTTATAGTCGGTGTTGTTTTCACCGTCAGTGGCTTTACCGATATCATCTTTGATATCTATTTTATCTTTCGCTCTGTGCGCCGTTTCTTCCTATCAAAGAATTGGCCTAAACTAACGCTTGAGCGATTGGAAGCACGTGAACAGCAGAAGATCGCGTTGATTATAGCTTGCTGGCATGAAGAGGCGGTTATTGCGAAAACATTAACCAATGCGTGTGAATCTATCCATTATCGAAACTATGATATTTTTATTGGAACTTATCCAAATGACCCCGATACACAACGGGAAGTGGATAAGGTTGCTAAAATATACCCGCAGGTGCATAAAGTTGTAACTGCTGATGATGGACCTACCAATAAAGCCTCAAATCTTAACCAGGTTTTCGAAGCTATTGAAGATTACGAGAGAAAGACCGGTTTGCAGTATGAGATCATCATCATGCATGATTCTGAAGATGTGATTCATCCGTATGAATTCCTGGTTTCTAATTATTTGATTCCTCGCATGGATCTGGTACAGGTTCCTGTCTTTCCAATGGCTGTGCCCTCAAAACATTGGACCCATTGGACTTATGCAGATGAATTTGCCGAAAACCATACTAAACTGCTGCTGGTACGTGAATACATCGGCGGTTTCGTACCGTCTGCGGGTGTAGGTACTTCCTTCACCAAACGTGCCTTTGAGCTGTTTGCATTAGAAAATGAAAAAAAGATTTTCACCCCCGGATCGTTAACAGAGGATTATGAATTGGGTTTACGTATGAATTTACGAGGGTATAAAGCAGCTTTTGTGTTGATTCATCTACCGCCAGAAAGTGATGGGAAAAAAAGGAAAAGACTTGTCTCTGACTGGGTAGCTACACGGGCTTTTTTCCCTTTGGAATTCAAAAGGGCAGTACGTCAGAAAACTCGTTGGAATATTGGCATCGTCCTGCAAAGTTGGCAGAACATTGGTTGGGCAGGCAATGCGACCATTCGCTGGAATTTGTTTCAGGATCGAAAGGCTCTATTTACCACCCCGGCAAACTTCTTTGGGTACTTCGTCTTTGCGTATTTCATTTTTTACCAGATATTGCGTGCCTACTTTGCAGAATATATGCCGCCGTTGATTGTGAAGGGAACATTCTTGTGGTATTTAACGGTTATTTCTACCTTTTTCATGATATGGCGTTCCATCAACCGCGCTTATGCTGTTGCAAAGATCTACGGTCTCTGGGCGAGCATCCTGTCAATCCCTCGTTCTATTTGGGGGAATGTGATCAACTTTTTCGCTCTTTCACGGGCGATTATTCAGTACGCCACAAGCCGTTTGCGGAAGCAGCAAATGCATTGGGATAAGACCGACCACGAATTTCCGTCGGAAGTGATTGAAGAAGAACGTACTTCACAGGATTTGCGGTCGAATATGTTTGAATCTGAAACACAGAAAACAGAAATTGATCGAGATACCATTGTCAAAGATTTTAATCAGGTAATGGAAACGGGAAATATTACGGAAAAAGTAACGGCGATTAAAAAGATCGATCGTGCGACTGGTTCCATCCTTTTTACGTATCTCGTGAAATATTACAATGATCCGGACTGGCAGGTGCGCGGAGAATTCTGCCGCACGTGCAGTTACTTGCGTTATGCTCAGGCTATTCCCTACCTTCACGAATTAGCGAGCGACTCTGATTGGACTGTTCGCAGTAATGCTGTTAGAGCTTTGGGTAAAATGGGCGAGATTGGGGAAGTAGAATTGCTGGATATTTTGCGGGGTGATGATCATTATGCCAGTGAGGCAGCGCAGGTTATTCTTGAACATCAAGCGTTCTTTAAACAAAATGTTCGTCGTTTATTATCATCGGATAAGCAGGAAATCAAACGGGGGCTTAGCTTTTTAGAAGATCTGCGAAGTTATGGAAAATCCAAACTCGCAGAGCAATTGTTGAACTTGTATCGTGAGGGCAACGTAAAGGAAATTCAAGTTTTCCTCGGGGATTGAAAGTTGTCATAGTTTTTTAAACAGCTCGTTCTTGATCAATTTCATAAAAAGATCAACGATCTGTGGATCAAACTGTAATCCTTTTTGATTCTCGATATATTCCAATGTTTTTTTCGCGGTCCAGGCTTTTCGATAAGGGCGATCTGATGTCAGTGCATCCCACACATCGATCACCGAGAAGATGCGTGCCGATAGAGGGATTTCTTCTCTTCTTAACTGGCGTGGATATCCACTCCCATTCCACCATTCATGGTGACAATATGGGATATCCAATGCGGGGCGTAGATGTGTGATTGGATTGATCAGATTATAGGCAAACACAGGGTGTTTGCGCATGATCTCCCATTCTTTTGGGTTGAGAGGTCCTGGTTTCAATAAAATGGAATCGGGAATCCCCATTTTCCCAATATCGTGCAGCAGTGCTCCACGGCGGATATGAATTAAATCCTTTTCTGCTACTCCCAGTAGCTGTGCCATGCGGACTGTCATTTCAACAACGCGCTGGGTGTGACCTTCCGTTTCCTGGTCTCTCATATCCAGTGCACGCGTCCACCCCTCGAGGGTGGTGTCGTACGCCAGGGTTAATTCGATGTTAGAGCGCTGCAAGTCTTCCAGTAGGGTGGTATTGTCAATGGCGATGGCTGCCTGCCCGGCAAGAGTCTCAAGAAAATAGATCCACTCCTGGTCTGGCGTAATAAGAGAGCGGTTGAAAATATCCAGCACCCCTTTCACCTGCCCTTTTGCGATCAAAGGGACACTGTAGAAACTGAGAAAGCCTTCTTCTTGTAAAAGGGGCAAATATGCCATATTATCGTCCGCCTCAAAGAGGTTCAATGCTTGCACCAGGTGCCTTTCCATGGTGGCTTGCCCTGAAATGCCTTCTCCCAAACGAAGATGATAGGATTCTATGGTGCGCGTGCGGAAACCTCTACCGGCTGCGTAATTCAACAACTGGGTTTGAGGATTTAACAGTAATACTGCAGCTGCATCAACATTCAGCTTTTCTACAACCTGATCAAGCAAAATATTCAAGGTTACCCGGAGATCGAGACTTGAATTGATGACCAGGTCGATATCATGCAGTGCCGAAAGCCTTTCCAGTTGGCTTTGCGTTTGCTCCAGCAATCGGGCATTTTCCATGGTAATCGCGATCTGAGATCCTAAAGATTCCAGCAGATGCAGATGTTTTTCATCAAAAATATTAGGTGTGAAGGATTGGATGGACATTGCTCCGATCGTTTTACCGCGAATTGTGAGAGGAATACCCAGCCAGGATCGAGAAGGTTTATCTCCATGGATGGGTTTGGTAGGGGGTTTCTCCTTTTGAAGATCTTTGATGAGTAGAGGGCGTTGGTGTTTGATGATCCACCCGACCATGCCTCCTTGATCGACCGGGAATTGAGCTCCTTCCCAATCGGTAAGTTTTTCGTCGTTCTCGATGGCGGACACAACGTAATACTCATCATTTTGTTTGGTCGTTTTTACGATGACAAATGTATCCATTGGAAGGATCGTCTTGATCCGGTCATAGACGGTAGCAATGAGCTTTTCAGATTCGAGGATGCTGGAAGTAGCTATTGCGATTTCATAAAGAAGGCTGATTTCTTTGGTTTGCTGTTGGGTGGATTCGAAGAGTTGGATTTTATCTATAGCAGTGGATAATGTTGAAGAAAAAGTTGTCAGGAGGGTAATGTCATCTTGTGAAAAATAATTTGGTTTGCTGCTTTCAGCATTGATTACTCCGATTGCTTTGTTGTGCAGCTGAATTGGAACTGCCACTTCTGACTGGGTCTTATCATCAAAATTAACATAGAAGGTATCTTTTGAAACATCAGCACATAGATATGGTTTTTGGGTTGAAAATACATGCCCTAAGATCCCTTCTGTAGAGGGGATGAGTCGATCCTCTGTTTTTTTGTGGGATATACCCTGATACGAATCATGCATGCAAAGTGATCTACCTTCCTTATCTAAAAGGTAGATCCCATAATTATTCAAATCAAATACACTGGTCAATAACTTTGTTGCATCATCCAGCAGCTCATCCAGCGAATGTGATTTGGTCGCCGATAGGGTAATTCCATGCAAAATTTCTAATTCTGTAAGTTGACGTTTTAGAGAAGCTTCGTTATTCATTTGGTCAGTAATATTTTCTCCGATACAAATAAAATTAACTCTGGGGTTATCTTCGTTATTTGACTGGGCTATATTCCATTTTATTGTGATACTTTTTCCGTTTTTAATTTTAATTGGGGTTATAAAATTCTGAGTGGGCATTTTCTCATGTGTATAACCGTCAAATAACTCCCGTATATTTTCTCGCAGAGATGGTTCAATCAAGACCTGGACCCATGATTTCCCTAACAACTCCCTCTTTGAATAACCGGTCAAATCTATTAAAGGGAAGTTGATATATGCAATCTCCGACTGGTCATTCACGAGCATAACCGGAAAGGGATAATTGTTAAAAATGGAACCAAATTGTAGGTTTGTATTATCAACCATAAATGAGTCTGAATCCCTAACCTAAATACAAAACGCCTATCCACGTTTTAATGGGTAACATCTATCCTATAATAACGTGCTAGGCGCCCTCCGAGCAATTACTTCTATCATTATAAATGAAAATGATTATATGGATAGTATTTCCTATATTTTTTTGTATAATAGTAAAACATATATTAAAAGAGAAGCATTGAGGGTTGTAACAGCGGGGTCTCGTTTTTCACAATGATGGTACAAGATAAAACAGAGAGGTCTTGGTGGAGGGCACTAGACAAACTATTCTAATATTTAATGCACAACCGGCGATTGCTGAGAGAGTCTATCAATTAATTAGGGATAGCTCTTGTCATGAATTTAACCTTATATTGGTGGATTATAAAGTAAATCTTGAAAAAATTCTCAATAAAAATAATCTCTCAATTATCCTGTTTTGCGCATCGGTTCCGGAAGTTTTCCAGGAGGGATTAAAAAGGATCGATGATTGTGGTGTTAGAGTTCCTGTTCTATGCATTATCCCTTCTGCAATATCTGCATTAACCTCCATGCTGAAGGACAGGGGTTTTCCTGATCCTATGGTGGTTTCAGAGTTGACGGAGTGTGCTCTTTTACAGAATATTTTTTATATCATCGAAAGGGAAAAGATTTCCACGGAAATAATGACCCGTGATGCAATACTCCGTTCGGTTAATTTTGCAGCAGAGAGTTTTTTGAATAATGCTGAATGGAGAAGCTTTATTAGAGAAGTGCTACAAAAATTAGCGGTTGCCAGCCGCGCTGACCGTGTGGCTATTTTTGAAAATATTAAAAACGAGGATGGTAATATTACCTCAGCCCGATTGGTAGATTATTGGATGAAAGTTGAGGATACCGATATTCCAGCTGGGATTCCTGGAGAAATCTACACATACACTCAACTGGGAATTGCTCAAAGTGTCAAAGTTCTGACCACCTCGCGTTATCTACAATCCCATGTGCGTGATTTACCAAAGAAAACACAATCAATCTTTCATTTACTCAAGATAAAATCGGTTCTTATCATGTCTGTTTTCACCAATGGAGATTGGTGGGGCTTTTTCAGATTTGACCAATGCAGCCAGGAACGCCAATGGAAAGAGATTGAAATTGAAGCCTTACATACTGCAGCCAGCATCCTTTCCGCTGCGATCACTCGCCAAAAGACGGATGCTCGCCTTAAACATCTCGCAACCCATGATTTTCTTACGAATTTACCCAATCGCTTGCTTTTTGAGGATCATTTACAGAGCGCTATCTTACGTTCTCAGCGGTCCAAAAAATGGGTAGGTTTGTACGTGGTTGATCTGGATCATTTCAAGAAAGTAAATGATGTATATGGGCACCCCTTTGGGGATAAAGTCTTGATTGAAGTGGGGAAACGTTTGCAAGAATCCATCCGAGCGAGTGATACCGTTGCCCGCATCGGTGGAGATGAATTCATTGTACTTGGTGAAGAATTGACATCACTTGAAGATCTAAAACGGGTAGCCGATAAAATACTGTCTGCTTTTGTAGAACCTATTTTATGCGATAATAATAACATACAGGTCTATCCCAGCATTGGTGTGAGTGTTTATCCTATCAATGGTGTGGGCAGAGAAGAATTAATGAGGTTTGCTGATGTTGCATTGTACAGAGCAAAAAAACAGGGCAACACTTTTAGCATTTCAGAGAATGATCCGGAAAAACAATTATGGCTCGACGACCTACAAAATTATGGATCGTAGCTACCGATAAATCTAAAATAAAACAATATTCAGACTGTGTAAAAAACATTTCCCAACATAATACAGATTTTGAAATTACCATGCGATCGACCCTTGATCCATCGAAGGTTGGGGACGTTGCTATCTTGATATTAATTCTGCAATCCTTGGCTACACAGACAGGTATTGCGATTGACAACATTCAACTATTTGAGAAAATGCAGCGCCTTCAATTTGAATGAGCTATTTTGAATTTTATTATAAAAGAGAGTTTCGTTTATAATTTTGGCTGGGTTTTTATAGGAGACAGTATGGATTGCCAAAAAGACAAGAATCAAAAAAAATGTAACTGTAGTTACAATCTCTGTTCACGAAAAGGGATATGTTGTGAATGCCTGCAATACCATCTTAAAATGCGCGAACTACCAGCTTGTTGTTTTCCGGATCATGTTGAAAAAACCTATGATCGATCTTTTCAAACCTTTGCCGACCTTGTCATATCTGGTGAGATTTAAGTAAACACGACAGCTCAAATAGCTGCTAGATCATTTCGGATTAAAATCTTATGTGCCTCTGGAGTTTAGGATAGTTATATGGGTTCATGCCAAAGAACAATGACGCGTCAGCAAAAAATAACGTTATGGGTTCTCATTGTTGTTGCATTGGTCTATTTCATCATTATGATTTTCCCTAATTCATCCAGTAGCGAAGGCGGGAGTGTTTTTTCCATCTTTTCTGATGATGAATTTATCACTTATCCCTATGTAGAAAAAATGTTGAGAGGGGGATCTGATATTCATGAAACTTGGGGTAATCTGATCATCTATGGTGATTACCACTATGGATATCCCTTTTATTTCATTTCTATGCTGGTTTTACTGCCGCGGCGCTTAATCATGGGGGATGCTTTTTTTGCAGACCGCACCACAAATATAGTGATATTACGGCAGATGGTCAATGTGGTACCCTTTCTATTGTCAACAGGGATTCTTGTCTATTACAAAACCAAATTCAGGTCAACTCTAAAATCCATTTTTCTTTTTATTCTGATCCTCATTATCCCGAGCGCTGTCCGCAGCAATATCTGGTGGTGGCATCCGGATTCACTGACATTCCTTTTCATTGCGTTGACCTTTTTATTTTTGCAGAAAGATGAATATCGCCTTGGTAAGTATTTTTCGTGGGCGGCTGTTGCTTGTGGAATGGCTGTAGCAACGAAATTATTGGGCTTATTTTTCTTTTTAACTATCCCGCTATATATGCTGATTGCAAGAACCAAAATGGACTTTGCTTGGAAAAAGATTCTGAAAAAAGCATTCTTGTTTGTCTTGATTATGTTTGTGGTCGTGGTTCTGGTAAATCCATTCATGTGGTACGAAATCCCGCGCAATGAAATGCTGGAGATCCAGCGTTTCAAGCAGGTAGAGCTGCAAGAAGGCTACACCCACGATGATCCCTATTATTATCAAAAAGGTCCAGCCTTTTGGGAATGGACGCTCTCAACCTGGTTCGGCTCTCCTGTTTTTATTTGCTTTTTAATGGTATCGATGTTGGTGGGAATTGTTTCTACAAAAGGGTTCAACGAGAACATCTATCTCGCGTCCTGGGTAATTCCATTCACGTTGTATGCACTGTTCCTGGTTGCTCCCAAGCCTGATCACTATATTTATCCGGCTTTGGTGCCTGCTTATCTTACAGCTTTGGATATTCCGGATTACATCCTGCAGCGATGGAAGACTCTACCAACTCTGCAAAAATATGTTGCCGGGTTGTTAATTATTGCAGTGGCATTTCTACTCTGCCAGCAGGTCGTATTCAGCCTCACTGCAGATATTTCACTTTATCAACAGTATCTGGTCCAGAATATGTAAAAGTAAGGTAAATTCCCCATACTCAACAAATATCTAATTGACTACCATTCGTTGTAAGATGATGAGAGTTGAGGTGGAATCGCAGGGATCAAGTATGATGGATTGGTCGACTTCTTGAAATTGGGATTGGATGTGAGCATCTAAAGATTTGAAACGTGATGAATAGCTCTCTTCGTCAAAGACCAGGAAATCTGCTTCGGTGATCCAGCGCAGAGCTAATTCTTCATTCCAGTACCCGCGCTTTTCCACAAATTCAGCATCTCCTCCAACCCGGTAGTAAAACTGCATATTCAATTGCGTCGGGAAAACCTCTACTTCGGGAAGATAAAGGAAGAGGATCGGTGTGGGACCTTCCCAATATACATGTGATCCGGAAGGAATGAGAGATTTAATTTTTTCACCGTTCTTTTCATAGTGGGCAGGAACATCACTACCAGGGCAAGTTGCAATGGAACTGTTTTTTGCCAGAATGAACGTGGGGGAGAATAGCACACTGAGGCAAAGTATACCTAGTATCAGAATGCTGCCGAAGGAATATGATTTCCCTTTTCTATTTCGATGAACGATTGAATGCGTGATCCAGCTTAAAATCAAGATCACGATGCTCGTTAAAAAGCCAGCTATTGTCGGAAGGATGAACTCCTGTGTGCGGATGGAAATATGAAAGCGATTCAACAAGACATCCCACAATTCATAAGGACCATTGAATATCTTGCCCTGGCTGATGCTGGGTAAATTCAGGTTCATCAGGGCGGGTGCGATCTCTCGATATAAACTCAACCCGATTCCGGTACACAGCAACACAACAGTGATAGATACAATCCATTGCCTGGTTTTATTTTTTAATTCCAGGATGTCTTTGAACAAGAGTGGGATGATGGTAATTCCTAAAGGAAGGTAGAAGGCAATATAGGCAGGGAAACTGTATAAAACGTTATTTCGTAAAACGACATAATAGAAATGAATCACGGAGAGAAATAGAAAATTTCCAGCCAGATACAATGTCTTTTTATGTTTGCTATCTTTGAACATCTTCGTGGGGAATAGGAGGAGAAAAGATAGAATTGTAGCGAAGATTGGGATGAAGAAATAGCGCACGCTATCGAACAAGACTTGTGTTTCATAAATCCATCCATATTCTCGTTCGAGAATGGCTTTTCCCAGATCCCCGCTGGCGAAGGACAGATCATAGAAACTGGAAATCAGGTTGTTGAAGAACGCCGGGAAATATGGTTTCCAAATGATCGGATAGATTTGTGGCCAATAAGGGATGTTCAGTCCAAGGAATGCCAGTAATCCAACCAGAACAGGCAGCCAGCTTTTTTTAAAGCCATTCTCCCAAATTACATAGAAAATAGAAAAGATAAAAAACGGGAGCAAATTTTGGCGGACCATGACTGTCATTGCAGCAAGGATTAAACCAAGCATGAGCTGACCTTTTTTCCTGTTTTCCCCTAATAGGAAATACAAACTCCATACGATCAGTAATGAGGTTACTACCTGGGTCATGGCGCGAGAATAATAGATAATCCAGGCAGGGGAAATAAGATATAGTGCGATGGAAGCAGTTGCCCACCATTTACCAGCCAGGCGCCGAACGGTCATCCATTGACCGATTAGGAGCAGTACACTGAGAAAAACAGCAAAATAGCGCCCTGAGGCTAACCCCGGTTTAAATACTATTTGTGAGATTCCCAGGGAATAAAACGAGAGGGGTGGTTTATTGGTGATGGGTCCATAATCCTCGAAAGGTTCATAAGTCCCATCCAGATACCATTTCCCTTTTAATAAATATGTTCCTTCATCCATGACCGGTTCGATGATCTTGGTGTATTGGATAGCACACAGTACATACGCAATCAGGATTAATAGGGAAAGCGCATAGGGGAGGATGGTGGTTAGTCTTGTCTTTTGATTGGAAGCCATTGTGTGGTTATTATAATAGCGAACGCTTTCAACCTGTGGTTTCGATTCCTCCTGAGATCACACGTGTCAAGGCAAAGTAGAAAGATCCTAAGGAAAGCACACGCGTATAGGTTTTCAGTCTTTTCATTTATAATAAGTGTTCACACCTTATTGGTAGGAGCAAGACATGGCTGAAAAAATTTCCTCCACACAAAAAGAATCTGATTTACTGGGTATCCGTTCTGACCAGATCGGGAAATATGTATTGTTGCCCGGGGATCCGGGACGGGTACCATTCTTAGCTAGCTTTTTTGAGGGTGCGAACCAGGTTGCTGAAAAATGGACACATGTAACGTTTACTGGCACATTGAATGGGCAGAAGGTTTCTGTGGTTTCAACTGGCATGGGCTGCCCTGCTATGGCTGCTACCCTGGAGGAATTAATCCAGTTGGGCGCCCATACTTTCATCCGGGTTGGGACTTCAGGTATGTTGCAGAAAAAAAGTGATCCAAACTATCTTGTCATCACATGGGGCGCTGCCCGAGATGAAAAGACATCTCTCCATTACCAACCACTTTCGTTCCCCGCTGTGGCGGATGTGGAGGTTACAACTGCATTGATGCATGCGGCGCAAATGCTGGGTATAGGATATGAAGTGGGCATCTCACAGTCAAAAGATGCTTTTTATGGCGAACATGACCCCAAGGGCATGATAGCCAGCAAAGAACTGCTAATGAAACAAAGAGCTTTTCGCCGCTCAGGGATGTTGTGCAGCGAGATGGAAGCGTCTGCTCTTTTTGTGGTCAGTACGGTTTGTTCAGTGCGTTCTGGCGGTATCATGATGCTGGGCGGCAGCACGCAGCTTGGGCTACACAGAATTTCTTCTGTATGCGCACAGGCTTTAAATATCCTTATTCAAAGCGACCAAAATATCATTGAAGGAATCAGGAGATGACAGTATTGAAAGGATATGCTGCTTTAACGTATAAATGGTACTCCTTTCATCTTGATTATCGTCGTCTGGTGAATTGGTGGAAAAACAAAGTGCTACGCAAACCTCAATACCATATTGGGCTGCGATATGGAGAAACACCGCAAGATGTAGTGCTGGTTGAGACACCTCACCAAGCACGACAGATAGCTCAGTCGTTTGGAAATTATCAAGAATTGATGGATCACAGGGAGTATTTAAGTATTTACGTGAAGGCAGGTACAACCTCCTTCCTGGTTGTTTCGAGCGGTATCGGAACACCACCCATTGCTATAGGAATGGAAGAACTAGCCATTATCGGCTGCAAACGATTTCTATATCTGGGATCATTTCGATCCATGCAGATGGAATCAAGAAGTGATCGGTTGCTGATCGTCAAAGCGGCAGTAAAAGAAGATGGCACCAGTCAGGAATATTTACCCCTGTTGATCCCTGCACTATCTGATATCCGTTTGCTCAATGCAGCACGACATGCGTTAGATGATGGGAATATCTCTTATCAGATCGGGATTTCTGCCACCACGGATATCGATCCATCCCATTTTCCAACAAATACCCCGATGCGATCACAAAACGAACAACGTCTTCAGCAACTGAAGGAGGGTAATGTCGTGGCTCTTGAGAGGGCTGCTGCGGGGGTATATGCGGTAGCAACCAAGATCCAAAGACCAGCTATTTGCATTTTACAAGAAGGCGAACCGGGGTTGGATCTTGCAGAAGAGTTGATCCGTGTGATCCCTCAAATGTTTCAATAATATAGAACCGGTGGAAAAAAACAGGCACGGTTGCAAGATCGTGCTTTTTATTCCTCACTTTGCTATACTACATATTAAAGAGGTGCTGATGAAAACAACTTCCCTTTCTTTGTTGATGTCAGGGATGTTCCTACTGGCTGCCTGTCAAAACAGGATGGTCACACCTGTTGAGACCACAACCCCGCAGATGACCGATACACTCCCCATGCTTGCGACGGCTACGGCTGTTGTTCCTGAAACTGCCGAACCTGTGGCATGGGAAATTGAGGTTGTGGCGGAGAATCTGTATGTTCCATGGAGCATCGTGTTTATCAGCACGGATCATCTGCTGGTATCGGAGCGCAGCGGTGCCATTCGCGAAATCATTGATGGAAATTTAATAGCAGAACCGATCTATCAATTTAATGATATTGC
>LDZT01006997.1_pt1 | contig 13280 bp, 9 predicted proteins | sample 615521 | NCBI WGS metagenome assembly LDZT01 (sample SAMN03408292, study PRJNA278302) | terrestrial metagenome | isolation source: oil reservoir sample SB1 | place: USA: Alaska, North Slope, Schrader Bluff formation | collected 2011-09
TGCACATTGCTGAGGTAGTCTAGACCGGTAAGGCGCGGGCCTGGAAAGCCCGTGGGGCGTTGAGCCCCTCGGGAGTTCAAATCTCCCCCTCAGCGTTTTAAAAACAAGTTCGATTCTTTTGCCAAATTGTTAAATGCCGCCGTTTTGACCCCCCATCACGGGTTCAACTACACCATCAACCCTAGAAGACTGTGGTTTCCATCTTGTCGAACCGGTCTATGCACACCGCTCCGTCGACCGCGCCCTTGCTGAGGAGGGTCCCACGGACGACGACGCCACCCTAATTGAGGCCTTCACCACCGAACAGCAGGCCTCGCGCGCGCTCACCATCATCTGATCAACAGACCCGTCTACCCCCTCGTCAACTGGCGGCGCTTCATCGGGCCGTACGCACCAGCGCCATCATCGACCTCTACACCGGCATCCATGATCTCGGCGATGCCGGGCCTGGATGCTTCACAGATCTGTAACTCCTCAAACAGGGGTCACTGCACGTCCGTATGTCACTTCGGCGACGTAATGGTAGAGGTGAGGATGATGGCGCGCATCCGCCTCAACCCCGAGGTACCTGCCCCACCTGAATAGGCAGAGGATTACACAAAACAGCGGGTGGAGATGCTATACGGGCGATTCTCTCAACCAGGGAGGAGGGGAGACAGCAGGGACTCGCTGATTGTATGTGAAGACCCTTCCCGCGTCCAGGGGTTCTATTTTGTAACTTATGGCTGCTGTTCTTGATATCGCCCGGGTATTTTTGATTGTTAGTTGTCACTCGAAAGGGGTTTGAATTTTCCGGGCTGTTTCTCCGTTTTTATCTCTGCCCTAACATTTTCAAGGCTCTTGACTTGTTGAAAGGATCACTCCGGCAGATGGCCTGACCTTCGCTAATTTGCTCTTCCCTTTTGCAGTCAGGTCAATCAATCTGTTCGAGAGCAACCTCGCGCAATAGCGCGAGATAGAACTTTCAGAAATGTGCAAACGATTTGAGATATCTGCAATAGATGTGGGGCCGAAGTCCATTATGTCCTGGAGGACCTCCAATTCTCGGCCTTGAAGCGGGGGGGCGAGATATGGAAGATCGATCTCAGAAAGTTGTCGACTCACATCTGAATAAGATGTTACCTGAGCGATCTTCGGTGCATAACTTACGGATGCGATGGTCAGTGCGACCAGAATCTCGCGTGGTCCGCCAGAGAGATTTACAATGATCGATGCACCGGGGCTATCGTGGAGAGTGCTTTTGATTGCCTCGATGCATGTCAGGATCATGCCTGAAAAATCGTTGTGATCGAGCTGGACTCTTCTGATCGCAATACCAGCGTCGATCGTACGGACCATCTCCGTCACGCTCTTGAATGCGCTCTCGGCCCGCTCATCCACCGTATTCGACATCAATACGATGATCCCGTCCCCTCCTTCGATTCCATATTTCACGATTAAAGAGAGGACATGAGACGTATCGAAACCAAGAGGTGAGATGTACATTTTCATACAGTACTTATGTTGTTGTCCCATTTATCTTTCATTTTTTTGCAATATTCCCGGTCGTATGACATTATTATGCAACATAATAATCTCAACACGTACGATATATTGATATGCCGGAACGCCAATGGGGTAGTATGCACAGAGTAAATCTAACGATCAGGACAGACCAAACGTTCGAGATACCGGTTCATGAAGGGTATCAGGTTTACTCTTCGCTGCTGGGGCTCATGAAGAAATCTGACCCTGAGATAAGTCGGCGGGTCCATGACTCGGCTATCACATCAATCTCTCTCGGGGCCCTTCACGGTCGCTTCCGATCGACAGGGAGACCCCACCAGAGGCAGGTGATACCCCATGAACTCTATCATCTCCGTATCGGGATCACCGACCCCCACGACGACGAGGTCTTCCGTCATCTTGTTCTGCCCCTTCTGACGGATCGAAAGGAATTTCCCCTCTATCAAGGCTCCTTCACCGTCGAGCAGGTCGAGGACCAGATGGTATCGGTCGACGACCTGATACAGCAGACTCAAGGGTATGACAGACCGTCTCTGAATTTCGATTTTCTGACCCCGACGTGCATCCAGTACCGGAACTCCCGAGTCACGGAAATGTATCCTCACCGCATTGCCGTATTTCATTCGCTCCTTTCGAAATGGAACCATCTCTCTCCAGCCGAGCTTCGCATGGGTGTTTCCCGTGACGATTTCGGCCGGTACCTGATCGAAAGACCTGACCTGCGCCGGCTCACGACCTATAGTGTGCAGGTCAGCACGGTAATGGACCCGAAGAAAGGTCATCCCCGTCCGATCTTCAAACAAGGTTTTGCAGGCCGATGTACGTATTCCTTCACATCTGATGCCCCGAAAGGGTTTAGAAATGCTACCCTGCTACTCGCCAGGTTTGCCGAGTTCTCAGGTGTCGGATCAAGTGTAGCCCGCGGGTGCGGGCAGGTGGACGTCACAATCCAGGATGGTGCCAATGAGTAGTGATCCATTCATGAGCCTGTTCTCTCAGGAGCAGGTGGATATGGTCTTCCAGAAGACCACGGGGAGGGCAACTCCTCCTTCGTATCGTGCGCTGATCGACTATTTTACTCTGGTCGATCCGGCTATCCGGGTCTCCCGGTACGCTCTTCGCCCAGCAAAGAGTGTAGAATACGGCAAGGTCGACCAGCCGATGCTGAGCCATGTACGGAACGGCGTCTGGGCCATGGTCGAACTGAACGCACGTCTCTCTGAGATGGGTTCTGATGCTGTTCTCTCCTCAGAAGAGTTGCGGGAAACGGTCGCTCTCTTTGCCGTTCACGACCTTCACAAATGTGTCGGTAAGGAGTGGAAGGAGCAATTTGATCTCTCGGCTGAGCATGTACATATGGTTGCTGCAGAGTTTCGGCTTACCGAGTACGCCCCTGCCCTGACGCCCATCGACTACCAGTCCATTGCCGTCGCCCTCCACTCTAAATGCGGCTATCACGCCGACCTCTCGCAGAAGTTCACGGATTACCTCAGGTGGCTGAAACTCGCCGACGCTCTGGCAGGTCTGGAGAGGCCCCGGGTCACCGATTCGATGCGCCAGGCCCTCGACTATATCGATCCGTCGCTTTCTTTCTACTATCACCGCTTCCAGGAGTCGACTGGCATCCTCTCGAATCTTGTGCATACCGGTGTTGCCGAATGGGCGAAGAAAAAGGGTCTGTATCCCTTCCTCATCTTCGAAAACGGCGTTCTCTACATCGGATCAAAGGGAATCGACCTTGAAGTCCCGGGCCGCGAAACAGTGACCGAGATCTACCGGGAGTTCGAGCATGTCCTCAACTCCTGCCATGCCGCGATCTCAAATCCCGCAGAGTTTTCCCAGAGCATCACTGTCCAGGGCAGCAAGGGGTTATATTCTATCGATGAGGCCTCTTTCTTCTACTCTGGTATCCCGACCGTGATGAAGGGGTTCATGGCGGCGGCAGTACTCCGCGAAGAATCCGAGAGCAAGGAACAGATCGAGATCGATCTGGCGCATCACAAACTCCAGGTCAGGAAGGCAGAACCTGAGATGCAGCACCCGCCTCTGGACGTCATTGATATTCCGGGTATGGTTATCTCCGAGATTCAGGTCGACGGTGTCGCCGTAGATCCTGCGGATGTGGAGATCCTGTGCCGTCCTTCTCAACAGGCCCGACCAAAATATCCCCTCGTCCCGGAGTCTGTCAGGCTTGATGGGCAGGCGGTCGAAGGAACGCGTGTCACGATCACCGGGCCCGGCCTCTTTGCAAGCCAGGTCGGATACAGACACCACCTCAGGGAAGATTTTGGCATTGACATCGGCTGGGATGCCCGGATCATCTCCTATGCGCGTGCGATCTCAGGACTGAGAAAAGCGATCATCGATCCGCTTATCGTTGCCCATGCCCTTCCCACAGACGACGCCATTCTTGAGATCTGCCGTCTCTTCCAGGTTGACGAGAACATGACCCGTCGCATGGCGGGCTATGCCCGGAATCACCGCGGAAAGGATCATCATGCTGTCGGGGGGTTCTGGAACTATTCCTATGCGATCGCCCGGCTTTTGCTGAACTCATCTCCGGACGGTGTTCGCTTCGCCGACCTAACGGCCGACCGAAAGATCGATTATCTGACATCTCTGGTCGATTCGTTCCTCTCCAGCATTCCCGCTGAAACGATAGGTTCCTTCAAAGCAGGGCTGCTGTATCCTTATCAGGATAAGTTCCTTGTCTGGTTCGCAGAAAACCTTGACCTGAATGGTTCGATGGCATTCGGTGTGTTTGAGAACAAGGTCTCGAAGTTTGACGCCTACTGCCGGGGGAAGGGGATATGCCATCTCACCGCGGACACGCCGTTTGACAATGAGAAAAAGACCCCATCGAAGGATGTCAGCATGCTGGGGTATTCCTTCTCGAACCACGCTGTCCTTGGGGGAACAGAGCCAAAACTCTCGGTCTCGGTGCCGGTCGAGGTTGAACTCGGACTCCGGAGGATTGGTCACCAGATCAAGAAGGGCGAGGACAAGCTGTACTTCCGGTTGATCCCTGACTACTTCCATACTCCTCTCGTCGCCAGGATCTTCTCTGATCTCCTGAGCCGGTTCAATGCCGGGGCAATGACGAACATCCGGGCACTGGCGGTTCAGGTTCTGAGCCGGTCCACCCCTGACACCACGGCACTGGTGCGGGAACTCTTCGCCGAGGCTGGAGGCCGGGGACTTTTCCGATATGCAGGCACGGATTTCACGGCCTTCAATTCGACCCTGTACACAACATATGACGTTGTCTTCAACAAAATGAAAGACAACGAGACCGAGTACTGGTTCTTCGGTGCTTATCTCGGGATGCTGCTCGCCACGGCCACGGGGTGCCGGGTGGTGGTCGGCGAAAACCCGATCTGCATGACCGGCGGAGACGAGTTCAACGAGATGGTCCTGCTCGAAGCACCGCATGCGGCGGTAAAACGCATCTTTCAGGACACGATCCCCCTGTCGAGGCTCCCATCAGACCTCCGTCTTGCGTCTCTGGTTGTCGCGCTCGGCTATGAGTACGCCCTGGAGGACAAGTGGTTCCCGAAACATCTGCAGACGCTCAGGAACCATCTGTTTCCGGGGAGTACCCTCCTCAAGGTGCTCTGGAGAAAGAACAGCGAGAACGAGGGCCAGACCGGGGCCTTCATCAACCGGCTGCGGGGCTACTCGATGCAGTCAGGTATGAGGGTGTACAACCAGCCTGTCAGCCTTCTCGAATGGGCGATCGAACTTGACCAGATTGCAGGTGATCATATGACTATACAAACACTCCATGAACTTGCCCGTCTCGGGATGAATGTCGCAATCCCGAAGGGCTTTGAACCGCATAAGATTGAAAGACTGCTCCGAGAATCGGTCCGGGCTATCCTCACGCGGGGGACGCAACAGTACCAGCGCGAAGATTATGTCGACGTGGTAATGGGCCGGCTGCTCAAGATGATGAAACGCGCCGGGGATGATCAGTTCATTCGAATCGACGGCTGGTTCCACCCAAACTTGACGCAGGCATTTGCCGAATCTTTCGTTGATTATGTATTCTACGGACTTTTCGGCGGCAACGCCGGTAAACTGAAGCGGGCCGAAAACGACCTCGCCGACGGGTTCTACGCAGCGACACTCCAACTGCGTGAACAACGGTACCCGAGAAAAACCGCCGAACAGAGTACGGATGTTGAACAGAACAAACCTGTAGAAGGAGGAATGTGAAATGAGCGAAAATGTGATGCAGGACTTTCGTGCAGCGATCAAGGACTATACTCTCGAAAAGCCGGAGAAGAAGCCGAAGAACAGGTATGTAAACCTCCTGGTCCTCCGTGAACTGCTCTCCGCGGCACGGTTCACCACCGACGGCACCGAGGCGAACTCGGCGGTCATACGCATCGGGGAAACCGAGGAGACGGTCGGCAAACTCTTCGGCCGCAAGCAGGTGGCGAGCGACCGCCGCACGGCGAAGGCAGTCCAGCGGGCCCTGATCACAGACGAGATGAAGAAGAAGAAGGTCGACTGGGACGGGTGCTCGATGGAGGTTACGAAGATGTGCCAGCAGTGCCCTGAATGCGCTCTCTTTGGGAGCGCCGCATCTGAGGGCAATGTCAGCATGACCTCCCGCGTCATGTACGACGAGGCATACACGATCCGGTCTCTGAGTACAATAGTCGAGGAGTTCTTCCAGAACGCACCCGGTGATGCCTATGTGAAGAACGCAACGTCCGGTATCCGTGAACCTGACTTCTTCAAGGAGGGCGTGCTCTTCCCCTGCGTGGTGACCCTCAAAGACGTCACCCCGGAGGAAGTACTCTTCTTCATGAACGTCACGGACCGGAACTCCCGGTACGGCGCCACAGGAACACGTTTCGGGAAGGTCAGGAACCACATCCTCGGCGTCTACGCGGGCGGCCGGGAAGGGCCGTCGAGTCTTGAGGTTACGCGCGAGATCATTCACGCCCTCGCTGGCGGGTCTGATCAGGATTCGATCCGGAAAGTGATGTCCGCTGACACACTGGATCTCGAAAAAGTAAAAGCAGCGGCCGTTCAGGGTTATGAGACCCTTGCATTGCACCATCGGATCATCTATACAAAGATCGATGAGGCGGCGACGATGCAGGTCCTTGATGCGATCAAGGAGGACTCGGAGGTCACTTCCCTGCTCACGACCCAACTGGGAAAACTGGATGACTACCTTGCAGTGTCCAAGAAGTGAGGTCCATGTCCACGACTATCGCAACCACACCGCTGGCGGCGAAGCAGGACGTGCAGGTCTACGAGGGCGTTCTGGAACTCATGGGTGAGCTCTTTTTTGCCACCCTTGAGCCCGGTAATCGGTACGTGACGAAGCCCCTGATCCTGAACACGGCACTCTACTATGCCCTTGGATATGCCCGGGGGCCCTATGTAAATAGAGCAACCGATCGGAGGTCGAAGAGACAGCAGCCGACCTATGTCGAGGATACGGCGGCGCTTGCCGATCAGATCTACGTCTCGGTCGCCCGGCCGCTCACCCGTCTCAGGTTCACTACCGAGAATGCCAATGCTCGCGGCGACGATTACGTCCAGCGGAACCAGCCTGAAAAGCAGATGAACTCTCCGACAGGGAAGATCGGAACCCGGAAGCAGATCCAGCCCGGCGCAAAGTTCCGTTTCTTTGTCCTGGCATTTGGTGGAGCAGTCCCTGACCTCCCGTCCTACGTGCGGGTCGGGAAAAAACGGACCAAAGCCCTGATCGAGTGGAACCTCCTTCAAGTCAGGCAGCACTCAGGGTCGTTCATGATGAACCACCCAGTTCTCGTCGACGACCTGGCCCGTATGCCGATAGGGGACATTCGCTTTTCCCGGATGATCCCGTTCGACGTGATCGAGCAGGGGCGGTTTGAAGGACCGTACTGTTCGTTCACCTGTACCGACGGGGAGGAGGTCCGTCTCCCGGCCGACCTGCAGTTCCTCCGGCGGTGGCGGGCATGATCGTTGAGGGGCTTTCCCTGCCGAGATATGATACAGAACCGTTGGTCGGGGATATGCCCCCCTTCGGCCATCAGGTCATTGCCCGGGAGACCATCGAGGCGCAGGACGCATTTTACCTTGCGCTTACGGCCCCTACAGGATCAGGAAAGACAAATGCCTGGGCCGTGCCCGCCCTTACCAGCGACTGCCTCGGCGTTGTCCTTGCCCTGTACCCGACCAACGCTCTGGCCCGTGACCAGTACAGGTCTATTTGCCGCCTCCGGGACCGTCTGAACCCTTCGAAGGCCGTGGAATACCTTGATGCAGAACAACTTGGCCTGAAAAGGGATGAGTATGACTACAGGATCACGAAGGGGGAGGTACTGGAGCGGATCGTCAGAAAAATGAAACGCTCTGGCGGGATCATCGTGACCAACCCGGATATCTTCGTCTACGGGTTGAAGGGCTACTTTTCCAACTGCTATCTCGCTTCGTTCCTGAGGAACACGGTCTCGACGGTGGTGTTCGATGAGTTCCATCTCTTCGACCTCAAACAGACTGACCTGATCCTCTTTCTCCTCCATGAGATCTCATTCTACGATTCGGCATGGATGAAGCGTTTTCTCTTCCTATCGGCGACACCGAACGAGCGTGCTCTCGCCAAAATCCGGGATGTCATGCAGGGAAATCTTGTTGTAGCCGGTCCGAGATGCGACCTGCCCGTCATCGACGAAGTACCGGTGATGCCTGAGGTGGACCTCCGGTTCGTCCGCGGGACGCGATTCGGCGTGGGAGAGGCGATCGTTGCAGACATTGACCGTTTCCTGGAGTTCTGTGATGGGTGCAGGACTGCGGTCATCCTCGACAGCCCGGCGGAAGTATGGATGGTGGCCGACTTCCTGCGAAATCAGACAAACTTCCGCGTCTGCGAAATGAGCGGATACCACAGAGGTTCGATGGACGAGCCCTTTGATGTGCTCGTCGGTAACAAGGCGGTAGAAGTCGGGATCGACTTCAAGGGTGAGACGGCGATCCAGCGCCTGATCTTCTCGGCGCACAATCTCAGCGAATTCCTGCAACGGTTCGGCCGGCTCAGGAATCCGGAGCCGGGCGTCGCCTACCGGGCGATCTGCTACGCGCCGCGGGAGACGGTCGACCATTTTTCGTCGGTAGAGCGGGTGTCGAGGTCTGACCTTGAGGCCAGTCTCCGTATGACAATGCGAGACCCCAGAGTTGCGCAGAGTTTCAGCTGGCGGTACGGTTACCTGGAGGCCTGGGAGTATCTCTGTAGGCATGTGTCCGGCATCGGGGCCCGCGAGGCCAGAACAATGATCAACGGCGCATACCCTCCTCTCACCGGCGGCGTGCCGACGGACCGGCAGGGTGAAGTGAAGCAGCGGGGACTTGGTCTCCTCTACTACCATTATTTCGCCGGCTCCGGGATCTCTCCCGAGGAAATGCTCCAGCTTCCGGGTCTCGTGCCACTTGAGAAGGGCGACAGTTATCTCCTCGACCTGATCGACGAACTGGTCAGTTTCCGGGGGAAGGGGATGGACCTTGCCTATCTCAACAGGGCCGACGGGAGTTCCGGGACCTACGACCTCTTCTTCCTGCTCCGCTGGACCGACCTGGAGGTCGTGACTCGCGAAGAGTTCCTACAGGCTCTTCCAGAGGAGCGCCGGTCATGGGGCCGCGAGATCGCGGGGCGGGTCGCAGGGTATGTCTTCGTGCGCGGCAGGGTCGAGAGCCCGAGGTCGGTGAAGATGGAGGGGGCGACATTCCGGGAGATGCAGATGCCCGATCATGAACGGTCACCACGAGTTGTCCTGGGCATCGGACCGTACGTTCGGAGCCGTGATCCTGCAGTTCCCATTCCAGATATCACGGCCTTAGATGAGGCAGTCAGGAATAGCGGCGTGTTCTGCCGTTACTTCGCACACAAAGGGTATGTTACAAAGGAACTCTTTGACCTCGATGACTATCTCAAACTGGTTCCGTTCAAGGACGGAAGCCTTGCCCTCCACCTTGATGCACTCTATGCCGACTGTGCAGCATTCGAACACCAGATCCAGCGAGATGCATGAGCAATGTCCGGTGATCTCGTCAACATCTCAGACCTCAACCAGTTCCTCTACTGCCCGCGCAGGCTCTATTACCTGATGTTCTACCAGACGCAGGGGTTGAACTTCTACCTTGCCGACGGTCGGGCACTCCACAATCGTCAGAGTCGGCGGGGCGGTTGGTACCGGGAGGTCTATCTCCGCTCTGAGGGCCTCCACATGCATGGGAAGATCGACATTGTCGAGCGTGCCGGCGACGTCATCGTTCCGGTCGAACGCAAGCACGGTTCGAACTACTATGAGAATGATCTGGTCCAGCTGGCGGCGTACGCCATGCTGCTGGAGGAGTATCTGGGGGAACGGGTGCCTGTAGGGTATCTGTACCTATATGAGACCAACACCCGGCATCCGGTAGAGATCACCGATCTGCTCAGGGAGAGGGTGGTGAAGACGGTCGAAGAAATACAGTCTATGAAAGTTGATGAGATCCCTGCTTTCTCGGATAATCCGAATAAATGCAGGAAGTGCAGTGCGGTCACCTACTGTATGCCCTATGAGGCGCGTCTGCTGGAGGAGGTTTAGGCTATGTCCGAATCAGATCGTGCGATCGAGGGTGCCGAGGCATTCAGGGCGGTGCGGACTTCTGAGGGTATGTTTGATGACGATGTGATCTATGTCTCGGCACAGAAGAGTCGTGTCAGAGCGGAAGGAGGCAGGATCACAGTCACGCCATGGGGCGAAAAAGAAATTCTGGCCTCATTCCCAATGGAGAAGGTCCGGACGATCAATGTCTTCGGGAGTGTGTCGGTCTCCTCCTCGGTCCTCACGAAGTGCCAGGAAAAAGGCATGGCCGTGAACTATTTCACCTATTATGGGCGGTACGAGGGAAGTTTTGTCCCGGTACACAATACCATTGCCGAGATCCGCCGCCACCAATACGGCTGCACCGGTGACCGGGCTCTCAAGATTGCTCGTGCCATTATCGGTGGCAAGATCCGGAACTCCCGCACTGTCCTCTCCAGAAAGCATGTCTCTCCTCCCGGGAGATTAAAGGAACTTGAACAGAATGCTGGAGGTACAAAGGACATCGGTGCACTTCGCAGTATTGAGGGCGAGGCAGCCAGCCTTTACTTTGGGTGCCTGAATGATTGCCTTATCGAAGGCTGGACTTTTGAAAAAAGAACGCGCAGGCCTCCGGAAGATCATATCAATGCCCTTCTCTCTCTGACCTACACCATGGTCCTGAATGAGGTCATCTCGGCCCTGCGACAGTATAACCTCGATCCCTTCCTTGGAGTGATGCATACTGATCGCCATGGGAGGCCGGCCCTTGCTCTGGATCTCCTGGAGGAGTTCAGGCCGATCTTTTGTGATGCATTTGCCCTGAGGCTGGTAAATCAGAGGATTCTCATGCATGATGACTTCAAAGAAGATAACCACCTGAAAGACACGTCCTTTAAAAAATACCTCTCCCTGTATGACTCTTATATGAAAGAGGAATTCAGACATCCCGGTTTCAAGTATCAGGTATCCCGGAGACGTGCGATAATTATGCAGGCGATACTACTCAGGAAAGCGATTACCGGAGAGATGAAGTCATACCATCCCTTGGTGTTCGTGAGGTGATGCGTATGCGGCTGGTGGTGACCTATGATATTTCAAAAGATAAGATTAGAAATCGCGTGTTCAGGATTCTTGAGGGTTATGGTGCGTGGAAGCAGTATAGTGTCTTTGAACTTGAGATCACCGATGTTCAACGGGTACAGATGGAGGAAAAGATCCGAAGTGCCATTGGGTCTCATGACAGAGTAAGGGTCTATGAACTGTGTACCCGATGTATCGGAAAGATAACTGAGCTTGGGGAGCAGTCTCCAGAATTGCTCTCCAATGTGGTGTAGGGAAAGATTGATTATCCACTATGATGCATAGATGTTCTGGTGCGTCATGCCCGTTTATAAGGGCAGGGTATGCCATTCACCTATGATCTGATCGTCTCTCTTCGGTGCCTTGCGTTGCTTTGTTTGGTTTTTGCAGGCAAAATGGGGGGCGGTCTCAGCTGATGAGAAAACCCGATAGGGATTGAAACCATATCAGCATGACCACCGCCACCGTTCTCCGGATAAGTCTCAGCTGATGAGAAAACCCGATAGGGATTGAAACAATACGTAAGATAACATACGGCCGGTTTTGTAACCGTCTCAGCTGATGAGAAAACCCGATAGGGATTGAAACGAGTGGGACCCCGAAGCGCTCGCGGAAGCGGTCAAGTCTCAGCTGATGAGAAAACCCGATAGGGATTGAAACAATTGCCGAGGGGGTGGTGGAGTGGGTGAAGGGGTAAAGTCTCAGCTGATGAGAAAACCCGATAGGGATTGAAACTGGAATGTGACGGAAGGTACGCCGCCGTATCGTGTATGTCTCAGCTGATGAGAAAACCCGATAGGGATTGAAACACTCCTTCAGCGGGGTGAAACAAATAATGTGGGCCCGTCTCAGCTGATGAGAAAACCCGATAGGGATTGAAACGGACGAACCCGCGCCGACCGTCTGCAACCCCAAGTCTCAGCTGATGAGAAAACCCGATAGGGATTGAAACCAGCGCCGGCCCGGGGGAGTATGGTGAGCAATTGACGTCTCAGCTGATGAGAAAACCCGATAGGGATTGAAACAGGGCATTACTCTGCCGATTACCCAAAGCAGCGCCGGTCTCAGCTGATGAGAAAACCCGATAGGGATTGAAACACCGGTTGTTTCCCGCGACGAAACGCTTCACACCGTCCGTCTCAGCTGATGAGAAAACCCGATAGGGATTGAAACCCACGGTCGCGAAATGGGTCAAAGACCCTGAATATGGTCTCAGCTGATGAGAAAACCCGATAGGGATTGAAACTCTTAACAGAAGGAGAGGGCGTCTGTTGGTATAAGGTCTCAGCTGATGAGAAAACCCGATAGGGATTGAAACTACTGTGATACGGATAGCATTAAGATAAACGGGGTCTCAGCTGATGAGAAAACCCGATAGGGATTGAAACTATCCTGTCTCGGTATATATTCAGAGCGGTGATACGTCTCAGCTGATGAGAAAACCCGATAGGGATTGAAACATAGAGGGGCCGTCATGATACCGGACGTACTCGCCAGTCTCAGCTGATGAGAAAACCCGATAGGGATTGAAACAATATCATGCCCTCCCAGGACAGGCCGAGCTCCAAAGTCTCAGCTGATGAGAAAACCCGATAGGGATTGAAACTTACGTATAGTCAGTGAGCCAGTCTATATCCTTGGTCTCAGCTGATGAGAAAACCCGATAGGGATTGAAACCGATCTATTCCTGCTGTATCAGCATCGATACGGAGTCTCAGCTGATGAGAAAACCCGATAGGGATTGAAACAATGTATTAATCTTACAGACTATGGATGTTGGTAAAGGTCTCAGCTGATGAGAAAACCCGATAGGGATTGAAACATAGTATAGTGTCTAATAGGTTATCTCATAGTATTGTCTCAGCTGATGAGAAAACCCGATAGGGATTGAAACTGAGGTTACTGTTGAGTTGTGGGTCGCTATCATCCCGTGTCTCAGCTGATGAGAAAACCCGATAGGGATTGAAACGTCACCCCCAAACTCCAGGCTCTTCTCGCGCAGAAGTCTCAGCTGATGAGAAAACCCGATAGGGATTGAAACTCAGTATGGTCTCCCCCCGCCTCATAGGTCTCCTGCGTCTCAGCTGATGAGAAAACCCGATAGGGATTGAAACGAGCGTG
>LDZT01004585.1_pt1 | contig 13278 bp, 8 predicted proteins | sample 615521 | NCBI WGS metagenome assembly LDZT01 (sample SAMN03408292, study PRJNA278302) | terrestrial metagenome | isolation source: oil reservoir sample SB1 | place: USA: Alaska, North Slope, Schrader Bluff formation | collected 2011-09
TACAAAATAAGTTGCTTAAATTAAATTCTCTAAAGCAAAAAGTAAGAGAAGATCTACTAGAAAAAAGTGTAGAACCTTCAAATAGGTTCGAGTACATTTTTATGTATACGAACTGGGGTCAGGCTTCACAACTTCACAAAATGTAAAACGAAAACAGAAAATGTGAAGTTGTGAAGCCTGACCCCAGTTCGTAAAAGTTTACACTAACGAAACGATTTTGAAACGATATAATTAGAACAGATTTGATGCAATTTAACACTAACTATTTCACCTTTTTTACCGATAAAATCAGGAATTATTATTTTAATATAATTAGACGTGATACCGCGGGAATAGATTCTTCCTTCTTTGTCTTTTATCTCGTCCTCGACCAAAATTTCAGCAATCGAATTGAGGAATTTTTTTTGAAAATCATAAAATAGTTCTTTAGACAATTCTTGTAACTTTTTACTTCTTTCTTTTTTGGTTCTATTATTGACTTTATTGGGCAGCAAAGCTGCTAAGCACTCTTTACGATTAGAATATTGAAAAACGTGTATTTTTGCAAAGCATATTTTTCGAGCAAAATTAATGGTTTTACTGAAACTATTACTATCTTCATTAGGAAAACCCACCATAATATCAGTAGTTATGGCTACATCAGGTATTATTTCTTTTATCAGGGAGATCTTTTTGCAAAAAATCGAGGTATCATAAGGACGATTCATAAGATTAAGAATTTTATTGTCGCCACTTTGCAGCGGAATATGCAGGTGATGACAAAACTTAGAACAGTGTTTAAAAATATTTAATAATTCAGCATTGATGTCTATTAATTCTATTGAACTTAAACGAATTCTTTTTATTCCTTTAAAATTGCTAATCAAAGAAATTAATTTTGCTAAATTTGTTTTCCCTTTATCTATATCTCTGCCGTATGTACCCAAATTAATTCCTGTGAGGACTACTTCTTTAACCCCATTACTACTTAAATTAGAAACTTCTTCTAATACATCTTCTACAGATCTACTTCGAGCAGGGCCTCTAACATATGGAACTTTACAGTAAGTACAGAATCTATTGCAACCATCTTGTATTTTTAGCCAGGCGCGGGTATGTAAGCTACTTGATTTATTTTTAAGAATATTGTCATATTTTTTTAGATATTTTGCAGGCTTTACTCTAATAACCATATCATGGAAATCTATTTTTTCTAATTGTTGTAAAATATCATTTTTTTTCCCATTCCCTGCTATCAGACTGATCCCTTCTATTTTTTGCAGATCTTCATAATCAGATTGTGCATAGCAGCCGATTACAATTATTTTTGATTTTCTATTTTGGCGGATAGCTTTTCTTATCATCTGTTTAGATTTACGATCTGCTTCTTGAGTGACAGTACAAGTATTTATTATGTATACATCAGCATTTTGGTGAAAATCTACTATTTGAAAGCCTTTATCTTTAAGAAAATTGATAATGCTTTCTGTCTCGTATTGATTTACTTTACATCCGAGTGTTTTAAGGGCAACTTTAATGATAAATACTCCTTTTTAAAATTAGTTAGTTAGTTAGTTAGTTGGTTAGTTAGTTAAGTAAATAAAAGCCAAAACAGTATCGAGTTAAAAAATAAGCAATGGTATATAGTAAGAAAAATAGAATTCAGAAGCCTAATCAACATCGAGTATCGAGTATTGAGTATCGAGTTAGAAAAATAAAAGCGAATTTAGTATCTCGTTAAAAATAATTAGCTGGTTAGGGAATAAAAAATATCAAGAAAGAGTAAGAATGAAAAAACAGAAATGTCATTGCGAGGAACAAAGTGACGAATCAATCTCGATTTTATATATCATTTATAATTATTTATTAGGTAAACTAGCTAACAAGTAACCCGTTTTTGTAAATTTGAGACTATAATCCTATTTACTTATTACATATTACTCATTACTTTATTCTATACTATATACTCAATACTCGATACTGGATACTATTTTGTTTTATCCAAAAACATTTTTTATTTTTGCAAAAATGCCTTTTTCTCCCAATTTCTCTAAATCTTCTCCACTTAATTTTGCATATTCTAATAATAAATTTCTTTGTTTATCATTCATTTTTTTAGGTATTCCCACTATAATTTTAACATATTGATTTCCTCTTTGATTAGTTCCAATTTTAAATATTCCTTTTCCTTTAAGCCTGAAGACGCTATTGGATTGGGTTCCGGCGGGAATTTTTAGTTTTGCCTTTCCTTCCAGCGTAGGAACAGTAGTTGTACCCCCCAATGCTGCCTTTACAAAACTAATTGAATGAGTACAACTTATATCTATCCCTGTACGTTTAAATATTTTATGAGGTTTTACGTATAAAACGATGTATAAATCACCAGAAGGACCACCTCTTTCTCCCGGTTCTCCCATTCCAGTTATTCGTAATCGATGACCGTTAGCTACACCAGCAGGTATTTTTACTTTTACTACTCTATTTTTCTTTACTTTCCCTGTACCTCTACAATTGGTACATACATCCTTTATTATTTTTCCTTCACCTGCGCACCGAGGGCAGGTTTTTATATTAACAAATTGCCCAAACATTGTACTTTGAGTGCTTTTAATCTCACCTGTACCGTGGCAATCAGGACAGGTCTGGGGAGAAGTGCCAGGTTTTGTTCCGCTTCCTTTGCACGCTTGACAAGTTTCCCAGCTTGGAACTTCTATTTTAGTTTCCTTGCCAAAGGCAGCATCTTCGAAGCTTATTTCTAAATTGTATCTTAAATTAGCTCCTCTTTGAGGACGCACTCTTCCTTCACTTCTTCGAGTTCTTGTTCCAAAAAAAGAATCAAAAATATCGCTAAAATCTCCGAAGTCACCGAAATCAGAAAAACCTCTTCCTTGAAAATCAAATCCTCCCATGCCTTCAGCCGAACCAAATTGATCATATTTTGCCCTCTTTTCCGGGTCACTAAGCACTTGATAGGCTTCATTAATTTCTTTAAATTTCTTTTCGGCATCACCATCAGATGAATTTCTATCAGGATGATATTTTAAGGCAAGCTTCCTGTAAGTCTTTTTTATTTCCTCAGGAGTAGCATCTTTTTTTAAACCTAAAATTTCATAATAGTCTCTTTTTGTCAATTAATATTTCCCTCTTTCCTCGTATGTCGTATATCGTATTGCGTATCACACATTAGTTATCCAGTTACCCTGTTTGCCAGTTAACCGGTTAATTTAATTCATATATGTGGGTAGAAATGCTCTGGATTCCTGCTTTCGCAGGAATGACAGAAGAAACAGACGGGCTCGATGAATCGAGCCCTTACAAATTACTTATCGCACATTACTTATTATGGGCAGACACAAGGTCTGCCCCTACATATTGCTTATTACTATTTTCTTCAAACAATATTCGATATGAAATCGAGATTGCCGCGTCGTTGCACTCCTCGCAATGACATTTCTGTTTTTTGTTCTTAATTCTGTTTTTTCTTATCTTTACTTAACCAGTTAACCAGGTAACCAAGTAACCAGCTAACTATTTCTATACGCTATTTCTTATTCTGGCTTCTCTCTCCTGAATTCTATCTTCTATTTCCTTAACCAGTTAACCAGCTAACTATTTCTATACGCTATTTCTTATTCTGGCTTCTCTCTCCTGAATTCTATCTTCTATTTCCTTAACCAGTTAACCAGGTAACTAACTAACCAACTAACTAATTCTATACGTTACCCGCTATTCAGGCTTTTTCTTATCTCTTTACTAAATACTATTCACTAACGATTAGTTAGTCTTTCTTGTCTTCGTCTTTTTCGACTTCATAATCAGCATCAACTACTTTTTCTTCTCCCTTTTCATCTTTTTTATCAGCTTCGCTGGCCTTCTCGCTTTCCTTATTTGCTTTTTGTTGTTGTGTTTGGGCTGATGCTTTTTTGTAAATTTCCTCAGCAAGCTTATGTGAGGAAGTAGTTAATTTTTCGATGTTTGATTTTATTTTTTCTACATCATCTTCTTCTAAGGCTTTCCTGAGATCTTTGATATTTTCAGTAATATTATTTTTTTCTTCTTCGCTAATCTTATCTCCGGATTCCTTTAGAGTTTTTTCCACAGTATAAATCAAAGTATCTGCCTGATTTCGAAGTTCTATCTTTTCCTTTAATTTCTTGTCCTCTTCGGCATACTGCTCCGCTTCTTTTACTTTTTTATCTATTTCTTCATCAGTTAACCCACTTGACGCAGTAATGGTTATTTTTTGTTCTTTTTGAGTCCCTAAATCTTTTGCTTTAACATTGATAATACCGTTTCTATCGATATCAAAAGTTACTTCGATTTGGGGAATCCCTCTTGGTGCTGGTGGTATACCAGTTAATTGAAATCTTCCTAAACTGGTATTATCTTTAGCCATAGGCCTTTCACCCTGTAATACATTTATATCAACAGTTGGCTGATTATCGGCAGCGGTCGAAAATATCTGGCTCTTGGACGTAGGAATGGTGGTATTTCTTTCAATTAATCTAGTACATACTCCACCTAAAGTTTCTATGCCTAAAGATAGGGGTGTAACATCCAATAGCAGAATATCTTTCTTTACTTCACCTCCTAAAATACCAGCTTGAATTGCGGCTCCCATTGCCACCACTTCATCGGGATTAACTCCTTTATTTGCCTCTTTCCCAAATATCTTTTTTACAGTTTCCTGTACTTTGGGCATCCTGGTTTGCCCGCCAACTAAAATTACTTCATGTATATCTTCTGCTTTTAATTTAGCGTCTTCAAGTGCTTTATGACAGGGTTCTATAGTACTCTCAATAAGGTCTTCGGTGAGCTGTTCTAATTTTGCTCTAGTTAGAGTAACACTTAAATGTTTTGGACCACTGGCATCAGCAGTAATAAAAGGTAAATTAATCTCAGTTTCTAATGATGAGGATAATTCACATTTTGCTTTTTCTGCTGCTTCCTTCAATCTTTGCAAAGCCATTTGATCATTTTTTAAATCTATTCCATTTTCTTTTTTAAAACTATCTATTAACCAGTGTATTATTCTTTGGTCAAAATCGTCACCGCCCAGGAAAGTATTTCCGTTAGTAGATTTAACCTCATAGACTCCCTCTTCGCCAATATCTAAAATAGATATATCAAAAGTTCCTCCTCCAAGATCATAAACTGCTACTTTTTCATTTTTTTTCTTATCAAATCCATAAGCAAAGGCGGCTGCTGTAGGTTCATTTATAATTCTTAAAACATTTAACCCGGCAATTTTCCCCGCGCTTTTAGTTGCTTCTCTTTGGTTATCATCAAAATATGCCGGTACAGTAATAACTGCATCACTTATTTTTTCACCAATGTGATCTTCAGCTTCTTTTTTAAGTTTTTGCAATACCATAGCTGAAATTTCCTGTGGACTATAAGCATTGCCTTTGACTTCTATTTTAACATCAGTATGCCCTCCAGGAACTAATTTAAAAGGTAAGATTTTTTTTGCTTTTCCCACTTGCTCGTCATTATATCTTCTACCGATAAGTCTTTTAACCGAAAATATTGTATTTTCAGGATTGGTAACTGCTTGTCTTTTTGCTAATAAACCCACTAACCTTTCACCTTTTTTTGTAAATGCAACCATAGAAGGTGTAGTTCTACCACCTTCTGCGTTTTCTATGATAACAGGTTTGCCTCCCTCTATAACTGCAACAGCAGAATTAGTTGTTCCTAAATCGATTCCTATTATTTTTCCCATAATATCATCTCTCCCTTTCTTAATCTCTTTTTATTTAATGGTTTAGAAATTTTCTTTTCCTATAACTAAAAACTTGCATCTTGCATTTAAAACTAAGGACTAACGACTATTCACTAACGACTAGTACATTAACGACTAATTTTAGATTATTTTTTGTCCGTATCTTTTTTCTCTTTAGTTGAAACTGCAACTTTTACCATTGCTGGTCTTAATACTTTTGACCTTATATAGTAACCTTTTCGGAATTCTTCTGTAACCGTATCTTCAGAATGTTTATCTGTTTCTATTCTTATTACCGCTTCATGTTTATAAGGATCAAATCTATGACCAATTGATTGCATAGGTTTAACCCCTTCTTTATTTAAAATATTACGAAATTCTTTTAAGATATTATTAATCCCTTCTTTTATAGCCCTGGTATCTTTTTCATTTTTAGTATAATCTAAAGCTCTTTCTAAGTTATCTATTACAGATAATAAATTATTTATAAGCCTTTCGTTAGCAAATTCAATAAATTCCTTCTGTTTTTTCTCCTGCCGTTTTTTGTAATTATCAAAATCAGCTTGCAATCTTTCCAAATGATTCAGATATTCTTTGGATAAATTATCTTTTTCTTGAACCATTTTCATGGTTTTTGATAATTCCTCTTCTAATTTTTTTAATAATTTTTCTTTTTCTATTAATTTTCGGATTATTTCTTCTTTATTCATTAATTTATATTTTTTACTTTCTGTTAATTTTGCTTTTTCCCGCAATTCCTTTTTATCCTTTTTGTTAAACATCATTAATCCTCCGAGAATAAACATTATGAAAGAATCTTAAAATTCGGATAATATCTCACTTAATTTATCCGATATATATTCCGCAATAGAGACCATTCTGGGATAATCCATCCTGGTTGGACCTAAAATTCCTATTGCTCCAGCTGGTTTACCTTTAATACTGTATTCACTTGTTACCAGACTACAATTTTGCATTTCTTTTAGTTTGCTCTCTTTACCTATAATTATTTTCGTCTTTCTGAAACCTAAATATCTTCTTATCGTGTCGGCTAATATATTTTCTTCTTCGATAAGTGATAATATATAATTTAATTTATCTGTTTCTTTAAACTCAGGATGTTTCATTATATTAATTCTGCCGTTTAGATAAACTTTTTTTTCGGAATATCCAATATCAAAACATTCTTCTAAAAAATTTTGTATATAATTAAATCTTTTCTGAAACGAAATAATTTTATCTAATTCGTCCATTAATATATTATTTAAATTTGTTATATTTACATCTTTTTCTGCTAATTTACTATTTATAAAATTAGATAGATAGTTTAACCTATCCTTACTAATTTCTCCGGAAACGTTAATTATTTTTTGGCAAATCAATCCTGCATCTGTAACTATAATTGTTAAAATACGATTATTTCCTACCGATATAAATTGAATATTTTTTACTAAATCATTATATATAACCGGTGCTAATACAACTCCTATATTGTTAGTTAACTTGGATAATAATTGAGAAGTTATCTTCATCGTTTCTTCAAACTCTTTGCTTTTTTTATAAATTTGGATAATTTCTCTCTTCTCTTTTTCTTTTAAATAGTTTTTTACCATTAGATTATCTACATAAAATCTATATCCTCTATCGGTTGGAATTCTTCCCGATGAGGTGTGTGGCTGCCATAAATAATCATTTTTTTCCAATAGGTACATTTCATGCCTTATTGTGGCGGTACTTAAATTCAAATTATATTTTTCCGCGATTATAGCTGAGCTAACAGGTTCAGCAGTAGTAATATATCTATGCACTACTGCTGTTAATATATTTTTCATCCTTTCGTTTAATTCCATTTTACACCTCGTTTAGCACTCTCCTTATGAGAGTGCTAAATACCGTAAATAAGATATCACCATAAATATAATTTGTCAAGATATATGAAAAAAAATTCTCCAATTCTCCGATTGACCGATTTGCCGATTCACCAATTTACCAGTTAATTAGTTATGGTATACAGCCTAGTGTACAGCGTTTAGCGTATAAATTAGTTAGTTGGTTAGCTAGTTACCTGGTTAGCTGATTAAAAGTAAAATTCAGAAGACAGAATTCAGGAGCCAGAATAGAATCGTATTGCGTATTGCACATTATGGATGGGTTTTCCTTTTTGTCATTGCGAGAAGTGAAACAAGCCTGCCCCAGCGAAAGCTGGGGAAGCATCCCAATGAGATTGCCACACTCCCTGCGGTCGTTCGCAATGACATTTCTGTTTTTTAATCTGTCTTCTACTCTCTTAACGAGCTATCAGGGTGTATGTAATACGCCCCTACTTTTTTCTCTTTTGTTTTCTTTGCTATATACTACTACTCGATACTCTATACTAATTTGGCTCCTGTTCTCTTAACCAGCTAACCAAGTAACCAATTAACTAATTAACTAATCAATCAACAAATTCCCTAAAAACAGTATTAGCCAGAAAAACACCCTTTTTGGTCAGTTTTATTCTATAATTATCTTTTTGTAATAGTCCTAAATTTACCAATTTTTTGATCTGTTCAGGAAAAATATCATTAAGGTTAACTCCAAATCTTGTCTTGAATTTTTTATAACCTACCCCATCTTTGGTCCTTAAACCTAAAATTATAGTTTCTATCCTTCTTTTTCTTAAAGATAATTTTTCTCCATTGTCTACAGGTAATTTACCGCTCATTATTTCTTTGATATATCTTGCTGGGTTTTCATAATTCATATATCGATACCCTCTTATGAAAGAATATGCTCCCGCTCCTATTCCTAAATATGGTTTATTCTGCCAATAAATTAGGTTATGCATCGATCTCTTATAATGACGTGCAAAATTCGCTATCTCATAGTGCTCAAAACCGTTCTCTTCTAAAAAATTTATTGCCCAGTTGTACATGTCAAATTCTTCATCCTCAGTAGGTAGCTTTAATTTTCCTCTTTTATATTCTTTGTAATATTCTGTTCCTTGTTTTATAGTCAGGTTGTATAGGGATAAGTGGTCTGGTTTCAATGAAACAGCTTTTTTTAATGTATCTTGAAGGTCTTCAGTGGTTTGATCAGGTAGAGCAAACATGATATCTATATTGATATTGCTAAATCCTATTTCTCGAGCTAAGGAATACGAATCGATAATATCTTGTGTATTATGTATTCTTCCTAATTTTTTTAAAAATATATTATTGAAACTTTGTGCTCCTAAACTTAATCTGTTTATTCCCGATTCAATTAGCAACTTTATTTTTTCACCATCTACCGTCGCCGGATTTGCTTCTATGGTTATCTCTGCATTTTTATCAATAGTAAATTTATCTTTACAAAATTCTAATATATTATAAATTTGAACTCCCGATAAAATAGTGGGGGTACCTCCGCCTAGATAAATAGTCTTTATATTGCTCTTTTTTAATTTTTGAGAATAAGCTGTTATCTCCTGATATAAAGCGGAAATGTAGGAAGAAATCTGATTATCTTCTTTCAATTGGTAAGAATTGAAGTCACAGTAAGGACATTTTGATATACAAAAAGGGAAATGTAGATACAATCCTAATTTCATTAATTATCACCTAATTAAATTTTTAATATCCCTAAAAATGCTTCCTGTGGAATTTCCACTTTTCCAATTTTTTTCATTCTTTTTTTGCCGGCCTTTTGTTTTTCCAACAGCTTTCTTTTACGGGTAATGTCTCCCCCATAACATTTGGCTGTTACATCTTTCTTTAATGCTTTTATGGTTTCTCGAGCAATAATTTTTCTTTCAATTGTCGCTTGCAGTGGAACTTCATACATTTGGCGAGGGATAACTTCTTTTAATTTTTCCACTATCTTCCTCGCCCGCGTATACGCCTTATCTTTATGCACGATAAAAGATAGAGCATCCACTAACTGATGATTAACCAATATATCGACTTTTTCCAATTCGGAGGACTGATAACCTATAATTTCGTAATCAAGCGAAGCATATCCGCTGCTTATTGATTTTAATTTATCATAGAAATCTAAAATAATTTCATTTAAGGGTAGATTATAATCTAATCTTAAGATTTTTTCGTCGATATACTCCATATTTTTAAAGTTTCCCCTTCTTTCCTGAACTAAATCCATAATTCCGCCAACACACTTACTGGGAGTAATGATATTTACTTTTACATATGGTTCTTCAATCTTTTCAATTTCATTTCTTGATGGGAAGGAAGAAGGGTTACTTATTTTTAACATTTCCCCATTTTTTTTAGTCACTTGATACATTACACTCGGGGTAGTGGCGATTAAATTTATGTTATATTCCCTTTCTAATCTTTCCTGAATAATTTCCATATGCAGTAACCCTAAAAACCCACACCTAAAACCAAAACCTAAAGCTTCTGATGTTTCAGTTTCACTAAAAAGAGAGGAATCATTTAATTTAAGCTTCTCCAGAGCAATCTTTAGATTTTCGTATTCCTTATTATCAACCGGATAGATACTGCAAAAAACCAAAGGTGTAACCTTTTTATATCCAGGAAGACTGTCTCGAGATGGATTAGAAGCATCGATGATAGTATCACCTACTCGAGTATCTTTAATATTTTTAAATCCGGCTATTATATATCCCACTTCCCCGGCAGTAAGTTTTTTTATAGGCTGCATCTTAGGACGAAAAATTCCTATTTCTGCAACTTCATATTTTATGTTATTAGACATAGTTCGAATAATCATACCTGGCTTTATAATACCATCTACTACCTTAACATAGACAATAGTTCCTTTGTATGGATTGTAGACGGAGTCGAATATAAGTGCTCTTAAAGGCAGATTCGAACTCCCCTTTGGTGATGGAATTTTATTTACTATTGCTTCTAAAATATCAGAAGTTCCGATTCCTTCTTTGGCACTAGCTAAAATTATTTCCTCTTCTTTTATTTCTGAAATATTTTTTAATTCTTTGGTAACTTTATCTGGGTTTGCTGTAGCAAGATCAATTTTATTAATTACCGGAATTATTTTCAAATTACTTTTTAGTGCTAAATTAATATTAGCTACGGTTTGTGCCTGGACACCTTGAGATGCATCAACAACTAACAAAGCACCCTCACATGCCGCAAGACTACGAGATACTTCATATGAAAAATCAACATGTCCCGGGGTATCAATTAAATTTAAAATGTATTCTTTCCCATCTTTAGAGTGATAATATAATCTTACTGCTTTTGATTTAATAGTTATCCCCTTTTCTCTTTCTAAATCCATATCGTCCAATATCTGTTCTCTTTTTTCTCTCTCGGAAATTGTTCCGGTGAATTCCAATAATCTATCAGCTATGGTTGATTTTCCGTGATCAATATGAGCGATTATAGAAAAATTCCTTATATTTTCAATGTTGCAATGATAATCTTTTAACATTATTTATTCTCTACTCCTTAAGATTTCTTTTATGCTTTGCTTTAAATTTCTGACTTCTTTTACACCTAGTATATAACTAATAATAAAATATACCAAACCTCCACTAAAAATAGAAGCAGTTACTTGAATAATCTGATTATATTTATAATTTAAGTCCAATACTTTACCGAAATAATTACCAACCAAAACACAGATTATTCCTAAAAATATTGAAGATATAATAATTTTTATTAAAAATGATGCTTGAGATTTTAATTCAATATCTCCAATTTTATCCTGTAAAACTTTTAATAATATAATCAGATTTAGTATAGCTGATACTGATGTAGCTAATGCTAAACCGGAATGAGCTAAATATCTAACTAAAATTAGATCCAAAGCAATATTTATAAATACTATATAAATTCCGATCTTTACTGGAGTTTTGGTATCTTTTAAAGCATAAAAAGACATTGTTATCAATCGAACGCAGGCATAGGCAAACAGGCCAATAGAATAATACAATAAGGCACTTGCAGTCATATTGGTTGCCACTTTGCTGAATATACCATGTTCGTATATTAAACGAATCAATGAATCCTTTAACACTATTAACCCTACAGCTGACGGAACGGTGATAAATAACAACATTTTTAAACCAAATAATAATGATTTTTTAAATTCAGGGATATTACTTTTCGCAATATATTTAGAAAGAGTAGGAAAAATAGCAATAGAAATAGCTATCCCAAATGCTCCTAAGGGAAATTGAACTAATCTATTGGAATAATATAAAGCAGAAATACTTCCGTCAATTAAATTAGAAGCTATTGCCCTATCTACAACTACATTAATCTGACTGATGGATAGACCTATCATAGCAGGTATTAATAATTTTAATATTTTTTTTACTCCAGGATCGTTTAAATCTATCACAAAAGTATATTTTATTCTTTTTCTTATTAATACAGGGATTTGTACTAACGCCTGACCAATTCCGCCCACTATAACTCCTAAAGCCAAGCTAAAAATTCCATATTTAAAATTCAAAGTAAAAGCAAAAATTATAATAGAAATATTTAACATAGCCGGTGCTAAAGCAGGCATTAAAAAATGATTATAAGAATTTAATATTCCCATAAAAAAAGCAGCAACTGCTACAAAACCTATATAAGGAAACATAATTCTGGTGAGATTTATGGCTAACTGATATTTATACATATTGCTTTTAAAACCGATAGCAATTATATTAATTAGCAAAGGAGCTCCCCAAATACCCAAAATTATCACAATTATTAAAATTATAATTAAAATATTTAAAACATTGCTGGCGAAATATTCAGCTTTTTTTCTATCATGATTAGTTAGATACTCTGTAAAAATAGGTATGAAAGCTGAGTTTAATGCACCCTCCCCCAAAAAACTCCTCAACAGATTAGGTATCATAAAGGCGATAAAAAAGGCATCGGTTTCAATTCCTGCTCCGAATCTATTGGAAATCACTATTTCTCTGCCCAAACCTAATATTCTACAAAATATAGTGGCAATGATTACTATACCTGCGTATTTAGCAATTTTATGTTTTGTTTCCATCAATCTCCCTTTTTTCGTATGTCGTATTTCGTATGTCGTATTTCGTATGTCGTATTTCGTATAGCGTATGTAGTACAGTGTATAGGATAAATCCATAAAGCTAAAAACCATAATTCAAAATTAAAAACTATTTACGTATAAACCATTACTTTTAACGTAAGGGTCGAATTTATTCGACCCGTCTTTATTGTGGGCACGATGAATCGTGCCCCTACTTCTGAATCCTAATTTTCTTCAAACAATTCGCGATACGAAATCGAGATTGCTTCGTCACTTTGTTCCTCGCAATGACATTTCGCAATGACATTTCTGTTTTTTCATTCCCTAACTAGCTAACCAGGTAACTAACTAACTAACTAACTAACTAACTAATTCTTAACGAGATACGAATTTAGTTTTGCGCTTTGCGTTTTTAGTTTTTCGCTAAATACGCTATCCGCTATATACTATTCCTTCTTTACTATATACCTATATACTATATACTAATTATGCTATTCACTAACGACTAATAGAGTCGAGTAGATGAGTATCTCTCAACCTTAGAAACAACTTTGTATTCCCTGTTATCTTCCCGTTTCCTTAATGGAAGTGTCACAATATTAGTT
>LDZT01012621.1_pt1 | contig 13275 bp, 13 predicted proteins | sample 615521 | NCBI WGS metagenome assembly LDZT01 (sample SAMN03408292, study PRJNA278302) | terrestrial metagenome | isolation source: oil reservoir sample SB1 | place: USA: Alaska, North Slope, Schrader Bluff formation | collected 2011-09
ATTTTTGGTATTACTCTTGCTTTTTTTAAGACTTCCATATAGGGTTGAACAACACTTTTAGGAACTGCCACTAAAAGAACCCTCATCATTTTATTCCCATCTTTTTCCACAAATTCATCCACTTTATCAGCATCAATAATGGATTCATCCAGATTATAAGGAACATATTTGGGAGCTTCCCACATTACAGCAGACATTAATTCATTTTCTTCCATTAAGGGAAGAACAATCTCTCTGATTATAACTTTTTGACCGGTTATGGCTATAATCGCTCTATTGTCTCTTATACTACTATCTTTTAATAATTTTGATAAAGATTCAGCAACTGCAATGGGATTGAGAATCTCGCCATTGGAGATAGCACCTTCAGGACTAAGGGTAACTCCATAATTAACAAGCTTATAACCATCACTTATTTTATTTAATTTTGCTACCTTAATTGAACGTGCACCAAAATCAATTGCAAACATATCTACTCCTTAATTTCTTTCTGTCATTGCGAGCTCGTTTTTGACGAGCGCGGTAATTTCATATTACTATATCACATCATCGTAAAATTATCATATTAATTTCTTTTTTCTATGCTCGATACTATCTTGAATTTTTCTTTTCTTTTTCTTTCTTGACTCGATACTATCATTTTAACCAATTAACTATCTAAATCTTTTCTCATTACTTATCACTTATTACTTATTACTGTATTTTATACTCGATACAATATACTCGATACTGTTGATATATATTCTCCACAACCTTTCAAAAACCCTTCTTTTTATGAAAAATATTTTAAAAATATTTAATATACCTCTCTCCAGGAGATTTTTTTATAGACTGGTATTCCTGTACCAGGAATATTTTCACCTAACAGGTCAGGGTCATAAATAATATTTATTCCTCCTGCTCCACCGTTTAGAACCCCCTCATCTGCGACTACTGCACCATTATTAACCGTAATAGATCCATTTATAGTAAATACACCATCGGTTTGAATGACTCCTTCAACATAAACATTCCCACCAAGAGTAATATCGCCTTTGGCTATTATGGCTAAAGGGTTATTATAATCAGCGCTTTGAGTTCGATTTATAGTTGGATTCCCAGTAACTTCGATCTTTCCAGTAGCAAAAATTGCCCCATCAATAATATCTAAATTAGCTTTAATTTCCACATCCCCATCTACAAAATGTATTCCGTTTAATATTGTATCTGTATTAAAAACTACGGAAGTATCATCTCCATAATAACTATTATTAGCATTAGCTAATCCTTTATAATAATCAAAATCAATTTCAGGGTATATCTGGTAATTATATGGATCAGAACTACCACTTAGTTCATTTGTTCCACAAGCAGAAGCATCTCCATTATAAACATAAATATTTTCTCCAATTCCAGAAATATATATACTTCCGTTAGAATGAACATCTCCTCCAAAAGTTTGTACATTTCCACTAAAAGTTAAATCTGTTTCTGTAGCAATAGCGTAATTATAAGCAACATCTGGAGCTGTTGATATCGCTGTTTTAGCTTTCACTTCTATTTTACGGCTTCCATATACTTTATTGCCATCGGAAACTACTCCTCTTGAAGTAATTTTAATTATTTCAGTTTGTCCTGTAGGATAATCTTCAACTAATATCTCATAATAATTAGTTGAACTAATAGGGTAGGTTTCATTTAAAGCACCAGTAGGCCGCCAGCTTAAACCCTCTCCTCCATTATCAGTAGATGTATTTAGGTACCATAGAGCCTTTTCAATTCCTGCTTCAGCTATATAAAAAGCTTCGGTTGAATCTCTCTGTAAAGCAGATAATTTAGTATCATTACTGGTCATTGTAAGTAGAGCTACACCAAATGTAACCAATATAAAAACAAATATCAAAGTAGTTAACAAAGCCATCCCTTTTTGATTTGATAATAAAAGTTTAATTTTATTATTTTTTTTCATAATATTTATCATTCTCATATTTATCACTTCCCTAAATTACCAATTTATTAGTTACCGATTTACTAATTATTCTGGTAAACTAAAATTTCTCAAATTAACATCTGTATTTAAAGTTACATCCGGATTAGAATCTTTATCAACATCTACTTCTAATAAAATATGAACTTTAGATACATCTGATATATCAGTAGATCCACTGGGGTAAGCATAAGTAAAAATTAAATTTATAACGTTATCGATTAGAGGATTGCTATCTCTATATATAGGGTCACCAGATATACCTGACCAAGAGTAAGTTATGTTATAAGCAGATTCTGAACCTAAAGCAGGAACAGTAACTGTGATAGATTTAGTTTCCCCACTAATCACTATTTTGCCATGTCTTATTTCACGTACCATTCGATCTATTGCCTGGCGAGCATTTCTTTGAGCTTCGAGTTGACTTTGCCCAGCTATCCAGGATCTTGCCCCCCCTGTAAAAAAGATTACTAAACCCAAAACAATTAATCCCAGGATAACCACTACAACCATCATCTCGATTAAACTAAATCCTTTTTGATTTTTTATATTTAATATATTCATTACTTTTTAGCCTTTTTCTAAAATAACACAAAATTAAAATTGATAGATAAAATATATATTTATGGAGTTTGTACTAAATATATAATATATTTTCCCGAATTTGGATTAAAAGTTATATTTAATTTTTCTTTCCCATTCATATTTTCACTAAAATAAAATATTATAGTTGAAATACCAGTTGATAGTGTAATATCATTAACATTTATAAGTTCCTCATTTGAAGCAGGAGAACCAGGAAAATCAGTATTCGTATTATAAACTATAATATAATCTGCAGCACTGGGAGATTTAATTTCGATTTTATTTAAAGTTTCTAAATTATCCTGTAACCACGAAACTTGCATTTCCTCTAAGATAAATTCAGCTACTTGAATATTTATGTTAAAAGTAACAATGCCACTTGAATCATAACTCGGGATACCATATAACTCCAAACTAATACCTACTGGAATGTTTAAGTATCCTTCAATATCTGTTTTAATTCCTTCACTATTTTTAAAAGAAGAGGTAGCTTTTACTTTTACAGTTCCTGGAGAGTTTCCTGCTTGTAAATGTATTTGCGCCTCACCATTAACAACAGTCATAATAGTGCTACCAGTTAAAGCAAATTTCGCATCTCCAGATATTATAGAAAATTTCACTTTTCCATTATATCCATAAACAGTATTATTGTATTTATCTTTTATAGTTGCGGTGATAAGGCAAGTATCAGGATTCACGCCTTTTACTTCGATATGTTGAGGATTTGCAACTAATTGTATATGATCAGCATCGATATAAAATCCAACCTTTACAGTTACATTATCTAAGTCTCCTGAAGAAACGGTAATAGTTGCTGTACCACTATTGGTTGGAGGGAATAACTCAACGGTAGCTACTCCATTTTCTGGATCTACGGTCTTATTAGGGTCGTTTAAACTACTATAAAAACTTCCTGCAGTAGTACTAAAGGTAAAAGGTAGAGTATAGCTATTTATGGTAATATTATCAGCAGTCTTTACTCGAGCAGTTATCGTAGAGGTGTCTGTTCCACCTGCTCGGATACTGGATGGATTAGCATATACTTCGATATGATCAGGAATTAGTTCTGAAGAAATAGTTAAAATTAAATCATTTTCAGGAGTTAGTATCAGTGCGGAATCATTCGCGGTAATTATTACCTTTCCTTCAGTATATGCAGTAAAGATAACAGTTTCAGAAGAAGTAGTTCCATCAAAATAAACAGAAGAAGGTAAATCTCCGGATCCAGGAGTTGATCCATTTTCCGTATACCCAACGACTGACAAATTTATAGTTCCATCATATTTTATTGGAACTCCATTCACATCTTTGGTAGTAACAGTAATCTCGGATTTTTCAATATTTGGCACAACCATTTTAGATGCAGAAAGAGAAATCTGGCCACCAGTAATTACATCTACTATATCTGGCTCTAAACCTGTAGAACTAGCAGTGACAGTAATTGTCCCAGGAGTACCATTAGAAGTTAGAGTTATTTTTACAACTCCATCGCTCAAAGCTGTTTGGTTAGATAAAGTTCCTGGACCAGAAACATTAAAAGTTATTTCATTGGTAGCTTCGATTACTGGATCTCCAACGGAGTTCACTATAGTTGCCTTAATCTCAGAAGTACTACTTTCACTGGCTTTCATAAATTTTAATGTAACGTCAAGATTTATTTTAACCGGTTCATCTGGATCAGTTATCTTAATAGTAACTGAATCACCATTTAATCCATCAGCAGAAGCTGTTATAGTAACTTCTCCTTTACTAGATGCTGTAAAAGTAGTAGTTGCTATGCCTTGATCAGCGCTAACAGAAGATGATGAAAGATATCCTTTATCATTGCCACTCGTAATATTAAAAGTAATATTACCGTTATAGGTAGTTACAGTATTTCCTTTTACATCTTTTACGACAGCTCTAAGAGTAGAAGTTCCTCCTTCAGTCAAAACATTATAAGGATTGGCAATGAGCATTATTCTGCTAGGGGCGCCTGCAGTTGTTTCAATAAAATGTACGACCATATCGGTTTCTACCATTTTTGGATTTCCTCTTCTATCATTCCAATACACCTTAGTAGTAACTTTCTTTAAATTTGTGCTGTGTTGAACTATTACTTCTCTTTCAAATTTCGTTTCACCTATATATTTTCTGCTCTGGGTCATAATTTGCTCAAAATCTAAACTTTTTATATCCTCCATTGCTTCGCGAGCATAATTAGTAGCCACAGTTCTATCTCGGGAATCGGCCATTCCCCTAAAGCCGACACTGTAGGCGTGGAATATTCCGAATATTGCCATTGCAAGAATTACTACTGCTACCATTAGTTCGATTAAACTAAAGCCTTCTTTCGATAATTTTCTATTTATTTTTAACATAGAAACACCGCCTAATCATAAATCAGTATCCAGTATATAGTATATAGTATTGAGTCGATAAAGAAAAACTCAAGACGATATCGAATAAATTTGGATTATAACTTTTGTATTAATTTTATTGTCATTAGACAAATGTATTTTATTTTTTCAATTAATTCTGTTTTGTTATTGTCATTAATATAATTTAATTCATTTGCAATTATTATCTGTGTTTCTAATTCAGCACAGCTTCCCATTGTAATATACAAGAATTGTTTGTATTCTTTTTTGCCAGATTCTTAAATCTTGAAAATTTTTTATCTTTTCAGCCATTTTTCTCTTTCTTCAACTCTATACTACATACAATATACTATATACTGTTTTATTTACCAATTTTCGGGAGGGTCGGGGCTAATTCTTACCCGGGCAGTTACCGGAGTCATAATCACATAAAGAATCTTCCCTCTTTTATTTTTCAAAGTTACTGTCCCACCTTGACTGGGAACTCCACTGGGATAGAAATATAAATTGTTATCTGTAAAATTAGTATTGAATAAATCTATTCCGTCTAATTTTATATCCTGAACTAATTCAGTCTGTCTATATATTCTATATCTATCCAGAGTTGGCCAAAATTGTAATTTATAATGAACCCCCTCATAAAAAGCCCTTGATTGTACCGATTTCAATTCTGAGCCTAAAAGTGCTGCCGCAGTATTTAATTTATTCCATTGAATCAGATAATCTAATCCGTTTATACCAAGGCCAAGTAGTAAAGATATTATGCCTACTACAACCATTAATTCAATAAGAGTGTAACCTTTGTTTCGGTTATTACTGCGAATCATACTGTATTTGTTTATCTTTCGTTATATATATTTTTTAGATGTAAAGTTTTTAGTTCTCGGTTGTCGGTTTCCAGTTTAAAAAACTGGGGTATAAAATCCATTTTATGGTTCTTCTGGATTCCCACTTTCCCTTTATTTTCCTCCCTCTCGAGGGGGAAGATTAAGGTGGGGAATGAAATATTTTTATTATTTTAAAAACCCTAAATACCAGGAAATAATTTTCTCACCCCATAAAAGGGTGATGAAAGAACCTAAGACAATGAATGGTCCAAAAGGAACAACATCTTCTCTACTTTTAATCTTTGACAAAACTAAGAAAATTCCTGCTAATGCTCCTAAGAAAAATCCTAAAAATAATGAAATTATAATATATCTCCAGCCTATGAAGGCACCAATCATTGCTGCAAGCTTAACATCTCCACCCCCCATTGCTTCTTTTTTAAAAAGAGCAGATCCAGCCAAACCAATGATTAATATTATTCCTCCTCCAACAATTACACCTAAGGCAGAATTTATAAACGATATATAAGGAACAAAAATACTTAAAATTAGTCCCACTCCTATCCCAGGTAAGGAAATTTCATCAGGTACAATCTGTTTCTGTAAATCGATAAAAGCAATAATTATAAGAGTTGATGATAAAGTTATATAAATTAATGTTTGAATGCTTAAACCATATATCAGGTAAATTATCAAATATATTAATCCAGTTAAAAGTTCAACTATTGGATATTGAATAGATATCTTGCTTTTACAATTACGGCATCTGCCTTTTAGCAGGATATAACTTAATAGAGGTATATTATCTTTTGGTGCGATATTGCTGTGACAATTAGGACAATGAGATGCTGGATATATTATTGATTCGTTTCTGGGAATTCTATAGATACAGACATTGTTAAAACTTCCTACTATCAGACCTAATATAAAGATTAGAATAGCATTTATACCATAATACATTTAATCTCCTATCCTTATTTCTTAACCACGATATTCAAATGAAGCATATTGCCATCAGGACCTACACCATCAATAGTAAAAGTATCTATCCCATCAAAAGAAACCACCACATCACCAGGTCTGCTCCAACCATTTTCGGGCTGAGCCTCTCTAGTAATAGGATTTTGCATATTCAGAGATTTAATAATATTATCTATATCATTCCAAATATATACCGGATGCTTATCTATTAATAATAATTTTATTTCATTCTCTACTGATTCAACATTAGATTTTATAATTCTTATTTCATTCTGTTCAACATACCAATTATAAAAACGAGGAGCACAAATAATTATGGCAGCAATAATAACAATCCAGATAAATAAGGTTATTAAAACAATTCCTCTCTTGTTTAATGACATTTTATTTTACCTTTTTACTTTTTTAACTATAGAGCCATTTTTTCTTTTTCTTCTTTCCTCTTTACTTTTTTTAATTTTTCTTTTATTGCTTCAGAAACAAAGTGATTCATCAAAATTCCATGAGATTTACAATATTGCCTTAATTCCATAATTACTGATTCAGGTATTCGTGTTCCTATTAATTTCTTTTTCATAATGTTAACCTCTGATAGCTAACAATAACATATGTTAGCATTTTTGTCAAAAAAACTAAAAAATTTGTATCGAGTATATAACTACAGTAATAAGTAATGAGTGATAAGTGATAAGCATATATTTATTCACCAATTGACTGATTGACCGATTAAAATTACAGGCTACCAGTTTCTAGTTTTGAATCGCAAGTTTGTAGGACAGGCGTCTCGCCTGTCTACTAAAATGTTCTATTTATCAAACTAGCGCATTTCTTACGCTTGCCTTATAAATCCAGGCTTTATCAAAGGGTCATTCCGGTTTTTCTTTTTGTCATTCTCATAAAAATGGGAATCTATATATACCCTAATTCTCCAATTTACCTTTATAAATATTATATATCTCTTCTTCTATCTCTTCAATAATCGGGCTACCTTCCGGTGCTAGCGCCAAAGCTTGAATAAAATATTCTAATGCTTTATCCGGCATTTGCTTTTTTTGATAAGACAAACCTAAAAAATATAAAACATTATATTTTTCATAAAAATCCGGATCAATCTCTAATATCTTCTTCCATTCAACTATCGCTTTATCATATTCCTCTTGTTTGGCATATAGATAAGCTAAATCGACATAAGCTTTGGTAAATTTTGGATCAAGATAAATAGCATGTTTAAGCTCTTTCTCGGCTTCCTGATAATTACCAGACTGCGTATAAGACAAGCCTAGGTTTCTATAAATATTTCGATCATTAAAATAGTATTTTGTTCTTTTCAAGATTTTTTGAGCTTCACCTTGAATATCTAAATGATAATAAGTAGTTCCAAAGGCATGAAGAATTCTTCCATTATAAGGATCCAACTGAGCGGCATAATCAAAATTAGGTAAAGCTTCATGGTAATTACTGTCTACATTATATCTCGCTCCTTTGAAATAATATAATTCAGCAACGTAAGGCTTTAATACCAAAAAATTAATTGCTACTATCATAAGTAATAAGACCAAAATATTTACAACTACTTTTAATAGAGAATTATTTATATTTATTTCTTTTTTTATTTTAGGTAAATTGAAATCTCCAACATAAACCATAGTAAGACTAATGATTATAAAGAAAGTTGAACCTAATGCCGGCACATGTAAGGGAAAAGTAAATAGACTATGAATTAAAAAACAAAAAACACCTAATGATAATCCGAAAACGATTATTTTTTTTCTATCATCCTTTTCTTTATTAAAATATTTTACAGCCATAAGAAAAAAAATAAATAGAATTGATAAAAAGATTCCCAAACCGATTATCCCTATTTCTGCCCACATTTGCAGATATTCGTTGTGTGCCTCCCCTGCTTTTCCGGAATATTGTATATAGTAAGGATTGTTTTTTAAAAACTCTGCCTGATAATCTAAATAATTCATCTTAAAAGTTCCTATGCCTGAACCAAGTAAAGGCTTTTCTTTAATCATTTCAAAAGTAGTTTTCCACATTAATAAGCGGGTATTTATGGAGGGGTCTTGCTCATCAAAGGTGGATAGTGCTCTTTGGGGCACAGTTATGGCACTTTTGTTTAGTGGGTTGTCTGTGGAATAAATAACGGTTATTATTAGAAAAGTTGCTAAAAGCAAGGTTAACCATTTTTTATTTTCTTGAAATATTTTTAAAAGATTAAGTTTAAAAATAATATATAGCGCTAATATTATGGTAAGAGAAATACTAATCCATATTCCCCTGCTCTGACAAATCATTAAAGTTGCGTAAAGAATGGATAACAAGAAGAAATAGAGTATTTTAGTTTTTTTGGTTTGCTCTAATAAAAAGTAGGAAAACATTACCGGGAAAATCATCGCCAGATAATTGGAAATCCAATTTTTCTGGCCGATAGTGGAAGTCAAGCTGTGCAAATCACTTAAATAGGGGTCAAAACCATAATATTGAATAAGCGTATATAGGGAGATAATAAGAGATGTTAGAAAAAATATTTTAATAAATGAATTAAATTCTTTTTCACTATCCATATTATTAACTATTAAAAAATATATAACAATATATGATATGAAGATTATATAATCTCCTAAACTTACTCTTATTGCATCACTTATCAATAAAGAAAAGCTCAGTATTATGATAAAAAGATAGATCGGCAGATTTATTTTACTTTTGTTCCAGGTAACTCCTTTTAATGATAATAATTTTATTACCCATAAAATAATCAATATTATTATAAATAACTTTAAAATCATTTCTTGATTAATTCTAAACTCATAAATATTTTTGTAAGATAATAATGCGATAGATATTATAAATATTTTTAAGAAAGTCAGAATTATCTTTTTACAAAACCTATAATTTAATATAAAATTTTTCATAAATAAAATTGTCTTTCTTAACTTATAATCCTTGTGAAAATCGTTATATGCTTGTTCAGCATAAAACATAGTCTTAAATCTATTATATTAGGGAAGATTAGATTAAATATTAAAAGAAAAAACCCTCTTAATTTTTTAATTCTAAGAGGGTTTTTTCTTCAAAATCATTATAATTATCTTCTAGCAGATAATAGATCCATTCCATCAGATCCAGCTTCACCACCAGTTTTACCACAACCTTGAATATAAAATTCCTGTTTACCCGCAATTTTTCCTACATAAACTGCACCCGCTGTTAGGTCAGTAGTAGGAAGAATATCAGTACCTGTGGTGTAATTAGAAGGTAAATCAGAAGTTAAAGCTATAACTGTATCCGCTGTATCATCATAAGGATTTCTTAAACCACTAGCACTAGGGCCACAAACTCCACCAGTACAAATGCTATCTAGTTCATCTACAGCAGCTGCTGCATCAGAAAATGTCTGATCAGCTAAGTTTGCTTGTATTAAAGTTTGGACTGTACCTGCATTTGCTTTAACGATAGCATTTTTAGCTTTTTCCTGTTGTCCGGTATAAAGTCTTAATCCTAATAGAGCCAATACACCAATAATGGCTACTACGACCATCAATTCAATTAAGGTAAAACCTTTTTTACTTTTTCTAAAATTGTACATTTTTAATTTCTCCTTTTAATTTAATTGGTTAGCTGGTTACCTGGTTAGTTAGTTAGTTAGTTGAAAATACAGGCGCAAGATGGAAAACTATTCAATTAACTAATTAACGGTTAGCCAGTTCACCAGTTATTTATTTGATAATTAAAAATACATTTAAAAAATCGGTAGTTTTACGGTCGTGACATTGTATCACCCTCACCCTAACCCTCTCCCCTCAAGGGAGAGGGATGAGAAAGATTCACCCTCAATGACAATGTTTTAGACCTAAACTTTGTGTCCTACCCTTTCGGTCAGTTTACCTTTTTCAACTTTTTTTATTATTCCGGAATTAATCACCTCCTGATTGCTATTTTGTATTTTCCTTTGTAATTTTTATGTTATCTTACTGTTAGAGTTTATAGGAATTTGTTAAATTTATATTCACCCCCACCTTAATCCTCCCCCCTCAAGGGGGAGGAAATTTAGGAAAGGATAGATTCCCGCTCCCCGATCAGGTCGAGGACAGGTTTCGCGGGAATGACATAAGATAAAAAAACAAAGTCGGTAGTTTGGCGGTCATAGCAATCATGGTAACAATTTACCTTAGACCCATAACTTTGCGTCCTACCCTTTCGGATAGTTTGCCTTTTTCAACTTTTGCAAAAATTACTTATTCTCTTCTATATATATTATTCCCAATTTTAGAAGGTTTTAGACAAGATTGTAAAAAAAATTGTAAATTTTTTTTAATTGGCCGATTTGCCAACCCCTCTCAAGGAGAGGAAATTTAGGAAAGGATGGATTCCTGCTTTCGCTGGAATGACCTAAAGCGAAGGTTATATAGTTTTGTAGACATGTATCTGGAAGTCTTCGCTGTTAAATTTTTGCAGCTTAACACTGTTTACCGCGGGATTAATTACAAAGACTCTATCATTATTGTCCTTTGGGTCTATAGGATAGACAAAGAATCCTTTTCGTTCCGGGTCATAACTATGAGTGGTGCCATAGAAATTTTCTCCGTCTTTGAAAATTATTACTATTTTTCGCTGACTGGGAATTCCTTGAGGTTGACCCTCAAAAGTCCTTACTTTTTTATAATCTTTGTTTCCTTTATAATCTTTTACAAAAAAGACTGCTTTAAGGGAAGCTACTTCTATTTCTAATATATCTTTACCGTATTCTTCGAGGGGGTGCAGATGGAATTTTTCTTTGTTGGGTCCGAAGTCTGTTGACCAACCTTTTACGATTTTCCCATCTTTGAATTTTACTACAATTTTATTTGACATTATTTGTATGTTCCTTTCCTTATTTTAGATTTCAACTTTCATTAGGCGGATACTCTCTGCTGCTTTATGAACGACAAAGATTCTTTCACTGTTATCTTTTGGGTCGATGGGATACATAAAGAATCCTACCTTGTATCTACCATAACCATGACTGGTTCCATATAAATGTTCCCCATCCTTAAAATTAACAATTAACTTACGTTGACTGGGAGTTATTTTAAGGTCAACGTTAAAAGTTCTGACTTTTTTATAATTCTTATCTCCGGTAAAATCTTTTACAAAAAAGACTGCTTTAAGAGAAGAAAATTTAATTTCCATTCTTTCTTCTTCGCTATATTCAATAAGAGGAAATAGTATAAATGATTCCCTCTCGGGTTTGAATTCTTCAACCCAGCCTTTAATAATATCACCATTTTGGTATTTCACTACGACCTTTTTTTTAAGCATTTTGTTAGGCTCCTTACGGGTTCGATGAATCAACCCCCTACGTTTTTTAGTAGCCAGGAAAGATGTCTATTTTACCTGGGATTGCCACGTCGCTTCGCTCCTCGCAATGACAGAAAATATTAATTATCTTCTAATTCTTCACAATGACAGAAAATATTTCACCCCCACCTTAATCCTCCCCCCTCAAGGGGGAGGAAAGTATAAGATAATCCTCTCACTCCAAGGGGGAGGAAATTTAGTGGCCATTTACGTTGTGTCGCTTTCTAATTCTTTTTTTAATGTTTTTAAAGCTTCGCTTTTTATTCGAGAAACCTGCCTTTGAGATATACCCAATTTGCGAGCTGTTTTAGTTTGAGTTAAATCTTTTTTAAAAATATAATAGATTACTTTTCGTTGTAATTTTTTTAATTTATTCATAGAGTTTCGTAAAGCAATTACATCTTCTATTGGTAGTTTAAAGTTCTCATAATTTTTACTCTTTATTTTTTCTATTTTAGGATAGCTATCAGAACTATATTTTCTTTGTTCCTGATCAAGAGAAACTACTTGAACTGCCTCCCGAGCTTTTAAGATTTCTTTTATCCCTTCTTCGGTTAAGTTAAATTCTTCAGAAATTTCAGAAAGTGAAGGAAATCTATTATTTTTCTTTTTATAGGAAATTATAAATTTGTCTATTTTTTTATTTAATTTTAACATCCAGCCTGGGACTTTTATAATCTGATGTTTATCTCGGATGTGGTGACGGATTTCACCGGAGATAAGCCAGGTAGCATAAGTTTCAAATTTTACCCCCTGTTCTGGATTATAAAGATTCAGAGCATTAATTAAGCCAATACAACCAACTTGTTCTAAATCTTCCAGTGGTTCGCCGGAATTTGTAAATTTACAAGCGATACTTTTTACTAATGGTTGATATTTTTTAATTTGTTCATCGGTTATTTTTGGTGATTTATATACTATGGCCATAGTAGTAGTCCTTATGGGATTTCCGCGGGTAGCACTTAATACCACTTGAGTGCTACCCTCGCAATTACATTTAATATTTTTTTTATTTTATCAGGTTTACCATATTAAATATAGGTAGATACATAGCTATAATCATTGTACCTATAGTTAAACCAATAACCACCATCATAAGTGGCTCAATAACTGCGGTTAGTTTTTCTACACTTCTATCTACTTCTTCATCATAAAATTTTGCTACATTAATTAACATTTCTTCTAATTCACCACTCTCTTCCCCGACCAT
>LDZT01008720.1_pt1 | contig 13263 bp, 12 predicted proteins | sample 615521 | NCBI WGS metagenome assembly LDZT01 (sample SAMN03408292, study PRJNA278302) | terrestrial metagenome | isolation source: oil reservoir sample SB1 | place: USA: Alaska, North Slope, Schrader Bluff formation | collected 2011-09
ATCAAAAAAAGAGAATGACAAGAGCTTCATCAAGAATTAAAAAAAGTAAAAGGAAAAAAATAAAAAGAGAGAGAGTTATCTTTGAATCCAAGAAACAATCTGAGTCTAAGAAACAAAGAGTTGTAAAAACGGCAAAAAAAAATAATCTAAATTCTGTCTCTTCTTCTTGGCTTAAAGGATATTTAACACATTTGCCAACTTTATTTTTTGCTTTTGTTAGTTGCTACTTAACTTATTTATTTGTCATAAATATTAGTCCAGAAACAGTCCGTCATTTTATTCTTCCGAATACTTACTTACCCTTAATTATTTTGGTATTTATTTCCTCATTTTTTCTTTCAAGCTATATATTACTAAACAGCAGAAGAGGATTGTTTACGGCCAGCTATCTCAGTTTACTTACATTTTTAGCTGTTCAACAAGTAATTCTAGATTGGAGAGTTATTGGAATATTATTAATACCGTTTTTAGTGATTGAGACAATATTAAGCTTAATAATCTGACCTAAATAATCTATAATGGTCAAGTCTAATTCAGGTTACTTCATCAACCAATCAATAATCATCCATGATTTAAATGAGTAATACTTTTTATATCACCACAACCTTACCTTACGTTAATGCCGAACCACATATAGGATTTGGTCTTGAGATCACAGAAGCTGATGTAATCTCTCGCTATCAAAGAATGCTGGGCAAAGAGGTCATCTTCAACACCGGCACCGACGAACATGGACAAAAGATATATCAAAAGGCTACAGAAAATAAACAAGATCCTCAAGAATATTGCGATCATTTTGCGCAGAAGTTTCAAGATTTGAAAAATTTACTTGACTTAAGTTATACCCACTTCATCAGAACCACAAGTTCTCAACATCAACAAGCAGCTCAAAAGTTTTGGCAAATAGCTGCAAGCAATGGAGATATTTACCTGGCGAACTATCAGACTAAATACTGTGTTGGTTGTGAGTTAGAAAAAAATGACAGCGAGCTGGTTGATGGCAGATGTTTTCTTCATCCAGATTTGGAGCTTGAAATAAGAGATGAGGAGAACTACTTTTTTAGATTCTCCAAGTATGAAAAGCCGCTGTTAGAACTCTATAAAAATAATCCTGATTTTGTTCATCCTCAAACAAAGATGAACGAAGCGATTGCTTTCGTTGAGCAAGGCTTACAAGATTTTAGTGTTTCGCGACTTAAATCAAAAATGCCATGGGGAATTGAGGTTCCGGGTGATCCTCAACATGTGATGTATGTTTGGTTTGATGCGCTAGTTAACTACGTCTCGACTCTAGGATGGCCTAATGATGAGCAAACCTTCTCCAATTTCTGGCCCGCAATACAACTGGCAGGAAAAGATAACTTGCGTCAGCAAGCAGTGATGTGGCAAGCAATGCTTATGTCTGCAGGTTTGCCTCCTACCGATAAGATACTCATAAATGGATTTATCAGCATTGATGGCCAAAAGATGAGTAAGTCTCTGGGAAACGTTATCTCTCCCACAGAAATGGTTGATCGATATGGAACCGATGCTACCAGAATGCTATTAATTTCTCTCGGAACTTTTGCTGATGATATGGATGTTAACTGGCAAAAGCTTGATAAAAAATACGAGGCAGATCTGGCAAATGGCTTGGGTAACCTTTGTTCTCGAGTAGCTAAAATGGCTCAAACACAAAAATTAAAGTACCAACCCAAACAATACTCACTTGATAAAAAATTCCAAGAGTTGATGGATAACTACCAGCTCACAACTGCCCTAGATTGGATTATCGAACAAACCAGACAGCTTGATCTATTTCTCAGCCAGGAAAAACCATGGGAGAAAACTGGTCAGGAAAAATCCAGCTTATTGTCTGAAGCTATCGACAAGATCCAGCTGGTTGCTTTTCATCTAGAACCATTTATGCCTGAAACCTCAAAATACATCAAAACTCATTTTAAAGATGAAATAAAAGCCATGACTCCGTTGTTTCCACGAGTTGAGGAATAAATCACGAACTCAAAAAATGGAAGATAATATCTTTGACACCCACTGTCACTATAATCTTGAGCCTCTCTATTCAGGAAAAGCCCAATTTTTTAGTAATGATCAAGTAGATGAGTTAGGGGGGAGAAACTGGAATGATCACTGGAAAACAGCTGGGCAAAATGGAGTCGTTGCCAGCTTAGTTGCCGGTACCGATTTAAAAGCCAGTCAATTGGCGGTTGAGATCTGTCAAGGTGAAGATAAGTTGTTTGCCAGTATTGGTCTAAATCCCGTAGATTTCCATAATCATGATCGCGAAAGTTTATTACGTGAGTTTGAACTGATGAGTTCTCTTGTCACCAACAAAAAGGTTGTGGCTATAGGTGAAACCGGACTTGATTACTTTCGTTTTAAGTCAGATCAAGATAACTCTCAGCAAAAATCACTTCAAAAAGAAATATTTATTAAACATATGAAGTTAGCCAATCAAGCTCAAAAACCTTTAATTATTCATGCCCGCGACACTGGCAAGGAAGCATACTTAATAATCACAGAGCTACTAAAAAAACATTATCAATTCAGCCAGCCTTTTGTTCTTCACTGTGCGTCTGGACCTGTGGAATATATTAAGCAAGCACTTGAAATGGGCGGATATATCTCATTTGCTGGTAATATTACTTATCCAAACGCCAACAGCTTAAAAGAGATTTTAGCAATTGTTCCTAGCCATCGATTGTTAATCGAGACGGATGCGCCTTTCTTGCCTCCGCAAAAACATCGTGGAAAAATCAATCAGCCTAAATATATTCGCGAAACTGCAAACTATTTAAAAGAAAACTTTGAAGTAAACCTAACCCAAATCTTCAATAATAGTCTTAAATTCTTTAACCTCTCATTTTAAAAGTCAACTTACAACCGATCCACAGATAGGGTAAAATAACGCCAGCTGCAAGAGAATTATGATAAAAAAATATTTCCAAAGACATCCAGTTAGGACCAAAAGAGCCTTAGAAATTTTACCCGGTTTCGTTTCTTGGTCATTAATTCTTTTTCCCATCTGGGGATCCTTTGTTTTTCCTGTAGGTGTAGCCTATTTTGTTATTATTTTTGCAGTCTATTGGCTTCATCGCTCACTTGTTTTGGCATTTCTTTCAATCTTGGCACATTTTAAAATCAAGGCAGCATCAAGATTTGATTGGGTATCAGATTTAAAAAATCAACTTCCAGAGAAATGGGACAAGGTTCATCACGTCATAATTATCCCAACCTACAAAGAACCGATTCACATTCTAAAAAGAACTTTAGATGGACTGAGCAAACAGTCTTATCCTGTTAAGAACCTTCACGTTATGTTGTCTTTTGAAGAAAGAGAAGGACAAGTTGCACAAACAAAAGCTAACAAGTTACTTGATGAGTATAAAGATAAGTTCGGCAATCTTTGGACGACATTTCATCCAGACATTGAAAATGAAGTAAAGGGTAAATCATCTAATACTTCATGGGGAGCAAAAATTGCAAAGCAAAAATTAATTGATGAACAAGGACATGACATCGATTATGTCACCATTACTAGTGAAGATGCCGATGCTAAGTTCCACAAGCATTATTTTTCCTACCTAACTTTTGAGTTTTTACAAAGTGATCAACCTTATAACATTGTTTGGCAGGGAGCTATTATGTTTTACAATAATATCTGGGAGGTTCCTGCTCCCATCAGAGTTTTAGCCTCTTCATTCTCGGTAATCCAGATGTATATCTTAATGAGAAAAGATCGCTTAATTAACTTTTCTACATACTCTACAACCCTCAAACACGCCGATGAGATTGGCTATTGGGATACAGATGTCATTCCTGAAGACTATCGTTTCTTTTTTAAATCTTATTTTGCAAAGAAAGGAAACTTTCAAGTTAATCCTATTTTTCTACCAATTTATTGTGATGCAGCCCAAGCTGATGGCTTAATCAACACCTTTAAAAATCAATATGAACAGCTGAAGCGTTGGGCTTGGGGCGTTAGTGACGATGCTTACATTATTCGTCAATACGTTTTATCTGATGCTCCTTTTTTTGATAAAACGCTGCGAGTTCTCAAAGTTATCGAAGACCATTTTTTATGGCCAGTGAATTGGTTTGCCATTACCATTGCTGCCAGCTTACCGCCACTTCTTAATCAAAACTTTAATCGAACAATAATTGGGAAAACCTTACCTCAGGTTACATCGCTATTATTAACCTTTGCTTTGTTCTCAATGATTATTATGATCATTGTTGATGCAGCAAATAGACCTCCCAGACCTAAAGAGAGAAGTTTTCTCTCTTTTGTTTTTCAGCCACTTGAGTTTGCTCTGATGCCAGTTATAGGTTTCTTCTTTTCGGCTCTTCCAGGAATTGATGCTCATACCAGATTAATGTTGGGTAAGTATATTGAGTACAAAGTTACAACTAAAGTTTGAGTTTAATGTTGCCTTCATCAAGCTTATGTACTCTCGAAATATCGTTACTCTCGGAATGTCACTCTTTCACTTCACTCTTTTTATAGCTAAAATAGAGCTATGATTAAAACCCTAATCCTCAAAATAGATAAACTATTAGATCGACATACTCCTCTCCTTCTGTCACTCATGATCTTGGTAATACTAAGAGTTCCAAACTTTTTTGATCCCTATTGGTATGGTGATGAAGCCATTTACCTCACGGTTGGTCAAAGTATTCGTTCTGGACAGAAGCTTTACACCGAGATCGTTGATCATAAAACTCCAATTATCTATTATCTAGCGGCCGTCCCCAATCAATTTTGGTTTAGAGTGCTTCTTTTTGGCTGGATGACCATCACCACCATCTTTTTTTATGACATATCAATTAAACTTTTTAAAAAAACCACTGCCTGGCTTGGAACATTTTTATTTGTCTTACTTACTACTCTGCCTTACTTTGAAGGGCATCTTCCTAACGGCGAACTGTTTGTAATGGGTTTTGTTATCACTGGATTGTGGATCCTATTAAGATCAGATTATTTAAAAACAATGCTTGATGCTAACTCCAAAATTAGCGGAAAGTTTATCCAGAAACAGTTTGTCTTCCTTTTCGTTACTGGTATCTGCTTTGGACTTGGAATTTTAACAAAAGTTCCAGCTTTACTTGATTTCGCAGCTCTACTTACTTTGCCCTGGTTTTTTCTAACTCACAAGCATCTTCAAAAACTGCCTCCAAAACAAACAAGGAAAATTGCGAGAAGCGATTCTCTCTTTAGATCGATTATCTCATCAGCCGGCAAATCGATCTCCAATATCTTCAATAAGAATTTTTTTAAAAAAGCCCTGAATTTAGTGTGGCACTGGCTTCCAATGGTTTTAGGAATGCTTGTCCCTATTGTCTTATCAATCATTTATTTTATTGCTATTGGGTCCGGAAAAGACTATTTGGAGTTTGGACTGCTCTATAACTTCCACTACACCCAAACCTGGACTCATGACTTCGGAAGTAATCTGGTAAATTTCCTGTTCACATTGCAAGGAAAAACATTAATACTTGGGTTGTTCTTATTCATAATAACTTTTGTGAGGTCACTTCCTCTCAAAGCTAAATTTTTTAGTGGATGGTATCTTCTCACCTTGTATTCCGTACTTCTTTCGAATAGACCATATCCTCATTATTTTTTACAATCTGTTCCAGCACTTGTATTATTGTTAGCTTACTGTTTTGATTTAATTATTACTCACAAAAAAAACCATCTTAAAGAGATGGTTGCTACAATTTTTTCTGTTGTAATCTGCACAACCCTAACCTTAGCAATCTTAATTACACTTAATTTTGGGACATACTCAACCTCAAAGTACTATCAAAATTTTTATCGGTATCTAACAGGACAGCTTGATCAAATGCAGTATTATCAAACCTTTAATCCTCTTATGGAAGATAACTATAAAATTGCAAGATTTTTGAAAGATCAGAATATCGATCGATTATTCATTTGGGGCAATAACGCCATGCTTTATGCTCTGAGTGAAACTGTGCCTACGACTCGTTTTACCGTTGCCTTTCACATAAAAGACCTAAAAGTTTATGATGAAACAATGAGTCAGATAGAAGAGACTCCTCCGAAATATATTGTTGTTATGAACAACGCTTATTCAGATTTTCCGGATTTTTATCAGTATTTATTCACAAACTACATTCCTAACTACACCTACTCACACATGACACTTTATAAAAAAATAAATGTTCAATAATGTTGAGCACAAAAAAAAAGAGAAAAGGTACAGGAAAAACCAGATTTAATCTCGGTCCTAGATATGTATTGATACCCCTGAGAATCTCAATTTTTATCTCACTTTTTTTAATCATATACACCTCGACTCTTCAGCTGTACATTCAGCCTGTTGTTCCTTTGTTTTATTCACTACCTTCTGGATCTGATCAATTGGCGCCAAAGATATGGCTACTACTATTCCCAGCACTATCAATAATTATTAATATCGTTCACATTAGTGCTATTAAAATAGCTGCCATGAGCCAGCTTGTTATAAAACTTTATGCTTGGGCTGATTTATTGTTGCAGCTAATATTGTTGATGATAGCTCTCAGAAATACTTTAATAGTTCTTTAGATATGATTGAATTCACAGTTTTTCTTCTGAGTTTTATTCTTTCCCTCCTGGTAATTCCGCTTGTAATAAGAATTTATCAAAAAAATAATTGGGTAGATGATCCAAAATCAAACAAACATATAAAAAAGACACATCATCATCCTGTTCCTAGAGGTGGCGGAGTTCCCATTTTTGTGAGTTTTATTATCTGTTCTTTTTTCTTTCTTGCTATTGATAAATATTTACTTGCAATCTCGATCGCTGCCCTCGTGCTAACAGTTATCGGTGTTCTTGACGATATCTATAATCTTCATCCGTATTGGAGATTGGCTGCAGGATTAGTAGCAGGACTAATTGTGGTCGGTTCAGGAATTGGCATTGCCTATGTTTCCCACCCATTTCAAGAGGGTGTAATTCACCTCGATTCCATTAGACTTAATTTTGAACTGCTCGGGAAAACTAGAGAACTGTGGATTATTGCGGATCTTTTTGCACTGATTTTTATTCTTTGGAATATGAACATTGTGAACTGGTCAAAAGGTTTAGATGGACAACTCCCGGCATTTGTAGTTGTTGCTTTTTTATTTCTAGGTATTTTAAGCGACTCATTTAGTGCCGATCCTACACAGTTTAACAATGCTCTGTTAAGTTTCATCTTAGCAGGATCTTTTGCAGGATTGTTAATTTATAATTGGTATCCACAAAAAATAATGCCCGGATATGGCGCTGGATCCTTAGCCGGTTTTTTCTTGAGCATCTTGGCTATTCTCTCTGGAGCTAAAGTTGCCACCACTCTCATGGTTTTAGCGATTCCGACTGCGGATGCAGTATTCACAATTATTCGTCGCCTAACTTCAGGAAAATCACCCATTTGGGGTGATCGGGGACATCTTCATCATTTGTTGTTAGATAAACTTGGTTGGGGAAGAAGAAGAGTAGCAATCTTTTACGCTTTGACTAGCCTAATTATGGGAGTACTTTCTTTGTATCTCAATACCTTGGGCAAGATAGTGGCTTTGGCACTATCATTTCTGCTTGTCTTTTTCTTACAGATTTGGACTAGAATACATACAACAAAAGCAATATGAAAAGAATTTTAGAAACACTCAAACTCCTATTCATAAGTGCTCGTCCCCTGCAATGGATAAAGAACATAGCATTGTATGCACCGTTGGTATTTTCTGGCTTTCTTTTTTACAATCCAATTGATGGCTTGCCATATTTTATTATTGTTACTCAGGCTTTCTTAATTTTTTGCTTATTAACATCTAGCATATACCTAATAAATGATGTTCTAGACATAAAATCTGACCAAAAACATCCAATTAAAAAAGATCGACCTATCGCCGCTGGAAAACTATCTCCATCAACAGCAATCTTTTCTGCTTTTATAGGTCTGTCGATCGTTTTTTATCTATCACAGGCTTTCTCGCCTTTTTTCCAATTGATAATTCTTGGATATGCTGGCTTACAACTACTTTACTCATTTAAGCTCAAGTATTTACCTATACTAGATATACTCACTATTGCTTCGGGATTTTTGTTGAGAATTTATGCCGGCTCTTTAGCAGTTAATCTACACATGAGTGTCTGGTTCCTTCTTACAGTTGTTTCGGCTTCCCTATTTTTAGCAGTGGGTAAAAGACAAAGCGAGAGAACATTAATGCAAGACAAAAGCAAAAATCTTACCAGAGCAACTTTGGATAAATACAGTCAACGACTGCTTGATGTATATACTAGCATGTTTGCTAATGCCACTTGGCTCACCTATGCTTTATTCACTTTTCAGTCACAGCCAGTTGACATTGACCCCGCAATTGAGCGTTTTACTCAATTGTACACAGTTCTTCCCAGAACCCTACAATCACAGAAGCTACTGATGCTCACTCTTCCTTTTGTTATTTTTGGAGTAATGAGATATTTAGCCTTAATTTATGAAGAAAATAAAGGAGAATCCCCCGAAAAAGTTCTAATAAAAGATAAAACTTTATTAAGCATCGTTTTCTCCTTTATCGTTTTTTCAATATTTATTATTTACTTCGATTAATCTTTATGAAAACCATTAAAAAAGCGGTCATCAGTTGTGCCGGGTTTGGAACCAGATTTTTGCCGGTTTCAAAAACCATTCAAAAGGAGATGTTGCCACTGCTCAATAAGCCCATCATTGATTACATTGTCGATGATAGCATTAAGGCTGGAATCGAGGAGTTTGTGATTGTAATGAACTCTCACAACTATCAGCCGCTTCACTATTTTAGAGAAAATAATAGGTTGGAAGAGTATTTAAAAGAGATGAACAAGTCTCACCTTTACGAAGAAGTAAAAGACCTTCATCAAAAAGCAAAGTTTACCTTTATCAAACAAACTAGAAATGATCCTTACGGCACCTCCATTCCTCTGTTACTGTCCTCAAAAGAGATAGAAAATGAAGAAGCATTCTTGTATTTAACAGGAGATGATGTGATTTTTTTTGAGGATCAAAGAAAATCGTTCGTCTCAGAACTAATTAACACTTTTCAACAATCCGATGCAGATGCCGCATTGAGTTGTATAGAGAAATCAAATGAGGAACTTCATCAATATGGAGTTGTGAAAATGAAACAAAAAGGTAATTGGAACTTTTTAGAATTTTTTGTTGAGAAGCCTTCTCCAGATCAAGCACCATCAAATCTAGCAAATATCAGCAAATACATACTCACTCCATCAATTTTGCCGATAATTCATTCTCAGAAGCCAAATCAAAGCAACAATGAGTTTTATATTACCGATGCCATTCTGGAGTTAACCAAAACAGAGAAAGTTGTCATCAACCAGACACAAGGAAAATATCTAAATTCAGGAGATCCAATTAACTGGCTAAAGGCAAACTTAACTGTCGCCGGAAGTGACTTAGAAATCAGGGAGCAGCTCCTTGATTATATCCAAAATGAGTGGAATGTAAGTTTTGACTGAGCAAAATTTTTGTCACTTTAAACTTGAAATCCAGGCTTCAGCATCTAAAGCAGCAGCAACCCCCATACCAGCCGCCGTGATGGCTTGTTTGTAGCGTGAGTCGACTACATCACCTGCCGCAAATACTCCGTTAACACTAGTCATTGTAGGAAACGAAACAAGGTCCTTCTCATTCAATCTTTTTTTTGCAAGATTAACTCCAGCTTGGGAGGGACTTTGAGAAGTCACGATGTAGCTGCTGTCAGTTAGCTCCAACTCATTTTTAAAGATTTTTGTAACCGGCCGATGACCGATAGCCAAAAACAGGCCATTTGCTTCAAACTCTTGTTCCTTCCCTTTCGTCGAAACCACAATTGTGTCTAGCTGCTCCTTGCCATTGATCGCGACAACTTCACTGTTCCAAAGAACCTTAATATGCCTATGATTCAAAACTCGCTGTTGCATGATAAGGCTTGCTCGAAACTCATCTCTACGATGAATAATGGTTACCTTATCAGTAAAGTTGGCTAAGGCTAATGCATCCTCCATTGCACTATCTCCACCTCCAATTACAAAAACTTTTTTATCTTTGAAGAAAGCTGCATCACACACAGCACAGACACTAACTCCACGACCTAAAAGTCGTTTCTCATTTTCTAAACCAAGCATAATCCCAGTAGCTCCGGTACAAACAATTACCACATCAGATTCAAGATCTGCAGGATTGCTCTTAATTTTTTTCTTGAAATCAATGTATTCTTGCTCACTCATCGCAAGAGGGTCTTGACTCGCATCATTAAGATGAGTCCATAGCTTAAAAGGTCTTGATGAAAAATCAACCGCATAAACCGTCTCGAATTTAATCTCAGCTCCAAACTTTTCAGCTTGAACTTTAAAGTTATTCATTAACTTTGGACCCATGATTCCATCACTAAATCCTGAAAAGTTTTCAACTTCTGTGGTGTACATCAATTGACCACCAATTTCTTGACCGGCAAACAGAATGGGCCTAAGTTGAGCCCTAGCGCTATAAATCGCCGCACTATATCCCGCTGGGCCTGAGCCTATAATTGTAATTTTCGTTTTTTGAGACATTTAAGCCAGAGCCTCCTCAATCATTTTCACATATACGTCAGCTCCAACGAAGCCAGTTTTTTTTGAAATAGGAGTGACCTGATTGTCTTTCCAATGAAATAACATTACTGTTGGAATACTCATAATCTGATACTCTCCCGGGGTTACCCTATTTTGATCAATATTCATCTTTGTAACGAGAACTTTATCCTTATACTTTTCTGCTAACTCCTCGATAATTGGAGCCACCATTTGGCAAGGACCACACCAATCGGCGCAAAAATCAACCATAACTGGTTTGTTTGCCTCCTTAATAGTTTTTTGAAAAGCTTCATCGGTAAGATGAATTAGATCATTTTCTGACATCATTTATCCTTTGCATTAATTTTTAATTAGTTTTTAATTAGTTTTTTTAAGATAGTCTCTAGTTGATCATAATCAGAATCTTTTGAACAAAATTTGGCTTTTGAGACCAACAATTCATTTCCCACCGTTGATAAGGAATTTCTGGCAGCAATTATTTGATTAACAATATCAATACATTCTCGATTACTCTCAATCATTTTGATAATTCCATCAACTTGACCAGAGATTCTTCTAAGTTGGATGATGATTCTCGATTGATCAAGATCTTTTGGTGTATCTTTCATAATATAACTAAATATAGTGTCATAATACCCCCTATGGGTATGTTTGTCAAGAATATTTTATACTTTAAAGATCATCAGTCAGAAGGACTCTTAACTTTCCTTGAAGCTTGGCGATTTGTGCTAAATAATCGTTAATTTTTTCTTCGGTTTTGCTTTGTAAATCCAGAGTTTGTCCATCTGCCTCTCTTTCAAGCTGAGAAATTTTTTTGTTAATTTTCTGTATTTGGTTAGATATCAACAACCGTTCATATTTTTTTAATGATTTTTTCCATTCCTTTTCCCAAATGGAGCCTTGTTCATCTAAAGAATAGTCAGGATGATGATACCAGTCCATTAGTGTTGCTTTAAGATCTTCTGCCAAAGTCTCGGCAAAACCACTTAAGCTGTAATCATTTTTAAAGTTTTTTAATGCCTCCAAAAGATATTTTGCAGGACCATCCCAAAAACCCAATCCTCTCAGTTTTTCTGCATTCTTTAGAACTAGATCATCTGGCGAGTTAAATAGTAAATAAAGCAAATACTCCTGAAGTAAAGTCAGAGAATCTTGATCTTCGTTATTTGTCGTTTGCGAGTTTGAGCTGGTTTTATTGGATGAGACTGATTCCGATTGACCAAACTTTTCAATATCCTTCACTAAAGTTGTAACACTTACACTAAGTTTGTCTGCAAGGCGTCTAATATAGAAATCCTTCTCAACTTCATGGGGAATATTCTTGATTAATCCAGCTAACTCATCAATAATTTTTCTTCGACCTACGGCAGTATTAAAATCATGATTTCTGAAGGCAACATCGATTAAAAATTCATAGGCAGAAACAGATTTTTTACTCACATCCCTCCACTGTGCAGAGTTTTTTCTTACTAGATCGTCAACATCTTGAGCCTTTTCATTTCCAGGAATAGCCGATAAATCTATCACTCTTAAATCTAAGTTTGTTTCGCCTACTACCTGAATTGCTCTTCTGGTAGCCTTAATCCCTGCCTCATCTGAATCCAGAGTTATGATTACCTTTTCAACTGTTCTTTCAAGTAATTTTGCCTGTTGAGCAGTTAAAGCTGAGCCTTTTATCGCAACAATATGACTCACATGTGCTTGATGAGAGGAAATCACATCAAACTCTCCCTCACAAACAATCACCTCTTTCTTTTTTCTTATCTGCTGAAATAACTCGCTGTATCCAAAAAGCGTGCTAGCCTTGTGATAGAGAATCGTTTCCGGAGTATTAATATACTTTGGTTGCTGTTTATCTTTTTCATTGTCATTCTCGATCAATCGTCCAGAAAAACCCACAACTTGACCTCTGTGATTTTTTAAGGGAAACATCACTCTACCTCTAAAACGATCATAGTAGCGACCGGTGGTATTTCTAATAATCATTCCCGATTTTAGTATCAAGTCCGGGTCGAACTTCTTTTTATGAGATAAATAGTTTAACAATCCATCCCATGCAGGCAAAGCATAACCAAGATTAAATAACTCAATTGAGCTAAAGGAAATTCCTCTTTCTTTGAGATATTTTCTAGCAACTTCTCCCGCCTTATGTTCAGTTAATAGGTAATGATAGTATTTCACTGAAGCAGATAGTATCTCCTGAATCTTTTCCCTCGCCTCATCATCTTGAGTCTTGGAGTATTGTTTAAGCTCAATACCAGCCTGATCAGCCAGTGACTGCAATGCCTCATAGAAACTCATTCCCTCATACTGTTGCAAAAACTCAAGCACATCACCTCTGGCACCACAACCAAAACATCGATATCTTTGCAGGTGAGGATTTACAAAAAAGCTTGGAGACTTTTCTGAGTGAAATGGACAAAGAGCTCGGTAACTTGACCCTACTTGTTTTAATTCAAGTCGTTGGCCGATCACGTCAACAATATCAACTGCATCTTTGATTTGCTTTACTTGGCTCATATCTATTATTATAAAGCTAAACTACCAACTTATTAGAGCAGCTATGAAAAATAAAGCACAAAAAAACAAAAAAAGTACAGCTAAAAACCAGAATCGACACACTCTTTACGATACTCCATTCAATGTTTATTTCAGAAAACTAG
>LDZT01009984.1_pt1 | contig 13191 bp, 7 predicted proteins | sample 615521 | NCBI WGS metagenome assembly LDZT01 (sample SAMN03408292, study PRJNA278302) | terrestrial metagenome | isolation source: oil reservoir sample SB1 | place: USA: Alaska, North Slope, Schrader Bluff formation | collected 2011-09
TAATTTTTTTAACACTATGGTTAGTTTTTCCAAATCAGCAAAATGAAGACCAGTGGTTGGTTCATCTAAGATGTATAGAACGTGTTCAGGGCTTTGCTTAACCAGCTCATGAGCAATTTTTATTCTTTGGGCTTCGCCGCCGGAAAGGGTGGGGGCTGGCTGGCCTAATTTTAAATAACCGAGACCAACCTGGATTAAAACAGCCAGTTTTTTACTAATGCTGGGAACATTTTTAAAAAATTCTTGAGCTTCATCAATAGTCATGTCTAAAACTTGGGCAATATTTTTTTCTTTATAAAGAATTTCTAAAGCGTCGGCGTTATAGCGCTTGCCTTGACAAACTTCACATTTAACATAAACATCAGGCAAAAATTGCATTTCGATTTTTGATTGGCCATGGCCGGAACAGGCCTCACAACGACCGCCTTTGGTATTAAAAGAAAATTGGCCAATGTTGTAGCCTCTTATTTTAGCTTCTGGGGTTTGGGCAAAAAGCTCTCTTATATCGGTGAAAATTCCGGTATAGGTAGCGGGATTAGAACGAGGAGTACGGCCAATGGGTGACTGATCAACTAAATAGGTGCGAGCAATCTGCTCGCTTCCTTTTAAATTTTTGTATCGACCGGGCGCTTCTTTGCTGGTTTTGCCCAAAGCCCTAGTCAGGGCTGGATAAAGGGTTTCATTAATTAGGGTGGATTTACCAGACCCAGATACGCCGGTAACGCAAATGAGCTTTCCTAGAGGAAAAGAAACATCAATGTTTTTTAAATTATGTTCTGAGCATCCTTCAATAGTTAAGACTTTATTGTTTGGGAGGTGTTTTTTAGGTTGAAGAGAAATTTTCTTTTGGCCTGATAAGTATTGGCCGGTTAGTGATTTAGGATTAGTTTTTAATTTTTCGGGGTTGTTTTTGGCAACAATTTCTCCTCCTCGGCTGCCAGCCCCAGGTCCAAAGTCAACTATTAAGTCGGACTCTTCCATGATTTGCCGGTCATGCTCGACCACGACAACGGTGTTGCCCAAGTCACGAAGGTTTTTTAAGGTTTTAATTAATCGGCCGTTATCTCGAGGATGAAGACCAATAGTCGGTTCATCTAAAACATACAAAACTCCCGTTAGTCCGGTGCCGATTTGAGAAGCCAGGCGAATTCGTTGGGCTTCGCCGCCAGCTAGAGTTCCCGTGGTTCGATCTAGAGTTAAGTAGTCTAGACCAACAGAAGATAAGAATTTTAGTCGAGTATTGATTTCTTTTAAAATTGGTCTAATTATTGCCTTTTCTCGTTCGGAAGAATTAGCCGCTTCCGCCATTTGCTCAAGAAAAGCTCGAATTTTTTTGATGTTTAAGGCGGTTAACTGACTAATATTTTGATTATTAATAGTAATTTTTAGGGCCAACTCTTTTAATCTATCGCCTTGGCATTGAGGACATTTTTGATAAATCATAAATTGCTCTAATGAGTGACGGATAAAATCAGAATCAGTTTCTTGATAGCGTCGTTCTAGCTCAGGAATAATACCGGAAAATTTTTCCTCAATAGTAGTTTTTCTACCATGGCGGTTTGGACCGAAAACGAGGAAATCTTTTTCTCCTGTTCCCCATAACAGTTTTTTGATTTGTTTTTTTGATAATTGTTTTAGGGGTTTCCTTAAAGGAATGTTTTCTTCTTTAGCCGCTTGTTTTAAGATTCGGGCAAACCAGGTGTCTTGATAATAAATTTTTACCATTGGGTTAATACCGCCTTCGGAAACAGACAAGTTGGTATTAAGAACCAGATTGGAATCAAAGCGTAAAAGGGCGCCAATACCATTGCATTTAGGACAAGCCCCAAAGGGGGAATTAAAGGAAAAGGTTCGGGGTTCAATTTTAGGAAAGGAAATATTACAGATCGGACAGGCAAATAGTTCGGAAAAGAGATGATCGGTTGTTTTTTGGGGTTTTTGGGGCATCTCAAAAGAAGCATCGCTAATTTCCAAAACAATAGCCTGGCCGTTAGATAGGGTTAGGGCCGATCGAATTGCCTCGGCTAGTCGTTTTTGTTGGTTGCTTTTTTCTTGTAAATCTTTTTTGGTAAAACTTAATCGATCAATGATGACATCAATGTTGTGTTGGTTATTTTTTAGTAAGTTAAAATCATCGCCTAAATCAAAAAACTGATTGTCAATCCGTACTTGAGTAAAACCTTTTTTCATTAAATTTTGAAATAGGCCGCTAAATTCTCCCTTTTTACCCCTTACCAGTGGGGAGAGAACAAAGATTCGGGCTAAAGACTTGTTTTTCAGTTTCTGGCCAATTAAGTTTATAGCCTGGTCAATAATTTGTTCCGGTGATTGGCGGGAAATTTCTCGGCCGCACTTAGGGCAGTGGGGGTGGCCGATTCGAGCATAAAGAATTCGCAAGTAATCATAAATTTCGGTCACGGTGCCGACGGTGGAACGGGGGTTATTAGAAGTGGCTTTTTGGTCAATGGCAATCGCCGGCGATAAACCATCAATAATATCAACGTCCGGTTTATCCATTACCCCCAAAAACTGACGGGCGTAAGTGTTTAGACTCTCAACATAGCGGCGTTGGCCCTCGGCGTAGAGAGTGTCAAAAGCCAGGGAAGACTTGCCGGAACCGGATAAGCCGGTAAAAACAATTAATTTGTTTTTGGGTAATTCCAGGTTAACGTTTTTAAGATTGTGCTCCCGGGCGCCACGGATGATGATTTTATCTTGCATAAGCAACCTATCATTATAGCTTAGTTTGGTAAAAATTGTTAGGGTTTTGTTTGGGAGTAGGCTGGATAGATCCAGGATCTGTTAGGAATAAAATTATTTATTCTTACACGATCCGGGATCGTGTAAGGATGGGATCGTGTAAGGAGCAGGCGTTTTCACCCATTATTTTTTTGGGTCAATGCTATAATTACTGGTGTGACTAAATTTAAGCTAAAATCGGACTTTTCTCCCACCGGCGATCAACCTCAAGCGATAAAAAAATTGACTAAGGGAATAAAACAAGGTATGAAACACCAAGTTCTTCTTGGGGTGACTGGTAGTGGAAAAAGCTTAGCCCACAAAGAACCAATTTTTGTAATATCTGATAAGAATGAGGGCGACAAGGCGAGACTTATACCTATAGGACAATTAATTGATGGTCTTCTGGAAAAATATGATTCAGCTCGAATTGGAGAAAGCAATGTTTTATCTGCTGAAAATGTTAAAGAGCAGTACTCGACTTTAAGCCTTAATATTAAAACAGGTAAATACCAACTTCAGAAGATATCTGAATTTATTCGTCACCAGTCAAATAAAAATAATTATTTGGTTACTACTTCTTGTGGTAGACAAATTGAAGTTACCGGAGATCATAATTTTTGGGTATTAAGAAAGGGGCAATTCCGACTAGTAAAAACAAGAGAAATAAAAAAAAGCGACTATATTCCAATCCCTTTGAAAATTAAGCTGGATGAGGATAATAAAGACCTTGAGGGTATTTGGCTGAACAAGATAATAGATTCAGATACATATTTTACCTTTAGCAGAATTGCCCCCAAGGCATTAAAGAAAAAAAATATTCTTAGGGAAGTGGTTAATTATGAAAAATATTATCGTGCTTTGAATTCAAATGAAAGGATAAATACAAACTTGTTACCCAAAATCATTAATAGCTGGCAAGAAGTTAAAAATTTAAAAATTTGCTTGAAAAACGGTCAGGAAATCGGTCTTTACCGTAGGCTGACTAATACCTTTCTTTGCTTTATTGGTATCTATATTGCGGAAGGGCACTCTACCGGAAGATATGTCCTAATCAGTGTTCACGAAAAAAAATTTAAGAAAATTTTTACTGATTGCCTAAACAACCTAGGCTATTCTTTTAAGGAAAGAAATAATCGCCCCGGAGATTTTCAAATTAGTCATAAGGCGCTGAGTGAGGTCTTATCAAATTGGTGTGGCCCGAAATCTAAAGAAAAAAGGCTCCCCTGCTGGTTTATGAATCTTAGCAAGAGGCAATTGGCGATTATATTATCTGCTTATTTTTCTGGTGACGGCAATGTTACAGATAATGAGATAGCCGTGACTAGCGTGAGTCAAGAATTAATTAGTGATATATCGTACGCTCTTTTAAGGTTTGGCATAACAAGTAGAGTAAGAATAAAGAAAAAAAGAGCTACCAATGCAACCAACATGAATAAAAGAAATTACTTTGAATTAATCTTGTCTGGACAAAACAACCTGAGAGTTTTTTATAAGGAAATTGGCTTTCTCTTGCCAAAAAAACAAAAGCAATTAAAAAAGATCGTCAAAAAAGAATCGAATACCAATGTTAACGTTATTCCTGTCGATGGAAAAATTCTTCGAAAGATGCGCCTATCATGTCGCTTGTCACAGAAAGATATTGCCAAAGTAGCTTCCTGTTCAAGAAGTCACATTTCTTTTATCGAAGCAAATAAAAGAAATCCGTCGAGAGAGAAGTATAAGAAAATTATTAATTTACTTAAAAGCAAAGGAGTGGGTAAAAAGTTGCCTTCTTTATTAAATTATCATGAAGCATTAAGCCAAATTTTTTGGTCTTCTGTTAAAAGTATTGAAGAAGTTAGCCCAAGCTCATCTTATGTTTATGATGTATCGGTCGAGGGCAACGAAACTTTTCTTGCTGGACAAGGAGGATTATTTGTTCACAATACCTTTTCGGTGGCCAAAGTGATTGAAGAATTGCAAAAGCCGGCCCTGATAATTTCCCACAACAAAACTTTAGCTGGTCAGCTTTATCAAGAGTTTCGTGATTTTTTCCCTGGCAATGCTATTTCTTATTTTGTTTCTTATTATGATTACTATCAGCCGGAAGCCTATCTTTCTACTACCGATACCTATATTGCCAAAGAAACCGACATTAATGATTTAGTTGAAAAATTACGCCTTGAGGCCACCGCCAATGTTTTGTCTCGAAACGATGTTTTGACAGTCGCCTCAGTTTCTTGTCTTTATGGTTTGGGTTCGCCTAAAGAATTTAAGAAACAGGTTCTTCATTTGTCAAAGGGACAGGCGATTAGTCAAAAAGAAATTTTACGTCAACTGGTAGCGGTAGGTTACCAAAGAAATGAGTTTGATTTGCAAAGAAACACTTTCCGGGTTCGAGGCGGTCAATTAGATATTTTTCCTTCGCATAAAGATTTGGCCGTCAGAATAGTTCAATCTAATGAAGTAGTAGAAAAAATTAGCCGTTTTGATCCGTTAACTGGCCAAGTTTTGAAAGAGGAGCAAGATCTAGAACGGGCTATTATTTACCCGGCCCGGCACTATTTGGTTGCTAAAAGCCAAAAAGAAGTTTTTGCCCAAATCAGACAAGATTTAAAAAAGCAGGTTAAAAAATTTAAAAAAGACAATCGTTTGGTTGAAGCTCAAAGAATTGAGGAGCGGGTTAATTACGATTTGGAAATGATTGAGGAGCTTGGTTATGTTAATGGCATTGAAAATTATTCTCGTTATTTTGATGGTCGTTCTCCTGGGGAGCCCCCCTATACCCTAATAGACTATTACAACGAAGCCTATGGAGACGATTGGCTTCTTTTTATTGATGAGTCTCATATGAGTATTCCTCAAATTCGAGGTATGTATCGAGGTGATCAAGCTCGGAAAAAAACTTTAATTGATTTTGGTTTTCGCCTGCCGGCTGCTTTTGACAATCGGCCCTTAAGATTTGAAGAATTTTCTCGAAAAACTCACCAGACGATTTATATCAGCGCTACCCCTGATAGTTGGGAGCTGTCTTTGGCCAAGACTTCCGGACAAGTGGTGGAACAATTAATTCGCCCCACTGGTTTACCGGATCCAAAAGTTTCCATTCGTTCTACCAAGAACCAAGTTAAGGATTTAATTAGGGAGGTTAAGTTACGAGCCGATAAGAAACAACGGACCCTAGTATTAACCTTAACCAAACGTTTGGCCGAAGATTTGGCCGATTTTTTGGCCAAAGAGGGTTTGCGGGTCCAATATTTGCATTCGGAGATTGAGACCTTAAAAAGAAGCGATGTTTTGGCTGATTTGAGATGGGGCAAGTTTGATTGTTTGGTGGGAATCAATTTGCTGCGAGAAGGGTTAGATCTACCAGAGGTGTCGTTAGTGGCAATCTTAGATGCTGATAAAGAAGGTTTTTTGCGAAGCAAAACTTCTCTAATCCAAATTATGGGTCGAGCCGCTCGTCATGTTGAGGGGGAAGTGATTTTATATGCTGACCAGGAAACTGGTTCAATTAGGGAAGCGGTTGAAGAGATTAACCGCCGCCGCCAAATTCAACTAGAATATAACAAAAAGCACAACATTACTCCTCGATCAATTACTAAACCAATTAGGGATCGGCTAATTGAATATCAAAAAGAAGATAAAAAATTATCGCTTTGGCAGGAGGAAGTTAGAAAAGCTTCCTCGTTAGTGCCCTTGGAAAGAAAGAAGCTAATTAAAAAATTAAGAAAGGAAATGAAAATAGCCGCTGACGGGTTGGACTTTGAGCAGGCAATTGAAATTCGCGAGGCAATAAAGAAAATCGTCTAAAAGAAAGTGTTACAATGCCGGTATGAAAGTAATTATTAAAAACGATAAACAAATTGAGGGCGTCAAACGTTCTTGCCGGTTAGCCTCTCAAACCTTAGATTATCTTACCCCTTTTGTTAAAGAAGGAGTTAGCACTCAGGAAATAAACGATTTGGCCCATCAATTTATTATTGATCATGGAGCCAGGCCGGCCTCTCTTGGCTATATGGGTTTTCCTAAAAGTGTCTGTACCTCTTTAAACGAGGTGGTTTGTCATGGTATCCCCTCTTCTGAGGATATTTTAAAAAAGGGTGACATTTTAAATGTTGATGTGACAACAATTTTGGACGGTTTTTATGGCGATACTTCGCGAATGTTTCTGATTGAGCCGGTAGCTAAAGAGACTAAAAAATTAGTTGTCGAAACTAAAAATGCCACAATGAAAGCAATTGAGGCTTTAAAACCAGGCCAATATCTAAACCATTGTGTTGGTCGAGTGATTGAAAATTATGTTAAACAATTTGGCTATACTTCGGTTCGATCTTTAACTGGTCATGGGGTGGGATTAGAGTTTCACGAAGATCCATCTGTTTTTCATTTTGATTTAGGCTTTGAGGATGTTTTACTGAGGCCGGGAATGATTTTAACGGTTGAACCGATGATTAACGCTTCTGATAATTATCGGGTTCGAACCGATGCTGATGATGGCTGGACGGTTCGGACTGTTGATGGAGCGCTTTCGGCTCAATGGGAGCACTCGGTTTTGATTACTAAAAACGGAGCCGAGATTTTAACTTTAAGCTGAATTTTCTTTACCCTGGGGGTGTAAAAAATGGTCATTGACTTTTTGGGTTTTCTTTGGTAAATTTTTGAGTAAGCTTATGCCAGTTACTCTTTATAAACGCCAAAAACAAATCCTCGATTTTATCGCCCAATATATTCAAAAATTTGGCGTTTCCCCTACCCTGCAGCAAATTGCTGACGCTATTGGCGTTTCTTCCTTGGCTACGGTTCACGAGCACCTAAATAACTTAGAAAAAAAAGGTGTTTTAAGGCGTTATAAAGGCAAAATTCGTGGTATTGAAATTTTGGATGAGGACTTGGCCGACGATAACACTCCTCAAATTGAAGTGCCGATTTTGGGTTTTATTGCCGCTGGAGCGCCAATTGAAATCTATACCGATCCTAATGCTTCCTTATCAGTACCGGCGAATTTGATTTCCGGCAAAAAGAGAAGTTTTGTTTTGCAAGTTAAGGGAGAATCAATGGTGGATGAGGGGATTTTAGATGGTGATTTTGTGGTTGTCGAGGAAAGAGAGCAAGCCAAAGACGGTGATATTGTGGTGGCTGTCTTAGAAGATGGTTTGGCTACCCTAAAGCGTTATTTTAAGGAAAAAACTCGTATTCGTTTGGAGCCGGCCAACAGTAACATGAAGCCCATTTTTGCTAAAAATGTGGCTATTAAGGGTAGAGTGAAAGGAGTAATTAGGAAGTTCGGCGAATAACTTTTATTTTTTTTGTTCTTCTAAGAATTTACCTCTTTTTTTGTATCCCCAGATTAAGAATCCAAAAATGGCCGCGGCGATGACAATAGTCAAAAGATCGGAAACTTGATCTAAGCCTTGGGCCATTGATTCATAGGCCTCACCCACCTGCCAACCGATAAAGCCTAAAATAAAACTCCTGACTAAAATTCCCAAGGCTGAAGCTAAGTAAAAATTAGCAATAGGCATACGAATGGCCCCAGCTACACCAGAAATAATTGAAATAGGAATAACCGGAATAGCTCGCAAAATAAAAATTAGCAAATCGTCATGCCAGGTGCCTTTAAATTTTTTTTGAAGATGCTCAATATTTTGCCAAGAGAAACCGATAAAACGACTGAATTTTTCGATCAACAGTTTACCGCCAAAATAGGCAATAAAATAAACAATACCCAAGCCTAAAACGGCGGCAACGGAATAAGGCAAAGTAATTTTTAAAAATATTTCTCCTAAAGCCGAAAGCAAGGGTTGTTCTTTGGTAATGAGCAAAAAACCGCCAGCCATGGTAATTAGAGGGGAAGGGATGGGGATGAGGATTTGCTCGATAATACCACTCCAGAAAATAGCCCAAGCGCCATTTTCGCCGATGGCCGTGACAATCCAGTTGGTGATTTGGTTAATGATTTCAAACATAGATTTTTATCAACGACTGTCATTATAACCATTTTAGTCGCTGTTTAGCAAATGGTGATTCCACCTTAGGGTATTCCACCTTTAAGGTGGAAAAGGGGGAGGTGGGATGGTAGGTGTTGCTATAATAGGGTTATGGGGAAATTGTTTTTGGTAGCGACACCGATTGGCAACTTGGCTGATATAACTTTTCGGGCTAGAGAAGTTTTAGGGAAAGTGGATTTAATTTTAGCCGAAGACACTAGAAAAACTGGTCGATTTTTAAAAGAGATTTTACCATCAGAAAAAACTCCTCCTCCCCTGCTCCCCTTTTTTGAAGGCAATGAACTAAAAAAACAACCGGAAATTTTGTCCAAATTGCTAAAAGGTGATGATATTGCTTTGGTGGCTAATGCCGGTACGCCGGCCATTGCTGATCCGGGTTTTAAGTTGGTTAGAGCTTGTCTTAGGGCAGGAATTGAGGTAGTCGGTGTTCCTGGCCCCAATGCGGCCATCACTGCCTTATCGATTTCCGGTTTGCCGACGGATAAGTTTTTGTTTTTGGGTTTTTTACCCAAGAAAAAAGGTAAAATAAAAAAAATATTTCAAGCTTTTGCTGATTTAGTTGACTCTCCTATTTTTCCCACTTTAGTTTTTTACGAGTCGCCCTATCGCTTGCTTAAAACCTTAAATCTTGCTCAGGAGATTTTTTTTGACCAAGCTCAAGTGATGATTGCTCGAGAATTAACCAAGGTTCATGAAGAAAAGATTGTTGGCAATTTGAGAGAGGTTCTGGATAAGCTGGAAAATAAAAAAATTAAAGGTGAGATAACCGTAGTTTTGTCTTTGAAAAAAATATCCTCTTCAGATTAAGCTATGGCCGGTCATATTAATAGGTGGAGAAATATTCATTAGTGATAGAACTGACGGAGCGACATCGGCCAATATTCCCCTAGGCAGCGTTCGGGGTTGACCTAAGAATTTTTTGCCAACTACGATAAAAGGAACCGGATTAGCCGAATGTTCCGTATCAATTTCTCCGGTGGAAAGATTGATCATTTCTTCGGCATTGCCGTGGTCGGCGGTAACGATTGTTGTCCCGCCGGTGGCAAAAATTTGATTAATAATCTTTCCCAAAGCCCGATCAGTGGCCTCGCAAGCCTTAACCCCAGCTTCCAAAACACCAGTATGGCCTACCATATCGGGATTGGCAAAATTAATTAAAATAAAATCAAGGCTGTTTTTTCTTAATCTTTTTAAAACTTCTTCAGTTACCTCTGGAGCGCTCATTTCCGGTTTTTGGTCATAAGTTTTAACTGGTGGCGAGGAAATCTCAAACCATTCTTCTCCAGCAAAAGGCTTTTCCCGAAAACCATTAAAGTAGTAGGTAACAAAGCGCTCTTTTTCAGTTTCGGCAATATGAAGCTGTCTTTTTCCTTCTTGAGAAATTGCCTGAGCCAGAGGGAGAGGAATTTCTCGAGAAGGAAAAGCAACATAAACAGGCAGGTCCTTTTCGTATTCAGTCATAGTGACAAAGAAAATATTGGTTAATTTCTTTTTTCTTTGGAATGTCTGGATTTTTTCAATCGGGGCATATAGCTTTTGGCCGTATTTTTCCGCATAGGGATCAAAAGCAACTTTTTTAGGTTGATAGTTTTCTAGATCTTCTAAAATAATTGCCTTGGTAAGTTGTCGAGGCCGGTCAATTCGGAAATTAAAGAAAATTATCCCATCGCCATTATTGATAGTTTTGGCTGTTTGGTTTGGGCCATTAATTATTATGGTGGGTTCAATGAATTCATCCGTTTCTTGGCGTTGATAAGCTTGTTTGATTGCCTCCTTGGCGCTTGAGGCCGATAAGCCTTGGCCTTCGACAATGGCTCGATAGGCTTTTTGGGTTCTTTCCCAGCGATTATCTCGGTCCATCGCCCAAAATCGCCCCATAATGGTAGCAATTTCGCCAATTTCCAAACTAGCCATTTGATTTTCAACTTGCTCTAGAAATGTTAAGGCTGATTTAGGGGGCGAGTCTCGCCCATCAGTAAAAAGATGCAGATAAACTTTTTTTACTTTTTCTCTTTTGGCTAATCTTAGTAGAGCAAATAAATGCTGATTGTTGGCATGAACTCCAGCTGAGCCGATCATTCCTAAAAGATGAAGGGGTTGATCATTTTTTTTGCTGAAGTTAATGGCTTCTAAAAAGGCTTTATTTTCAAAAAATGTTCCATCAGCAATACTCATATTAATTCGGACCAGGTCTTGAAGGACAATTCGGCCAGCGCCTAAATTAAGATGGCCAGTCTCAGAGTTGCCCTTTTCCCCCTTTGGCAAACCAACTGGTTCACTGGAAGCAGTTAGTTGGGCGTGAGGAAAAGAGGCCCAATATTTATCGAAGTTGGGGGTTTTAGCTTGAAGAATAGCGTTGCCGGTTTGGGTGTTAGCTAAGCCCCAACCGTCAAGAACAATTAAAACAACTGGACCGGAACTATTCATCTTGAATTAATAATCAGAGTGGTTATTGCCAACAATTTCTTCAATTTTCATTAGCCGATTATATTTTACCGTTCTTTCCCCTCGAGCCGGAGCTCCAAATTTAACAAAATCACCGCCAACACCAACAGCAAAGTCGGCAATAAAATCATCAGTGGTTTCGCCACTGCGATGAGAAATGACTGTTTTCCAGCCAGCCTCCTTGGCCATTTTAATAACCCTTAGGGTTTCAGAAACAGTTCCTACTTGGTTTGGTTTAACTAAAATGCCGTTACAAGATTTTTCTTGAATAGCTTTTTTGGTTCTTTCCGGGTTGGTACATAAAAGATCGTCGCCTACCAGAGTAACCCTGTCTAGGTCTAGAGTTTGGGCTAGTCGGCTCCAGCTCTTCCAGTCATCTTCGTATAAAGGATCTTCCAGAAGAAGAAGGGGGTATTGTTCTCTTAGCTGGCGATAAAAGGCAATAAAATCTTGAGTGGGCATTGCCGAGGTTCGATCACGAATATTATAAAAACCGTTTTTATAAAAGAAATCAGCGGCCACATCAAGACCCAAATAAACATCTTTATGAAGAATGTAGCCGGCTCGATTAATGGCGCGAGCCACTACTTCTAGGGCGTCAAGATTGGTAAAAAGATTAGGAGCAAAACCACCTTCGTCGCCGACCGAATGAATAGCCTTATTTTCCATTAAAACTGCCTCAACGTGTTTATAGGTTTCAGCGGCCGCTCGAATTTGGTTGGCAAAAGTTTTTATCCCCAAGGGAATAATATGGAATTCTTGAAATTCTAAGTTTCCTGCTCCATGTTTGCCGCCATTGATCAAATTGATAACAGGAACGGGCATTTTTTGATTATCAGAAACGTTAAGACCGAACCTTTTTGCTAATTCGGCGACATATTCAAATAAGTGGCGTTGATAATGAAAAGCGGCGGCTTTAACTGCCGTGATGGAGCAAGACAAAATAGCATTAGCGCCCAAATTGCTTTTATTTTTAGTTCCGTCTAAGTCGATCATTGTTTGATCAATTTTTTCCTGATCACCTATATCTAGGCCGATAATTTTAGGAGCAATAACCTTTTCTACATTGTAAATAGCTTTCAAAACTCCTTTACCCCAATAGCGTTGCTTATCTCCGTCTCGTAATTCTAGGGCCTCATGGGAGCCAACGGAAGCCCCAGAAGGAACAGAGGCAGTGGCAAAAATATCGTTATCTAAAAAGATGGTTGTTTCGATGGTGGGAGTGGCTCGAGAATCAATTATCTCTCGAGCGCCGACAGCAATAATTTTAGCCATTTTTAATATTTTTTTCTTCAGCCCAAGCAACTAGTTGTCGAGCTTCTTCAATAATATCAGGATTAACAGAAATACTACTAATTCCCCAGGAAATTAGTTTTTCAATAATTTTTTCAGGTTGATCAGAAACTACTTGCCCGCAAATTGAGCTCGTAATTTTGTGTTTTTGACAGGTTTTAATAACCCTTTTGATAGCCCAAAGAACAGTCGGGTTAGTTTCATCAAATAGTTTATTTAGTTTAGCATTATCTCGATCAATACCCAATATCAACATTGTCAAGTCGTTGGTGCCGATAGAAATGCCGTCGACTCCGGCCTTGATAAATTCATCTAGACCAATAACATTACTCGGAGTTTCTACCATTAACCAAAGCTTGAAACTTGGTCCGCGGGATAAACCATGGGTGGCAATAATTTTCTTAACTTCAATTAATTCTTCTGGGGTACGGACAAAGGGGAGCATTAACCAGAGATTTTTTAAACCCTTTTTATTTCGGACATTTTTAATTGCTTCCAATTCTAAAGAAAAAACTTGACTATTGGCAATATAGCGGCTAGCGCCACGATAACCAAGAAGAGGGTTTTCTTCTTCCAGCTCATATTTTTTACCACCAGCCAAGTGCCGGTATTCATTGGTTTTAAAATCGCTGGTTCGATAGACGACCGGACGAGGAGAAAAAGCACGACAAATTTTTTCTAAGCCGGTTGACAATTCGTTAATAATGACTTTTTCCTTGCC
>LDZT01012790.1_pt1 | contig 13172 bp, 11 predicted proteins | sample 615521 | NCBI WGS metagenome assembly LDZT01 (sample SAMN03408292, study PRJNA278302) | terrestrial metagenome | isolation source: oil reservoir sample SB1 | place: USA: Alaska, North Slope, Schrader Bluff formation | collected 2011-09
GAGTATCGACTGAACACCAGACCACGAAAGTGTTTATCGTTTACCTCGCCTATGGTATTCTTAAAAAATCACTGTTGCACTTGATACTTGAATCTAGGCAATTCTATTTTGCTACTTTAGGACATTATCACTTTGCTCTTACATTTTACAAATAAGAGTCGCAATTTGGAAGCGATTCCTTTATAATAGCCTTGACGTGAATTTTCAATAAGGAAAGTTCCTGATTATATTCATCTATTGCATACGTGGATGCGCCGTCGATAAGTGAGGAACTTGTGTTAAAAGAAAATACTACCAAAGGCAAACTGATTGTCGTCGAAGGCATCGACGGCTCTGGCAAGTCAACACAAATAGACCTGCTATATAAGTGGCTAGAATCCCAAGGCTATTCGGTATTTTTCAGCGAGTGGAACAGCTCCCCCTTGGTCAAAACAACCACCAAAGCCGCCAAGAAAGGCAAAGCCTTCACCCCCACCACTTTTAGCATTTTGCATTGCACGGATTTTGCAGACCGCTGGGAAAATAGCATCTACCCCCTGCTCAAAGCCGGAGCAATTGTCTTAGCAGACCGTTACGTTTATACCGCCTTTGCCCGCGACGTAGCCCGCGGAGTAGATCCAGAATGGGTGCGCAATATGTACTCCTTCGCTATCAAGCCAGATGTAGCTTTTTACTTCCGTGTGCCATTAGACATAGCCGTTGAGCGCATTACCGCTGCTAGGGCTAAGCTTAAGTATTACGAAGCTGGTATGGATCTGAACCTCTCGGATAACATTAACGAAAGCTTTAAGCTTTTCCAAGGGCGCATTCTGGACGAATATGACAAAATGGTGGATGAATTTGGGCTTACGCTCATGGACGGCACGCAATTAGTGAAAGACCAACAAAAACGCGTGCGCAGTATCGTCAAGCGGTGTCTACGCGGATGGGAAGGCTTGCCCAACCCAAACATGCCCCCTAAAGAGCAAAGCAAAGCCAAATCAGAAACTAAAAGCACGGGAGGTGCAGCGTGAAACAGCCAAATTTTTATGGGGCAGGTTTCCCTTACCGAGAAATCGGTCCTCTCAGTGGAAAACTGATTGTCTTGGAAGGCAATGATGGCGTGGGTAGATCTACACAGATCAAACTGCTGCGGCGTTGGTTGGAAGCAGAAGGCTATGCGGTCTCTGATACTGGCTTAACCCGTTCCGCCCTCACAGCCAAAGGCATTGAGGAAGCTAAGAGCGGCCATACCCTCGGCCCCCTGACTCTCAGCCTATTTTATTTAGCCGATTTCGCTGACCGGTTGGAAAACCAGATTATCCCAGCGCTACAGGCTGGATTTGTTGTGCTCTCGGATCGCTATTTCTATTCCGTCATCGCGCGCGATGCCAACCGCGGAGTTGACAAAGAATGGTCTCGAAAACTATATGGCATTGCACTTAAACCGGATTTGATCCTATATATGAAAGCCAGCGTACCCACCCTCGTGCAGCGCCTGATTCATGGCCGCGGCCTTAACTACTGGGAAGCCGGGATGGACCTGCATTTAGCAGATAACCTTTACGACAGCTTCATCGCATATCAGACCTTACTCTCCAAGCAGTTTGATGAGCTCTCTGAAATCTATAATTTTGTACCAGTGGATGCAGATCAAGCCATCGAGCCAATCTTCGAAGAACTAAAGGTTTCTATCCTGGAGCTGCTGCACAACCAACTACCCAAAAGTAAGATGCCAAAATAAGGCTGCCTTTGGCTCGGGCTCTGAAATCTGAATAAATTAGAGGGAGAAGAAAAATGAACGCTACGGCAGAAGCAACCTGCGTCTATGGGGCAAAAATTATCCAGCGGCACTTGGTGGCAATGGCTGCCGAGGTGGAAGGCGTGCGCACAGCTGCAGATATTGAGTATGTTCATCAAATGCGTGTGGCAACGCGGCGCATGCGCACCGCTCTCGCGCTTTTTTCAGGCTGTTTTCCCAAGCAGGATTACAAGAAAATTCAAAAAGATGTGCGCAAAGTGACCCGCGCCTTAGGCGAGGCACGCGATTTAGACGTTCAGTTAGAAGTAATCGAGGCAGCCATATTAGAGTTTACCGACCCTAAATTGCAGCCCGGCTTAAAGCGGCTAAAACTGCGTCTCACTCAGCGCCGTGCCGAAGTTCAACAGCACGTCGAGGCAGCCATGGATAGAATGCTCGCTGATCAACTCATTGAGCTGCTGGAGAACTGGGTTAAACCACTCTTGGAGCAATCCAAAACCGTTTACCTCTACACACCTGCTTTGTATCAGTTAGCCTTCCAGGGCATACAAGTGCGCATTGAAGAGCTGCTCTCCCACGTTCCGTACATTTCTGACCCGCAAAATGTGCTGGAGCTGCATGCCATGCGCATTAGTGCCAAGCGCTTGCGTTACGCCATGGAAACTTTCGAAGAGCTTTATGCCGGTCAACTCAAGCCGTTTATTTCTACATCCCGCAAGCTGCAAGACCAACTCGGTGCCATCCACGACTTAGACGTCTGGATTGCATTCATTCCTCAGTTTATCGAAGAAGAAAGAGCGCGGATCGTGGATTATTTTGGCAATCCCCGCCCTCTGCGCCGGCTCTTGCCCGGGCTGGAGGCGTTCCGCCAGTCCTGCATCGATAAGCGCGAAGCGACTTACCGAGAATTCTTAGCTGATTGGGCTGAAATCGAAAAGGGAAAGACGTGGAATAACCTTCTGAAGTTGATTAACACGCCGCTGGACCTAGAAGCGGCATTGCGGGCTATTGAGCCTGAAGATAAAGAAGAGCAGCAAACAGCTCCATCTGTGGATTAATCAGCTTGCCGGGCTGCTCTCAAACGCACAATAATTCAACCTTCAAAAAGCGCTGGAAACGCTCTCCTCTTGCTGGTAAATCCTAAAACCTGAAATTGAAAATATCAACGTCCGCTTAGTGGAACGTGAACTTAATCAACGGTGCAAAAGGATTCCACTCAAGCAGACGGGCGATGTATCCCACCGAGACCTTGCGCTGGCTTTGCACCGCCTGACGCTTTTTCCAGGCGGCCGGCAGCCCTTTGAGAGCCGCCCATTTGGCACGCACCATGGCTCCGCGGAAGGGGAAGAAGAGCGCTGCAAGTAAGTAAATCAAGTTCACCAGCAAATGCGGTAGCAGCATTACCCAAAACAGCCAGCCGGGCATATTTTTGACAAAAGTCCAGACAAGGTTGCGATGCCCATAAAAGATAACCAGGTCGCTGCGTGGCTCTGTGCTGCCAGAGCCGGCATGCCGCACCACCGCTTGCGGCAAATAGTAACAAGGATAGCCTAACAGCTGCAGGCGGAAGTCGAGGTCCACGTCTTCCATGTAGGCAAAGAAGTCCTCATCAAACCCGCCAGCAGCAGTGAAAGCCTCCCGCGGGTAAACGCCGGCAGCAGCGCATGCGCTCAGCACCTGCCGCTCGTGCTGCCAAGCTGCTGCAAGAGCACGCCCATGTGAGCGGCGCCAGACTAAGCCCGTGGCATGCACCACATTCCATTCCCCATCCAGCCGGGTGGGGTCTTCAGCCATGAGCAGGCGCGAGGCAAAAAAAGCAGTCGGGTGGCGCTGGATGCCGGCATAGACTTGCGCAAGCCAATCCGGCTGCGGGAAAGCATCGGCATTGAGCAACACGATGTACTCCCCGTGGGCTGAACGCGCTGCTAAGTTATTGCCAGCGGCAAAGCCTAAGTTTTTCTCTGAGGTAATCAGCCTGAGCGGCAATTCAGGGAACTGCGCCAGAACTTTTGGGTCTGGCGGCTGAGGGGATCCGTTATCGATCAAGATGACCTCGAAATCCTGCAAGGTCTGGGCAGCTAATGACTGGAGATGCTCTGCGAGATACTTTGCGCTATTCCAATAGAGCACGATGATGGAGAAATAAGGCGAGGTCATAGTATACTTAGGGTTAAGCATCCTGAGGGCTTTTGAGGCACATTTTTCCGATTATGATAACATTATAATTTAGGAAATTTGAAGCCAACAAGGAAACAGCTTGAATACCATCACCAAACCTGTGTATGACTCTGCCGCAAATACATCGCCGGCGCTGACTGAGATTCAGGAGCTTAAACATTACCGCTATCTGCTCAAGCAGCTCGTGCGGCGGGATATTGTAGCGCGGTATAAGCGCTCGGCGCTGGGCGTGGCTTGGACGATGCTCAACCCCCTCGGCACGATGCTCATCATGACCTTTGTCTTTTCCAACCTGTTTAAATCAGTGCAATCCTATCCGGTTTATATCCTAAGCGGGTTAATAGCCTGGAACTTCTTCGCGCAAGGCACCAACGCTTCTATGAGCGGCTTGGTGTGGGGCGGCAGCCTGATGCAGCGCATTTACCTGCCACGCACTATCTTCGGCGTCTCCGCCATTGGCACGGCGCTGGTAAATCTGCTGCTCTCGATAATCCCGCTGCTCCTGGTCATGGTGATCACGCAGACCACTATCCACCTAACAGTTCTTTTTCTTCCCATTTCAATTTTGCTGCTTACCGCATTTGCGCTCGGGTTTGGGCTGCTGCTTTCAGCATTGGCGATTTTCTTCCCAGACGTGGCAGAAATGTACCAAATTGTGCTGATGGCTTGGATGTATCTTACTCCCGTGATTTACCCCGAAGAAATCATTCCAGCGCAGTTCATGACCATCTACCGCATCAACCCGATGTATTGGATGCTCAAAATGTTCCGTATGCCTGTTTATGAAGGGGTTATCCCAGGTTTGCAAGACCTTTGGCCAGCGCTGGCTTGGTCAGTGGGTATGCTGATTGTAGGTTGGCTATTTTTCACTTCGAGATCGGATGAATATGCTTATCGAGTCTAAACCATTGCTGAGCCAAAAAGCCAAACTGAACAGCGAACCCATCATCACGCTGCAGGATGTCTCGGTTGCGTACCGTGTTCCTAAAGAACGCATTGGCACTTTTAAGGAATATGCCATTCGTACACTGCAACGCAAGGTTCAATTCAACAAGTTTTTAGCGCTCAAAGACGTCAGCGTGACGATTAACCGTGGAGAGGTCTTTGGCATCATCGGTAATAACGGCGCCGGAAAAAGCACCATGCTCAAGGTGATCTCACGCGTCCTGCGCCCGACTGAAGGACGCGTGCAGCTTTTTGGCAAGATTGCACCTCTATTGGAATTGGGCGCCGGTTTTCACCCCGAGCTGACCGGGCGGGAAAATGTCTATCTGAATGGGGCTCTGCTGGGTTACGACCAGGATGAGATGGACACCGTGTTTGAAGAAATTGTTGAATTTTCGGAGCTGCGTGAGTTTATTGACGCTCCATTGCGCACCTATTCCTCCGGCATGTATGCACGCTTAGGTTTTGCTGTGGCAACAGCGCATGTGCCCGAGATCCTCATTGTGGATGAAATTCTGAGCGTTGGAGATGAAGCCTTTCAACGAAAGTGCAATGAGCGCATGCAAAGTTATCAAGAACAAGGCAGCACGGTTTTAATTGTTTCGCATGGCTTGGCTAAGATTCAAGATATGTGTAACCGTGTGCTCTGGCTGGATCATGGGCAAGTGCAAATGATTGGCGATCCAGCTGAAGTGATCGAAGCTTACCGTAGGAGCAACCAATAAGATGGAATTTATCCCTACCGCCATCCCGGATGTTGTGCTGATTATTCCCCGCATCTTTGGGGATGAACGCGGCTTTTTCTTAGAGACCTATCGGCAGGATATTTTTGAAGCTGCCTGCGGCCCGATTAACTTCGTACAGGATAATCATTCCGGTTCAAGGCAAAGCACCCTGCGTGGGCTGCATTACCAACTGCACCAAGCCCAGGGTAAACTGATACGCGCCGTGGCGGGAGAGATCTTCGACGTCGCCGTCGATATCCGCCAGGGCTCGCCAACCTTTGGACAATGGGTCGGGGCGCGGCTTTCTGCCGAAAACAAGCATCAACTCTGGGTACCACCTGGATTTGCGCATGGGTTTTATGTGCTCAGCCCTTGGGCAGAGGTTTTCTATAAAGCCAGTGCTTATTACGCTCCGGAGTGGGAGCGCGCCATCCGCTGGGACGACCCCGCCATCGGCATTGCCTGGCCGCTCGCGGAAGGCGGAGCTCCGCTGCTTTCAGAGAAAGACCAGCACGCTCCACTTTTAGTTGAGGTAGAGACTTACCCGCCTGGCTGGCAGCCAGAGCAAGAGGAGGAATAATTATGCGGCATGTGCTTGTCACTGGAGGCGCTGGCTTTATCGGCTCCAATTTTGTACACTATTTACTGGGCAGTGAGCCAGACGTACAGATCGTCACCATGGATGCGCTCACGTATGCCGGCAGCCTGGAAAACCTTAAGGACCTTCCCGACCCGAGCCGGCATGTGTTTATCCACGGGGATATCGCGAATCGAGAGTTGGTTGACTGCATCTTTGCGGAATACGAGATTGATACTGTGGTGCACTTTGCCGCCGAATCACACGTGGACCGCTCAATCCTCGACCCGGGCGCCTTTGTGCAAACCAACGTCATTGGCACTTTCACACTTCTAGAAGCTGCGCGCAAAGCCTGGCTGGTTGATAAAACTGTTCCGCGTGACGCAGTGCGCTTTCATCACGTCTCCACCGATGAGGTCTTTGGCACACTCAGCAAAGCCGACCCGCCTTTCAGGGAGGAAACCGCCTACCAACCGCGCTCGCCTTATGCGGCCTCTAAGGCTGCGAGTGATCACTTTGTCCGCGCTTACTATACGACTTATGGCTTACCCATCAGCATCAGCAACTGCTCCAACAACTACGGACCGCGCCAATTCCCCGAAAAACTCATTCCGCTGATGATCTTAAACGCCACCAGCGGCAAGACTCTGCCGATTTATGGCGATGGCATGCAAATCCGCGACTGGCTGTATGTGGATGATCATTGCGAAGCACTGTGGAAAGTGGCTACGCAAGGCCGTGTGGGTGAAACCTACTGCATTGGCGGGGATAACCAGCCCGCCAACCTAGAGATCGTACGCACCATCTGCCAGATCTTGGATGAATTGCAGCCCGATTCGCCTTTCACGCCACACGAGCAGCTGATGACTTTTGTACCTGACCGACCAGGGCACGACCGGCGCTATGATATTGACATCAGCAAAATAAAGAGCGAACTCGGTTGGCAACCACGCCACGATTTACAGCAAGGCTTGCTTGCTACCGTGCGCTGGTACTTGGAACACCCAGAGTGGGTTCAAGCCATTACCCAGCAATCAGATTACGATGGCTGGATGCAGAAGAATTACGCGAATAGAAAGGACCAGACATGAAAGGCATCATTTTAGCCGGCGGCAAAGGTACCCGGCTTTACCCGCTCACCATTCCAATCAGTAAGCAGCTTTTGCCGGTTTACGATAAACCCATGATTTATTATCCCCTCTCGATGCTCATGCTGGCTGGTATCCAGGAGATCCTGGTCATCACCACACCAGAAGATCAAGCGCTCTATCAGCGCCTGCTGCAAGATGGCGCGCAGTGGGGGTTGAAGTTCGCTTACGCTGTGCAACCGGAGCCGCGCGGCTTGGCGGATGCCTTTTTGGTGGGCAAAGACTTTTTGGCGGGCTCACCAGCCTGCCTAATTTTAGGCGATAATATCTTTTTTGGGCATGGGCTGCCGACGGTGCTGCGCAACGCGGCTGAGCTCAAAGAGGGCGCAGTCATCTTTGCTTATTCCGTCCGTGACCCGGAGCGTTATGGTGTGGTAGAAATCGACGGCAACGGCAAAGCGCTAAGCTTAGAAGAAAAGCCCAAACAGCCGCGCTCGAACTTGGCGGTGCCCGGGATTTATTTTTATGATGCCAATGTGGTGCGCTATGCAGGGCAGCTCCAGCCTTCGGCGCGTGGCGAGCTGGAGATTACCGACCTCAACCGGCGCTATATGGAGCAAGGCCAGCTGCAGGTGAAGGTGCTCGGGCGCGGCGTGGCTTGGCTGGACGCCGGCACACATGAGTCCCTGCTGCAAGCCGCCACTTTTATCCAAGCTGTTGAAGAGCGGCAAGGCATGATGATCTCTTCTGTGGAGGAGATCGCCTACCGCATGGGTTACATCGACCGCGAGCAGCTGCTCGCGCTGGCAGACGGGCTCAACGCGACCAATTACGGTGCTTACCTCAGGCACTTGGCAGGGGGCTAAAGATGCTGCGCATATTGTTAATTGGCAAAAACGGACAGTTGGGCTGGGAATTGCAGCGCTGCTTGGCGCCGTTAGGCGAGGTGGTCACCTACGACTACCCGGAAATCGACTTAGGCAAGCCTGCCAGCCTGCCCGGTCTCGTGCGCGAGGTGAACCCGCAGGTCATCGTCAACGCAGCAGCTTATACCAACGTGGATAAAGCCGAGAGCGAAGCAGAACTTGCCCGGCAAATCAACTCAGTGGCGCCGGGCGTGCTGGCAGAGGAAGCCAAGCGGCTCAATGCAGCCTTCATCCATTACTCCACTGATTATGTCTTTGACGGCCGCAAGGGTGCGCCTTATGTGGAGAGCGACGCACCTCACCCACTCAACGTCTATGGCCAGACCAAGCTAGAAGGCGAGCAGGCTGTGCAGGCAGTTGGGGGGGCGTACCTCGTTTTGCGCACCAGCTGGGTTTACTCGATGCGCCAAGGCGGGTTTGTCACTAAGGTGCTGCAGTGGGCGCGGGAGCAGGAAACCCTGCGTGTGGTGGATGACCAGGTCAGCAGCCCCACATGGGCACGCATGTTAGCCGAAGCCACTGCTTTGGTCCTTGCCCAAGGGCGCAGTGAGCCTGTGGATTACCTGCGCGAGAAAGCTGGGCTGTATCACTTAGCTGGCTCCGGCGCCTGCAGCCGCTACGAGTGGGCGCAAGCCATCCTGGAGCTGGACCCCAAGAAGAGTGAGCAGAAGGTGCGGCAGTTGCTGCCCGCCAAGAGCCGCCAGTTCCCCACGCCGGCGGAGCGTCCGCTGGTTTCGGTATTGGATTGTGGGAAGTTTGAGCAGGCGTTCGGCTTGCAACTGCCGGCATGGCGGGGAGCGCTTAAATTGGCGATAAACTGTGAATAAAGGTTTTACCGGGGGAGTTGGTGAGATGGGTTTGCAAAATGGTCTAAAAAGAAGCCTATATAGAATCAAAAACAAGATTAGACCTAAGAATTTTTCCGCAGAAATAAAATTAGTTAAGAATTCTGGTTACTTCGATGAGATTTGGTATCGGAAGAATAACCCCGATGTAATTGCAGGCGGAGTCGATCCATTAAGGCATTACTTAGAGTTTGGCGGATTTGAAGGCCGTACACCCGGACCCAAATTTGACAGCACTGGCTACTTGGACACGTATGCGGATGTGCGCCGCTCTGGGGTTAATCCGCTCATCCATTACCTGAAATTTGGCCGGCAAGAAGGGCGCTCACCATATGGTGCCCAAATAGAAGCAGAATTAGTTGAAGATATGCTTGCCATTCAGGAAGTGTATCAGCAGCGCTTTGGACGGATGATTGACTTCCGCCACCCCACGAAATTCACCGAAAAGATCCAAATTTATAAATTGCTTTATCGCAACCCGAATATGTCAGAATTTTCAGATAAGCTTAAAGCTAAGGAACTCGCAGCTGCCATTATCGGCAAGCAATACATCGTCCCAACCATTGGGGTATATGAGCGGTTCAGCGATATTCCTAAAGACGAATTGCCAGATCGCTTCGTGATGAAGACCAATCATGGCTCGGGTTTCACTCTCATCTGCCAAGATAAAAGTAGCTTTGATTGGGTGGATGCTGAAGCCAAGATGAACGCTTGGTTGAATTACGATTTTTACGCCCGTTTTAGGGAATGGGCTTATAAAAATATCACGCCCAAGATCCTTATCGAAGAACTCCTAACCACAGAGAATGGTCAGATTCCTGAGGATTGCAAAATTATGATAGCCCAGGGCAAGATTATTGCGATTACCTTAGTTCTAAATAAGCACATGGGGTCCCCTTCCGCGTTTAAAGTAGATGCTAACTGGCAAAGGTTAGACTATTCGACCACCTACCCACGTTATCCTTTCGAAGTTGACCGCCCCGCCCAGATGGATTTAATGGAGAGCCTCGCAAAGCAGCTGGCCAACGGGTTTCCATTTGTGCGCGTGGATTTATATCCAGTGCAAGGTAAAATGTATTTTGGCGAGATGACTTTTTATCCATCGGCGGGTCTCGGAAATTTTAATCCCCCCGAGTGGGATGAGATCATGGGATCAAAACTGGATTTGAGCCAGATTTACGACCCAGCCTATTTAGCACACTTAGCTGACTTAGCCGAGTCCAAGCAGCAAAGTGTAGCGTTTACCTCGCCAACGGAAGTATCGAAAAATTCTGCGAAAGATGATCAAGAAGCAGACTTGCCCGAGACTCTAGCCAAAGTTCTTAGTGTGCTCGCGCCTCGTTTGGAGCGTGTGATTGATTTTGTTCCTAAAGGTGCGGGGTTATTGAAATTTGCGGCAGTGAAATGCCCTCAGGCTGAACTCTACGCTCTGGTTTCAGCTCATCAAAAATTGCCACCTTTAGAGCAATGTTTTGCCGGCACCAAAGCTTCAGAGGTTATCTTGAAGCCAGGTTCATTTGAAGCCCTTACTGAATTATTAAAAGAAAACAATCTAAAACCCACGTTGCTCCATTTACACGGCGTTGATGCTACATCCCAGTTTTTAGCAGGCTTTGGTACTAAGCTTACTGAGTGGGAAAATTTATTTCTTGTGCTTACCGGGTTGGAAAGCAACCAGCGTTGGAGTGATTTGCAGGCGCTTGTAAGCCAGCTTATGCAACTGGATTTTGACCTTATCCTTCCTGACGAGGCAAAAAATCTGGCCTGGCATCCTAGAGACGCTGACCATTTTGAAACCATTTGCGAGTCCCATTCCCAAGAGTTTATTAACCTTGTTTGCACTCAAAGCGGTACATTCTCCCATGCGCTGTTTTTTTCGCATTCCGTATCCTTCGGAGGTGCAGAACGCAGTTTGTTAGAGTTGGTTCAAGAACTAAGCAACCAATATCAGACGCTTTGCACAGTGATTGTTCCAGCTGAGGGAGACTTGGAAAAAGAACTGCAAAAAGCCGGTGCATTTACCAAGTCGGCACCCTTGGGTTGGTGGTGCTATCTCGAAAAGAACAAAACGGATGAAGTGAAGGCTAACCTGATATACACGGATCACTGGTGGAGAGAGAATTATGATATCCTACCGGATCTTAATCCTGACGTGGTGCTCACCAATACGCTCACAATCCCCTGGGGAGCTATGAGTGCGCTGATGCTGGGCAGACCGCATGTTTGGATGGTAAATGAATTCGGAGTGTTAGATCACGGCTTAAATTTTCTGTTGGGCTTTGAAAAAAGCTTGGAATTTATCTGCAAAAGCTCCGCGAAGATTATTACCCGTTCAAAAGCAATCCACCAAGCGCTTTTTCCTCATCTTAACTTTCCGAATGTGGAAACGATTTACTGGAATATTGCGCTTCCACAGAAAGAAATTGAAACAAAATCCGGTAATAACCCTTCCTTCTCTTTTCCCGAAGCCTTCCACTTGCTCTTGAGCGGAACAATTACCAAAGCTAAAGGGCAGGAGGACGCCATTCGGGCAGTTATTGAACTCATTAAAAACCGTCAACGCCAGGTGGAGTTGCTCATGCCAGGTTATAATACTGAGCCAGCTTATAAGGCTCGTATGGAAGAGTTGATCAATTCCGCAGGAATTGGGTCACATGTTCGCATTTTACCCTTTCAACAAAATCTTATTTCTCTCATTGAACAAGCTGACGCCGTTTTGGTTTGTTCCCGAATGGAAGGTCTGGGGCGAACTATCGGTGAAGCAATGCTGCTAAAAAAGCCTGTGATCGGGACAAATTCAGGTGGTATTCCAGAGTTGATTGAAGATGGAAACACAGGCTTGTTGTACTCACCAGGAGATTATCTGAAGCTGGCTGATCAGATCGAAAGGCTGATGGATGATGCAACATTACGGGAGAGATTAGCGATTCAGGGGGAACATTTCGCGATAGAAACGTTTACTGTACAACACTTTGGTGGTCGCATCAATCAAATTATACGCAATCTGAAAGGTGTGTCTGGGGTAGACTTAGAAGACCTCGCCCTAGACATCATTGATATGACTAGTCGGTCATTTCTGGAATTCATCAGAACAAGGAATAGATTGCCATTGGAAAATCAAGACCCAAACGAATAAGGCGCCATGGGTATAAAAGGATAATTAAACGCGAAACTTCGAGTGAGATAAAAATGACCATCGATCGCATCGCATTTTTTACATATAGCCAAGGTGTTTCAGCATTGGAACAATATCGTATTTATAGTCCTCTCAAACAAGCAGGGATTGACATCGTTCCTGGAATTCGTGATGGCAAGCTATTATTGGAAAGCATCAACGAAGCGCCTCTTATTCTGTTTCAGCGGGATTTTTCACGCAGTTTTTCGGACTATCTTCAAGTATTAGAACATGCTCACTTCATGGGTAAGCCGGTTGTTTTGGATTTAGATGATCATCTTTTGGCTTTACCCCAATATCACCCTGATCGGATTTCAGGTTACTATGCCGACGGATTAGCAGCTTTCTTGCATGCTTTGATTAACGTAGATGCAATTACGGTTACAACACATATCCTTCGAGAGGCGCTGCTACCTTACAATCCTCATATCTATGTGCTTCCCAATTACTTAGACAATGAATTGTGGCATTTTCGTAAGTCAAAGTTAACTACTAATCAATTTCCGGTTCGTATTCTATTTGTTGGAACGCCAACTCACAAGCCTGATTTAGAATTAATTGCGAAACCACTTGCACAAATTTCTCAAAAATACGGAGGAGGGGTATCATTTTGTTTTTATGGTGCAGAGCCCCCTGAGATCCTCTCTAACCACCCGAACGTAACCTATATACCTTTGCGAACTTATGATTTTCAGAAATTTATTTCGGATTCTCTACAATTGGAAGCTGATATCGCTATTGCACCTTTAGAAAATAATCTTTTTAATTGTTGTAAAAGTTCCATTAAATACTTCGAATATACCGCATTGGGCATTCCTGGCGTGTTTTCTGCGCTTCCGCCCTATGCCGAGGTGGTGCATGATGGCGAGAATGGTTTTTTAGCTGCCACTCCGGAGGAGTGGGAACGCAAGTTGGAGCTGCTGATCGAGAGCCCAGAGCTGCGCTTGCAGTTTGCTCAGGAGGCACAGCAAC
>LDZT01004586.1_pt1 | contig 13156 bp, 13 predicted proteins | sample 615521 | NCBI WGS metagenome assembly LDZT01 (sample SAMN03408292, study PRJNA278302) | terrestrial metagenome | isolation source: oil reservoir sample SB1 | place: USA: Alaska, North Slope, Schrader Bluff formation | collected 2011-09
TTGTATGTGGTATAGGTGTTAGGCTGGTGGCTAACCTTTGCCTAATCCGGACTCTCACCGGCAAGAACTGCCAAGCTTTCTTGGCGCACACTCGATACTGATTCACACTCCATACCCTTCTTCATCATAATTATTATTACCATTTAATATCTCCATTCCCAAACAATATTTTTTAGCAATTTTTTTCTTTAGAAAATCTCTGGCAACTTCGGGGAATAAAATATAAGACAGAATGTCTTCTATGTTTTCAGCTAAATAAGATGCTTCCTTTTTGGCTTTTTCGATAGCAGGCTCTAATAAATCAGCCGGCCGACATTTAATCATTTCACTTTTTTTTATTTTTACTTTCTTAATAATCTCTGGATCAATAGGTGCAGGTGGCCGGCCATAAAATCCCTTAAGATATTTTCGAACTTCTTCCGGAATCATCTTATACCGTTCTTTTAAAATAACATTCAAGGTCGCCTGGGTTCCCACTATCTGACTGGTCGGAGTAACCAAAGGAGGATAACCTAATTCTTTTCGAACTCGTGGAATTTCTTTTAAGACTTCTTCGTATTTATCTTCCGCTTTTTGCTGTTTTAACTGAACAGCTAAATTAGAAAGCATTCCTCCAGGAATTTGATATGTTAATACCCGAGTATCTATATCCTGAATATTGGATTCCATATCTTTATGATTTTCTCTAACTTTTTTAAAGTAAGAAGCAATTTCATAAGCCAATTTTAAATCTAACCCGGTATCATAAGGTGTACCCCTTAAAGTTTCTACTAAAGGTTCTACAGCAGGCTGAGAAGTTTGAAGAGCCAATGATGATATTGCTGTGTCTACTACATCCACCCCAGCTTCTGTAGCTTTCAAATAAGCCATCATCCCCATTCCACTGGTAAAATGACAATGTAGTTGAAGAGGTATAGAAATGACCTCTTTAATATCTTTGGTTAAATTATATGCTTCATAGGGGGAAATTAAGCCGGCCATGTCTTTTATACAGATCGAATCTGCTCCCATTTGCTCCATCTCCCGTGCCTTCTTCACAAATACCTCATTATTATGAAATGGACTTATAGTAAAACAGATAGTTCCCTGAACATGGGCGCCTTCTGATTTAGCTACTTTAAAAGCAGTTTCCATATTACGGATATCGTTCAAAGCATCAAAAATACGAATAATATCTATTCCATTAACGACTGCTCTTTTTACGAATTCTGTAACTACATCATCAGAATAATGCTTATAACCCAATATGTTTTGTCCTCGCAATAACATTTGGAGCTTAGTGTGGGGAAGATACTTCTTTAAAGTTCTCAACCTATCCCAGGGATCTTCATCTAAAAATCGCATACAGCTATCAAAAGTAGCACCTCCCCAAACTTCCATAGAGTAAAACCCTACTGCATCTAACTTTTCACATGCGGGCACCATCTCTTTGGTAGTCATTCGAGTTGCTAATAATGACTGATGCGCATCTCTTAATGTTGTATCGGTAATTTTAAGGGGTTTTTTTAGCTGCGATTTTTCTTTTAAAAGTATATCCTTGGGGCTATTGTCTTTTTTTAAAGAAAGCTTTTTTTCTAAAGTATTGCCATTATTTATTTCTACATTAGAATCTACTATTTTTGTTAATATTGCACTTTCTCCCATAAGTGTAACTGAAGCCTCCTTGATCAATTTTATAATCTATTCGATGAATAAATCGAATTCTATATATAAACAACGCAGGCTAAAACCTGCCTTGTAAAAAATTAAATTAGCTAAAATATATATTACGTCCATTTATATAAAATAAGTATGTTTAGGGCAAAGGTCGGGTTTATCCTACCCTTGTTGTTTTGGTAATTCTTCTAGCGGGCTCGATAAATCGAGCCCCTACACCACTGAGGCTAAAAACCATTTTCGTATATCGTATCGCGTATCGCGTTAAAACTTCTTAATTACAAAAATAACGCATAGAAACTGTTTACATTCTTTATTATGATATTTCCTAAATCTTTTTTTTCGTTTTTATAGAATTGTCACAATAGACGATACTCGATTCTATTATATTCTGGATTCTGGCTGCTGACTCCTATCCTCTTCACGATATACGATATACGATATACAAATTGACTTTATTGCAACAAAGTCAACATTACCCCAGCAGCAACTGCGGTTCCAATTACTCCGGCCACATTAGGTCCCATGGCATGCATTAATAGGAAGTTGCTGGGATTTGCTTCTTGCCCCACTTTCTGAACCACTCTGGCTGCCATAGGTACTGCGGATACTCCAGCAGCACCGATCAAAGGATTAATCTTTCCTCCGGTAATTTTATTTAATAGCTTGGCAAATAGGACTCCACCAGCAGTTCCGAAGGCAAAAGCAATTAAACCTAGTAAAATTATTTTAATAGTATTAAAGGTCAAAAAATATTCAGCTTGCATCGTTGCCCCTACAGAAGTAGCTAAAAATATAGTAACAATATTAATTAATTCATTTTGTGCCGTATTAGACAATCTATTTACTACCATACTTTCTCTAAACAGATTCCCTAACATCAGCATACCGATAATGGGAACCGAAGCTGGTAATAATAGACCAATTAAAACGGTTGAAATAATAGGAAAAAGTATTCTCTCTGACCGGGATACTGGCCTAAGCTGCTTCATAACTATTTTTCTTTCCTCAACCGTAGTTAATAATTTCATTATAGGAGGTTGAATTATAGGAACTAACGACATATAAGAATACGCCGCTACTGCTATTGCTCCTAATAGTTGGGGAGCCATTTTAACAGTAAGATAAATTGCTGTTGGTCCATCTGCACCGCCAATAATTCCTATAGAACCTGCTTCCTGAATAGTAAATCCTAAAAGCACCGACCCGATTAAAGCTACAAATACACCTACTTGAGCCGCGGCACCTAAAAGGAAGGTTATCGGATTGGCTAATAAAGGACCAAAATCAGTCATTGCCCCAATCCCCATAAAGATTAAACAGGGATAAACTTCATGTTTTATCCCCCAAGAAATAAAATACAAAAGACCTCCTTCTTCCATTAGTCCAGTCAAGGGTAGATTTACCAATACCGCTCCAAAACTGATAGGTAAAAGGAGTAAAGGTTCGCACTTCTTTACTATGGCAAAATACATTAATACACCTGCCACAATAAGCATTATAATATTACCTAAAGTAAGTCCGGCAAATCCCGAAAGACTAAATAAAGGCAGGATTTTCATCAAAATATCCATTAACTTCTCCTTTCTATTCTAACCTATCACTAATAAGACATCACCTGTATCTACCATATCATTTGTGGATACATTTATCTTTTTTACGTTTCCTGAGGTATTGGCTACAATTTCATTTTCCATCTTCATCGCTTCTAAAATTAATAAAGTATCCCCTTCTTTTACACTATCTCCCTCGGCTACCTTTAGCTGAAGTACCTTACCGGGCATAGGTGCTACTACTTCCTCTCCTGCCACTGCTGCAGTTGGTGTTTTAGTAGGAGTTGGACTAGATGAGGGTTTAGCTGCTTTCTTACTTACCGGCTCTTCTTTCACTTTAGTTACAACCGGTTGAGGAGCAGAAATGGTTCCAGTTGATGATTCATTCCCCCCTACTTCTTCTACTTCTACTTCATATACCTTACCGTCTACTTTAATTTGAAATTTTCTCATTTTGTTTATCTTTCTCCTTTTCTTTCGATATTAATATTTAATATTTTTCTCTAACATTAATTCTTGCCTCCCTATAGCAGTCCAGGGAGCAATCAAGGATGTTTGATATTTTTTAATGTTAAGTATTTTAAATTTACTTTTTGGTTTTTCTAAATATGAAGCTACCACAGCAGTAATTACGGCTACTAATTTACCATTAATTTCTTCTTTTTCTTTTATTGAAGTAATGCTTGATGGTGGAGAAGTGACCTTAACTTCTTTAGGTATCTTTTTTTCTTTTTTAATTCCTACAATATTCTTTAAGAATACTATAATTAAAGCTAACCCTCCCAAAACTAAAAACACTATAATTATATCTATAATTGCTACCTGTATAGCTCCATTAATTCCTTCAAACATATTTATTCCTCCTTATTTAGTCGTTAATTGGTTAGTTGGTTACTTAGTTAATTGGTTAATAATATTTATCGATAAACTAGCTTATTAATAATTTTCTACTGGTAAATTATCAAACCAGATAACTAGCTAACTAGGTAACCAGGTAACTAAGTAACTATATACTGTTTACACTGGGAAATTACCGTGTTTCTTCGCCGGTCTACTTTCCCTCTTTGTAGATAGCATCTCAAAAGTTGTTATAAGACGTGGTCTGGTTTCCCGAGGGTCAATAACCATATCTACATAACCTCGTTTAGCTGCTTCATATGGATTAGAAAATTTTTGTTGAAATTCATCAATCTTCTCTTGACGAACCTTTTCAGGGTTATCTGCTTTGGCTATCTCTTTTCTAAAGATAATATTTGCTGCTCCCTGCGAACCCATTACGGCAATTTCTGCTGTAGGCCAGGCGATTAGCTGATCTGCCCTTAAATCCCTGCTACACATTGCCAGATAAGCCCCTCCATAAGATTTACGAACAATTAAAGTAATTTTAGGAACAGTTGCTTCCGAATAAGCATATAGCAATTTTGCTCCATGTCGGATAATCCCCCCATACTCCTGCGCAGTCCCTGGTAAAAATCCTGGAACATCTACCAAAGTTAAAATAGGAATATTAAAAGCATCACAAAATCTAACAAAACGAGCAGCTTTATCAGAAGCATCAATATCTAAACAGCCCGCTAAGACTTTTGGTTGATTAGCAATTATACCTACGGATTGGCCATTTAATCTGGCAAACCCAGTAAGCATATTAGTTGCAAAATAAGGATGAGATTCAAAAAAATCTCCCTCATCTACAATTAATTTTATAACATCTTTCATCTCATAAGGTTTATTAGGATCTGTAGGTATAATATTTAAAAGAGCCTCTTCCATTCGATTGGGATCATCCTTACATTCTATAGAAGGAGGGGTTTCCATATTATTAGAGGGTAGATAACCCATCATCTTTCTTACCATCTGGTAAACTTCCTCTTCGTTCTCTGCAGCAAAATGAGCCACTCCACTCTTTCGATTATGAGTCATAGCTCCCCCTAATTTCTCTGAAGTAACTACCTCTCCGGTAACCGCTTTAATCACATCTGGTCCTGTAATATGCATTATGCCTACATTCTTTACCATAAATACAAAATCCATTATGGCAGGAGAATAGACTGCTCCGCCGGCAGCTGGGCCAACAATTATAGAAATTTGAGGGATTACTCCGGAAGCAATAGTATTACGGTAAAATAGCTGACCATAGCCACTTAGAGAATCTACTCCTTCTTGAATGCGGGCTCCGCCAGAATCGTTTATTCCGATACACGGTGCACCCATTTTCATAGCCATATCCAACACCTTACATATCTTCTTAGCGTGCATTTCTCCCAACGAACCGCCAATAACGGTAAAATCCTGAGCAAAAACATAAATCAGTCTTTCATTAATAGTTCCATAACCAGTTACGACTCCCTCGCCGGGTGCCTCCACTTTGTCCATACCAAAATTGTTACATCTGTGCTCAACTAAAAGGTCAAGTTCTACAAAGCTATCTTTATCTAAAAGAAGGTCAATTCTTTCTCGAGCAGTAAGCTTGCCTTTTTCATGTTGGGCTTTTACTCTCTTCTCCCCTCCGCCTGCTTTTACTTTTTCTTCTTTTTCTTTTAAATTTTTCATCAATTCATCAATTGATAATTTCATTAATTTATCTTACCACCTTTCTCCAGTATTTTTATAATTCTCAACTAATTTCCTGTTTTTTATGCTGTATTAAGCTATAAACTTTATGCTATGATTTTGGGCTTTTTTTGTAGAGCTAAAAACTTAAAACGAAAACCGAAAAACCATAATTCAAAACTCAAAACCTTTTACTCGTATATCCTATCGCGTTTAGATATATTTGATCAAACTTCTTAACCTTTGCTATCTAAATTCTGAATTCTATTTTCTTCACGAGATGCGACTCACGAGATACGAGATACTAATTAGACTTCTATTTTATTTACTTATCTCTTTCGCACAATTCAACAAGAATACCATTAGTGCTCTTAGGATGTAAGAAGGCTATTTTTGCTCCGCCTGCTCCATACCTCGGTTTTTCGTCTATTAACCTAACTCCTTCCTTTTTTAATTTTTCTAATACTTCCTCAATATTATTAACTCTAAAAGCAATATGTTGAATCCCCTCGCCTTTCTTCTCAATAAACCTGGCAATAGGACCCTCTGGTGAAGTGGATTCTAACAGTTCCAATTCACTATCACCTAAAGGTAAAAAAGCAACTTTAACTTTCTGCTCTTCTACAATCTCTTCGCCAGCAACTTTCAACCCCAGTATACTGCTTAGAAGTTCACTGGTTTCTTTAACACTTTTTACCGCAATTCCAATATGATCTATCTTTTCAACCATTTTTTACACCTCCTTGTGTATAAGAATGTATTAATATATTTGATAATTTCTCTACTGCAGTATAGGGATCTTCTTCCCGCTTTACTATTTTAGCTGCTATCTTATTTAAAAATCCATTATCAATAAAAGTTGAAAGTATTTCTTTCCATTGTTCCTGGATAAGGTCAAATATCTCTTTTTTAGCACTCTCCAGGCGCCTTTGCTCTAACTCTCCACTTTCCTTTAGATATTTGATATGTCGATCAATTTCTTCCAAAAGTTTTTGAATACCAACATTGTCTGTAGCTATAGTCTTTAAAACCGGGGGGCGCCATCTGCTATTTTGGTTTAAATCTAACATCATTTCTATCTCGGTAGCTAAACGTTCGCAACCTTCTTTGTCGGCTTTGTTGACCACAAAAATATCTCCGATTTCCATTATTCCAGCTTTTATGATCTGAACATCGTCTCCCATTCCTGGCATACTTATTAGTGCAACTGTATCTGCTACTTTAACTATATCTACTTCTGATTGACCTACTCCAACTGTTTCAATAAATATTATATCTTTACCTAAAGCATCTAATATCTTAACCGTTGCCTGGGTAGCCTGAGAAAGTCCTCCTAGATGCCCTCGAGTACTCATACTTCTTATAAAAACACCTTTGTCTAAGCTTAAATCCTGCATGCGAATTCTATCACCCAACAACGCTCCTCCCGTAAACGGACTAGTAGGATCTATAGCAATAATACCTACTTTCTTGCCCTTTTTTCTTAATGTTTTGGTAAGTTTATCAGTAATAGTACTCTTGCCTGAACCGGGAGGACCTGTTATCCCTATTACCAGGGCATTCCCAGTATAGTTATATAGTTTTCTCAAAATCTTCTGAGCTTGACTAAAGTTATTTTCTACTAAAGTTATTAGCTTTGCAGCTGCTCTGCGATCACCATTAATTATTTTTTTAATGATTTCTTTTTCCATTTAACATACCCTTTGTTCGTATCACGTATCGCGACTATTTACCTATAGCTTAAGTGTGCAGTGTAGGGGGCTGATTTATCCGCCCCGAGTTGTTTTGGTAATTTTTCTTAGCGGGTTCGATGAATCGAACCCCTACTCTATCCGCTCTACGCTCTACGCTATTAATTATTTTACTTTTTCTTTAATAAACTTAATTATATCACGAGTGTCAGTCCCAGGGGTGAATACTTCTGCTATACCTACCTTTTTTAATTCAGGAATATCTTCTTCGGGGATTACTCCTCCGCCCATAACGATAATATCTTTAATATTATTTTCTTTTAGAAGTTCCATTACTTTGGGGAAGAGATGGGTATGAGCTCCCGATAAAATACTCAATCCAATAACATCTACATCTTCCTGGATAGCAGTTTCCACAATCTGCTCAGGAGTCTGCCGTAATCCAGTATAAATAACCTCCATTCCAGCATCCCTTAAAGCTCTTGCTACAACCTTTGCCCCTCGATCATGACCATCAAGACCAGGTTTAGCTATTAATACTCTAATTTTTTTCCCTTCCATTATTCATTCCTCCACTTTCTAAAGCTTTACAGACTCTTTATATTCACCAAAGATACTTCTTAACACATCACAAATTTCGCCCAATGTGGCATAAGATTTTACACAATCTAAGATCAAGGGCATTAAATTAGCATCTGTTTTTGCAGCCTTCTCTAATAATTTCAAAGTTTCTTTTACTTTATGACTGTCTCTTTCCTCTTTTAACTTTTTAAGTTCCTCAACTTGCCGGCGACCCACTTCCGGATTAACTTTCAAAAGGCCTTTAGGTGACCCTTCCTTTATCTTAAACTTATTAACACCTACTACTATCCTTTTTCTCTCTTCAATATCTTTCTGGTATTGATAAGCACTATTCTGTATCTCCTGTTGAATAAATCCTTTTTCAATAGCTTGAGTAACGCCGCCTAATTTATCAATTTTTTCAATATATTCCAAAGCTTGCTTCTCAATTTCATTGGTTAAGGTTTCTATATAGTAGGAACCGGCCAAAGGATCAACTGTTTCAGTTACTCCACTTTCGTAAGCTAAAACTTGTTGAGTTCTAAGGGCAATCCTTACCGAATCTTCAGCAGGTAGAGCCAGGGCTTCATCTCTTGAATTTGTATGGAGAGATTGGGTTCCACCCAATACTGCTGCTAAAGCTTGCATAGTAACCCTTATAATATTATTGTCTGGTTGCTGTGCCGTTAAAGTACACCCAGCTGTTTGAGTATGAAATCTAAGCATTAAAGACTTTTTATTTTTAGCTCCAAATCTTTCTTTCATAATTTTAGCCCACAACCTTCGAGCTGCTCTAAATTTTGCTACCTCCTCTAATAAATCATTATGAGCATTAAAGAAAAAAGATAATCTTGGTGCAAAATCATCAACTTTCAATCCAATTTTTATTGCTGCATCCACATAAGCTATTCCATCTGCCAAAGTAAAGGCCACTTCTTGAACTGCTGTAGCTCCAGCTTCTCGGATATGGTATCCACTTATACTAATGGTATTCCATAGAGGCATCTCTTTAAAACAAAATTCAAAGATATTGGTAATTAATCTCATTGAGGGAGTTGGAGGGAAGATATAAGTTCCCCGAGCAATATATTCTTTTAGTACATCGTTTTGAATAGTCCCCTTTAGTTTATCAGGAGCTACTCCTTGTTTTTCCGCTACTGCAATGTACATGGCTAAGAGTACAGATGCAGGAGCATTTATAGTCATTGAAGTGCTTACTTTATTAAGGGGAATCCCATTAAATAACATCTCCATATCTTTTAAAGAATCTATGGCTACCCCCACTTTTCCTACTTCGCCCAAGGACATATCGTTATCTGAATCATAGCCAATTTGTGTGGGTAGGTCAAAAGCAACACTTAATCCGGTTTGTCCTTGATCTAACAGGTATTTATAACGCTTATTAGATTCTTCTGCTGTGCCAAAACCGGCATATTGACGCATAGTCCAAAATCGGCCTCGATACATAGTTGGTTGCACCCCGCGAGTATAAGGGTATTGTCCAGGGAAATTCAACTCTTTATTATAGTCAGACTCTTCTAAATTTACAGGAGTATATAGACGCTCAACCTCTTTCCCTGAACCAGTAACAAATTTATCTTTTCTTTCGGGAAAACGTTCAAGAGTCTTCTGTACAACATTATTTTCCCATTCTTTCTTTAATTGTTTAATTTTTTTCATTTCTTCTTTATCAAACATCTTGCACCTCTCAAATAATAGTATATAGTATCGAGTATATAGTTAAGAAAAAACTAGAGAAAATATCGCGTCTAAAACACAGTTATAAGTAATATGTAATGAATAACATATAACGAAAAACGTAAAGAGAAAACCAGAATTTAAAAGTTAAAACTTTTTATTTTTTTTAAGTAATCAAGTATTCAGAATTCAGTAGCCAGAAGTCAGAAAAATATATAATAACTCTATATATAATGTAATATTATTCTGTCTCCTGGATTTTGTTTCCTGGCTACTACCTCTTTACTATATACTCGATACTCAATACTATATACTGTTTTTTTATACGCTAAATATTTATATACCATTCTTTAATTTTAGGTTTTAAGCTTTGGTTTTATGTTTTTCGTTTTGCGCTTTACGCTATATACTACTTGTTATGCTATTTTGTTTTTAGTATTTTAAATTATAAACAAAAACATTTATTAAAATGACATTTATGCCAGTTATATATTCTAATTCACTTTTGAGGCTTTTTTGAATTTTTAATCCAACCTGGGGAATATTTTCCCCATATCTAAGCACCAAACTAATATTTACCAGAATACCTTCTTCTTTAATGCTGATTTGGGATTTACCCAATTTTACAACTTCTTTGAAATCTTTAAGTATATAAATAATTATATCTAAAATTGTATTTTCAGAAACATATAATTTTCCAAAATAACTAAAGGGCGGCCTTACTATCGCTCTCTCACCAATTTTCCTTTTACTATATCTTCTCTTATAAAATATCTCCAATGATTCCAATATATTTACCGGGAATTTTCTTTGTACTTCGATCCCAGGTAAGGGTATAACATGTTTCCCTTCTTTTAATCTAACGGATTTTGCTTCCTCAATTTCTTTGTCAGTCGAAACATCTTCAATCTTTAAAATTCTTTTAGGGGGTGGCAATTCTAAAGTTTTAATAATTTTATCAATCATCCTAACCGATGTTCCAATAACCAATATCTTAGTTGGTTTAGCTTTTTTTATTACCTCTATTACTTCATGAGCATGAGAAGGCTCTTCGAAAATAGCTGTCCTAATTGCTTGAATTCTGTTCTTGTCTTTTTTTGCAGAATGTCCGGCTAATATTTTATCTTTCCTTATTAAAAGACCATCATCAATTATATAATTTATATTATATTTATGAGCAATTAATAAGGCCTTGTGACTCTTACCAGTTCCACTCTCTCCTATTAAAGCAAATATCTCCACTTTTAATTACCTTCTCCCAACATTTTTCGTATCTCGTATCTCGTATTTAGTATCTCGCCAGAAAAATACATTCTAATATATAATTTTCAAATTTCTTTAATCTTTCTGACTATTTATTTTTTACGAGATACAATTCACGAGATACGAGATACTAATTTCTATTTCTTAGGTTTTACCCAACCTCTACCCTCTACTGCTTTAGCTACACGTTGAATCGCAATTAAATAAGCAGCATCACGGGTATAGCATTTTTTCTCGATAGCTAAATCAGCTACCGCGTTGAAGGCATTAGTCATAATACAATCGAGTTTTTCTAAAACTTCGTCTTTTGGCCAATAGTAATTCATATTATTTTGAACTTCTTCAAAATAAGAAACAGTTACTCCACCAGCATTACAAATGAAATCAGGAATCATATAGACACCTTTCTCTTTTAAGACTTCATCTGCTTCTAAAGTTGTTGGAGTATTGGCTGCTTCTGCATAAACTTTAACTGTATCAAAATTAATATCATTTACATTATCCTGAGTAACTGCTTGTCCCAAAGCTGCAGGTATAAGAACATTAACGTTTTTCTTTAACCAGGCGTCTCCACCTTCTTGTTCCCAGCCAAAAGATTTGGCTTTTTCTGGATCGATAGTTCCAAATTTATCCAAAGTACCTGGAGCAAGTAAGTCTTTAGGGTCAATTCCTTTTTCGCAACTGTAAGTATAGACTTTTTTGTCTTTAGGATCCCAGCAAGATATTGCTACTACTTTCCCGCCATATTGAACAAATTTTTCGCAGGTATATTGGGCAACATTACCAGCACCCTGAATAGAAGCGGTGGCATTTTTAAAATTAATACCCAGCCTCTTTAGTGCTTCTCGAATACAGTAAACCGTACCGTAACCAGTAGCCTCTGTTCTGCCAAGTGAACCACCTACCCCTACTGCCTTACCAGTAACAAAGCCAGGCTTTCTAGATCTGGCAATAACATCATATTCGTCCATTATCCAGAGCATGTCCTGAGGATTAGTGCCTACATCTGGGGCAGGAACATCTATCTCCGGGCCTACAAGATCATATACCTTCCTAACCCAACCTCGGCATAATCTTTCAGTCTCTCTATCAGATAATTTTCTTGGATCTACGATAATTCCACCTTTACCTCCACCTAAAGGAATATCTACCACTGCACATTTCCAGGCCATCATCATAGCTAATTGTTTTACCATATCAATTGTCTCATCTTCTGCAAAACGAAGACCACCTTTAGCTGGCCCCCGAGCGGTAGAATGTTGAACTCTAAAACCGGTAAATGTCTTGGTGGTACCATTATCCATATCTATCGGAATGGTAAATTGTATAGCCCTTTCTGGCTCTCTCATAAATTCCCGTAAAGAAGAATCAAGATTGAGTAATTCTGCATTATGATCAAATTGTGCTTGAACGAGTTCAAAAGGGTTCATTTCTTTAGTCATTTTATAAAGTCCTCCTAAATATTTTTTTATATTTTAATTTAACTTAAACATGATTTAATTAAAACTTAAAATTCTAAATTTTCTTTCTAGCCCATTGCTTACCTCCCTTTTTTAGAATAATTCATATTATTTATTTTTTATGTATATTAATCATCTAAACTCACATTAACCTTCCTAATGAGCTCGATGAATTGAACCTTTAAACACAATTAAACTAAAAATTTAAAACCTTTTTCTCAAACTCCTCCCCGAAGACAAGAATTCATCTATTGCCCGAGCTGCTACCTTGCCATCTCCTACTGCAGAGATTACGGTAGCCGAACCTCGGACAATATCTCCTCCGGCAAAGATCCCTTCTTTGGTAGTAGTTTTGGTGTTATCATCTATAACAAAATAACCCCACTGGTTAATCTTGACCCCGGTGGCACTGCGGGCTACAATAGGATTAGCTGAGGTGCCGATGGCATCTATGACCATATCTGTTTCGATTAGGAAATTAGAACCGGGAATGGGAATGGGTCTTCTTCGACCTGAATCATCCGGTTCACCTAATTTCATCTTCAGACATTCCATCCCGATAACATTACCCTTATCATCACCCAATACTCTAATGGGGAGGGTAAGGAAATTAAAGATGATCCCTTCTTCTTCCGCATGATGGACTTCCTCTGCCCGGGCGGGAACTTCTTTCCGGGACCGGCGATAGACGATATAGGACTTTTCGGCTCCCAATCTTAAGGCC
>LDZT01009985.1_pt1 | contig 13155 bp, 12 predicted proteins | sample 615521 | NCBI WGS metagenome assembly LDZT01 (sample SAMN03408292, study PRJNA278302) | terrestrial metagenome | isolation source: oil reservoir sample SB1 | place: USA: Alaska, North Slope, Schrader Bluff formation | collected 2011-09
CTTGTTTTTAGTAATATTTCAAGCTTATTAAAGGGAGGTGGAAAAGAGAATGATTAAAAGTCAAATTATTGAAGAAGTCGCCAAAAAAGCCAACACTACTAAGAAAAATGCGCGGGAAGTGATTGATCTTTTTTTAGATGAAGTCCAAAAAGCTTTAGCTCGAGGAGAATCTAAAGTGGTGATTTCTGGTTTCGGCACTTTCCGAACCACTATGGTTAAGGAAAAAACAGTTACTGTTCCAGGAACTAACGAAACTGTTAAAGTTAAGGCTCATCGAGCCGCCCGCTTTAGTCCTGGCAAAGCCTTAAAAAGAGCAGTTAAGTAAAACTGTTTCTTAAACTTAAAGAAATAAAAAGCGCTCATTTTTGGAGCGCTTTTTTTGTTATTAAGAGTAGTTATTGAACCATTTCCACCTTAAAGGTGGAAATACCCAAGGTGGAACTCTACGGCAGAAGATGCTTAATTATTTCTAGTTCTCTTTGGTATTCAGCTCGATCAAGAACAAACTTTTTGTATTCCTCAGAACTTTTGAAGAAATCCATGACAATTTTGGTATTACAGATATTTTCGCTTTTTGGATTTAAATATTCCGGTAGCGAAGAGTAGGGGTAATTTTTTAATTCTTCTAATGTGTTAACAATACCGGCAGAATATGGCTGGAGGTGATGATATCTGGTTAAATGAAGCAATTGTTCGTCGTTTTTTATTAGAATATTGGTATATGAACCCATCAAAATTGGTCCTCTTCTTTCTCTTTTGGTATTAAAATATCGAGTTAGACTATTAGAAAAATTAGCCATAAATTGGGCAATACCGCCATCTTCTAATTGCTTGATAGCAAAATGAAAATGAGTAGGCATTAGGCAAAAGCTGATGATTTCAATATTTGGTTTATTTTTCCCAATTTCTCTCAGGGTTTCCATTTTTTCTATTGGCGAAAGAGAGACGAATCTGGAGAATTTAATGGGGGTTCGGCCGTGGCGATAATAAGAAATTGACTCCATTGCCCTGGAAAAATCATCTTGATCCTGGAAAATTTTTTGATCGCTCAAGCCACGATTAATGATGTGGTAAAAATGATCGTTTTCAATGGGAGTTTTTCTACCAGGCATGATCTTAAATTACCTAAAAAAGGGTAATCAGTCAATGTTTTTGCCACCTTGGATCGTTCCACCTTAAAGGTGGAATGAGGGGAGGTGGAATGAGAAAGGGATTGGGATTTGGCTCTTTGAGAACGAGCCATTGTCAGTCTTAATCTAGACAGCTTGATGGCCAATCCCGACAGTCAAGCGCGGCCCATTTAGAAAATCACGAGAAGATAAAGAGATGATTTTCTGGTTAGTTTAAGTTGAATAAGCTGAAAGCATTAGCCTTGGTTTGTTCAATGACTTTTTCCAGACTAATGTCTTTAATTTTGGCAACTGTTTCGGCAATAATTTTTAAGTTTTTTGGTTCATTGGGGAAGGATTTTTCTTGTCTGATTGGCTCAGGGGTTAAATAAGGGCTATCAGTTTCTAAAACTAACCAGGCTAAAGGAACGCTTTTGATAAATCTTTGTTTTTTAGTCCAATAAGTAACATCGCCATCAACACCGATAAACATTTGGCGCTTTTGGGCAAAGTCTAATAGTTCCTCATCCGGTTCGCAACAATGAAAAACGGTATGGCCAGAGAAGCTCTTATGCCAATTTTTTTCTAAAATGGCCAACATATCTTTCTTGGCTTCTCGATTATGAAAAATAACGGGTTTTTGGTATTTTTGAGCCAATTTTAATTGGTTTTGAAATAATTCTCGCTGTTGGTTTTTGAAGGCTTCATCAACTTGATAATTTTCGTATTTGGTTTGCCGATATTGATGATAATCAAGGCCAATTTCTCCCACCGCCACCGCTTGAGGGTCTTTAATCAAATTTTCCAGTTTTTTGAAGTTAGTCTGGTCTTGGGCGTGGTGAGGGTGAACACCAACAGCGGCAAAAACATTTTGGTACTTTTGGGCTAAATTAATGGCCCTTTGGGAGGTAGGCAAGTTTGAGCCAGGGACTAAAAAATAACCAACGCCGGCCCTTTTAGCCCGGTCAATGACAGTCTTTACTTGGTTATCAAAAGCCTCAAAGTTAAGATGGCAATGGGTGTCAAAAAGCATAGAGTTGATTCCATTTTATCAAATTTCTCTCTTTCTCGAGGTATAATTAAACTATGTCTTTATCGGTTGGGGTGGGACAACCCAATCCCTAACATTAGACTTCAAATTTAACCTTCACTCGCCAAATCAAGAAAATTGGGAATTATAACCCTGAGAAATGATTATGGAAGAATAATCCACTCTATGCCATTGCTACTTATGGTTTTTGCTTAAATTTACGAGGCTAAAAATTTGTGTGTTTCTTGCTCGGCGATTGTTTGAGAAAATAACCGGCGAAGATTGCTCCCAAAGAATTAGGTACAAGTCTAATGCAACCTTTTTGTTATAATTAGTTCGTAAAGTAAAGTCTTTTTTTGTAAAAAGCTTTTTGCAGAGGATTAATTAAACATGTCAAAAAAAAGCCACCGATATTATTTTGTTTTAGGTACTAATCATACCCTATGTAAAGTAGACATAGTAAATGTCCTCTCTAAGAGGGGTGTAGAATTTGAGATTATCGAGGCGTCAGAAGAAATCTTGCTTATCGAGACAAAAGAAAGAGTAGAAATTAGTTCGCTTATGGTTGAATTGGGAGGCGTTGTTAAAGCTGGCGAGATTTTTGAAAGTTATTCTTTAAATGGTTTTCCCAAAAATTTCCTTAATGAAATTGCCGGACTGAAATTTAAAGAATTTTTTCTGTTAGAGAAAGACTTGGATATTCATTTTGGCATTAGTGTTTATAACGGCGGCGGCAGGTTTAAAAAATTGAACAAAATGTGGTTTTTGGCCCCCATGATAGCACGACTGATTAAAGAGAAACTAAATATTGGCTACTTGCCTTTAAAAGACCGAAAGCTTCCGAGCTTCCTTGTTGACAAAAGAAATTTACTAAATCGAGGGTTTGAGCTAATTTTAATTGTTGGCTTAAAGGGCATTTATGTTGGTAAGACACTAAACATTCAAGATTATAAAAACTATAGTTTTCGGGATTATGGTCGGCCGGCAAGAGATGCAAAATCAGGAATGATACCTCCTAAACTGGCAAAAATAATGATTAACCTTGCCGGAAAAGACAAGAATCAAATTTTTTTTGATCCGTTTTGCGGGAGTGGAACCTTTCTCCAGGAACTTGTTTTGTTAGATTACAAAAACATTATTGGGGCTGATTTAGAGGAAAAGGCGGTTATTGCAAGCGGAGAGAATATTAATTGGCTATTTGAGAAATATCCGCTTAAAAAGGAGAATTACAATGTTAAGTTATTTAAAAGTGATGCAAGAAATTTGTCCTCAAAAATTTCTCCTAGGACCATTGATGCGATTGTGACCGAACCCTACCTGGGTTCTCCAAAGGCGAAATTTTTTTCTTCTAGTCAAATTAAAAGAGAAATAAAGAAACTTATGCCTCTCTATTTTGAGGCTTTTATAGAGTTTAAGAAAGTTATTAAGAACGATGGGGTGATAGTAATTATTTTCCCCCTTTTCAGATTCAAAAATAGCTTTTATTACCTTGAAATACTTGATAAAATTTATGAACTTGGTTTCATGAACAGAGATTTCCTTCTTGAGAAGCCCAAAGGTTTTGAACTTCTGAGGCTTAATATAACCAGTCGTAATTCAGTTATCTTCTTCCATCCTGGTCAAAGCGTCTCAAGAGAAATTTTCGTCTTTACGAAGATCCGCCAACAGCTACATTAATTTGATATTTTTTGATAAATATCTTTTTCATAGTATAATTCTCTTTAATTTCGAGTAATCACTCAGTATGATTAGTGCCTCTCAGTATTTAAAATTAGGCACAAGTAATAAAAGGAGGGAGAAAAAGGCCGACCATAAAAGGCTTAGGGAGTTGTATCAACAAAAATGGCGGGAGATAAGAGATTTCCGCAAAGTTCCCGCCAAAGAAATCGAAAATTGGCAATTTAATCGTATTAAAGAACTTGTTTCTCATGCATATAAAACAGTTCCTCTATATAGAGAAAAATATTCCAAGGTAGGATTTTTGCCTGAAGATTTAAAGAGCTGGCAAGATTTCAGATCCTTACCAATACTTACAAAGGAAGAACTTATCGAGGGCTTTCCTGATAGAACAGTCAGCAAGCGTTTCAACTTTGAATTTACAACCCGTAGCTCTGGATCCTCCGGGAAATTTGCTACGATCGCTGTATCCCCAGAAGCAATTTATCTTGATACTATTCAAGGAGCTCGCCAGTTTTACTTTCAAAGCGGAGGTAAATACAAAACTTATGACCTAGCCCTTTTTATTTATACCTCTCCCTGGTGGGTTGCTTCTATTGATGGTAACTATCGGACAGAGTTTCTACCCACCACAACAAAACCCAGTGAAGCATTAGGAATTATAAGAAGATTGAAACCGAAGATCCTCTCCCTTTATCCTACTTATCTTAACAAATTTTATGAGCTAAAGGCACCCTTGAAAGAATTTGGTATTCGATTAATTGTTGTCCATTCAGAACAATCAACATCTAAACAGCGCCGCGAGTTATCTTCTTACTTTGGTATTCCTGTTTTGGATGAATATAGTAGTGAAGAGTTAACGAGAATTGCCTTGGAATGCCCCTTTAGAAAATACCATATTGAAGAAGATGCATGTTATATAGAAATTGTTGACCCAAAAACTGGTGAGAATGTCGAGGACGGGCGATACGGTTCGGTTATTGGTACAAATCTGCTTAATGAGGCTATGCCAATTATTCGCTATTCGCAGGGAGATCTTGCGTCTTTGGAAGGGTTCGAGAAATGTGCGTGCGGGTCTAATTTTAGAGTGATGGATAGAATTTATGGGAGATATATGGATTCTATTGTTACTAATAAAGGCGAAACCATTCCTGCCAGTTGCTTTATGGATTTAGCTTATAATTGGTATTTAGAATTAGATATTCCAGTTCACGGTCTTCGCTACCAGATAGTTCAAAAAGAAGATGGAAATATCTGCATTTATATTATTTCAGGGGTAAACGGGATATCTCAGGCACAAAAGTTCCGGATCAGGGAAAGTTTATACCAACTTATTCCTAGAGAAATGAAAGTGACGGTTAGGGTTGTCAAAAAATTACCGGTAAATACGGGGGTTAAATTCAGACCTGTTATTTCTTATAAACAAAAGAGTGAATAGCAAGAAACGTTCGCTAGATTTTAAACGGGCCTTGGAACTAATGGAGGATAAGATTCGTCTCCTGCGAAAAGAGGCAGGTCCAAGATCTTTTGATCCGAACAAGGTGGCAGAAATTGAGATTAGTGAGTCTTATTTCAATAGAAAGACTGTTAAGAGGATAATGGTTGTCCTTAGGGCAACAGGATGTTTTCAGTATCGGATGAAACAGGGCTGTGCTATGTGTGGGCACTTTGATGCTACGTCAGAGAAACCGGTAAAAGCCGAGGAGTATCTTGCTCAATGGCAAAGCGTTCTAGATGGTTCGGCGATAGAGGGACCAAGCTCTAGAAAATTTAATCTTAATGATTATAAGATTTTATGTCTTTATAATATGGGAAGCTTCTTAAACATAAATGAGGTTTCCGAGAAAGCAATTACTGAAATTTTTAAGTCTATAGCCCAGTTGAAAGGTATCCAGAAAACAATTATTGAGTCTAGGGCAGAGTATGTAAGGCCCTGGATTTTAGAAAAGATAAGGAGAGTAAATAAAGGATTGGTTGAGGTAGGTGTTGGTTTAGAGTCATCGGATTTTTTTGTTAGGGAACTTTGCCATCATAAAAATATGCCTAGCTTAAAAGTATTTAAAGACGCCGTAAAAAACCTGCACAAATTTGGTTTTCATGTCCTTGCATATGTAAACCAAAAACCACCTTTTTTAACAGAAAAAGAAGCGATTGATGATACCATTAAAACTTCAATTTTTGCTTATGATTGTGGCTGTGATGCTGTTTCTATTGAGCCAACCTCTTTGCAGGAGCATACGCTAACGGACTATCTATACAATTTAGGAATGTATCGTGTCCCATGGTTATGGAGTGTGAGAGAGGTTGTGCGGGGTATTTACAAACATTTTAGAAAAACTGAAGGGCTTGACTTAAGGGTAGGTGGCTACTTTGATGAAGAGGTTTTAAGCGGTAGCCAGGGAGTCGCTGCTGGAAAAGCAAGAAATGAGATTTTCCCTCACGCTACTGCGGGTAATTGTCAGCTTTGCACAGCTGATTTTATTCAAGCAATCAAGAATTTTAACAAAACAAATAACCCTAAATTCTTAGAAACTTTAAAAGAATGCCCTTATTGTTATCACCTTTGGGAAGATGCGATTAAGATTAAAGATAGCAGAATGATTAGTCAAAGAATAATTGATACGTTATCTTAAAAGAATGATTAGACTTGTCTGTGATATATGTGGCAAAAAATATAAATACCCCGAGGGGCTAACAGATCATAGCCATCCTGAGTTTGATATTGGTGGAGTTCCAGTGAATATCTGGACGCTAGAATATGATTTGAAATTTAAAGGTGATTTGAGTGATCTGGCTCCATTTGGTTATGGGTCAAAGCAATATGATGTTGGTAACACCCCTCTTAATCGTACCTATTTTATGGGTGCTCGGAGTTTTAATGTTTATATTAAAGACGAAAGCGTTAACCCGACCGGAAGCTTTAAGGATAGGGGATTCCCCTTTCTGCTTTATGATGCTAAAAAAAGCCTGAAGTTGAAAGTGGCAATCCCCTCAACCGGTAACGCCGCCATTTCCTTAGTATATTTTTCGAGATTTTATCAAATAGAACCAATTGTTTTCATCCCAGAAACAACTGAAAAATCAAAAAAGAGACTCTTAAAAGAAAAGGCTGAAGTTATCGAAGACAAAGACCTAGTGAGGAGTTATGAACATTTCATTAATTATTGTAGAAGAAACCCTTCTATCTACAATGGTTTGCCTGTTTCCAATCTTTCCTATCTTCAGGGAATTAAAAGTATTTCTTTTGAAATATTTAAACAGCTTGGTCGAGCACCGGATTGGGTAATTATTCCTTGTGGAAGCGGCGCGAATATTGTTGGTCAGTATGAAGGATTCCGAAACCTTTTTGAAATTGGATTGATAAAGAAAATCCCCCGGTTGGTACCGGTCCAAATATTAGGGGCAGATCCAATAACTGTTGGTTTTACAAAAAAAAATTTCAGCAAAGTAATGGTTTTAAAAAATCCAACTTTTTCTAGGGCTAAGGCAATTGCCTCAGACACTTGTTTTAATTATTTCAAAATTATGAAAATTTTACGAGCTACTAATAGCCTTCCAGTTTCTGTAACCGATTTAGAAATAGAGAAATATGCTAAAATTTATCCTGGCTATGAATTTTCTTCACTATCAGTTTTTGCGGCATTAGAAAAAATAAAAACAAAAATTGACAAGAATGAAACCGTAGTTTTAGTTGTTACTGCAATTAACAGAGACAATGTTGGAAAAAATAATTAAAAAAAGAAAAGAACTGAAAATTTTTGTTTTGTGTGGTGGAGATTCTTCTGAAAGACCCGGCTCTCTTTTGTCCGGTAAAACGATTTTAGAATTACTCAAAAATGCAGGATACCGTAATGTTGGCCCTTTTGATGTTACCACAAAAAATTTTCTTAAATTAGTAAAAAACAAGCCTGATTTAGTTTTTTTAACTCTTCATGGGGGTTATGGAGAAAACGGAATACTCCAGGGTTTCTTAGAATTAATTAAAGTTCCTTATACAGGGTCGGGTTTATTAGCGAGCGCTATATCTGCAAATAAAATATATTTTAATCGTTTTGTGAGTTCTCTTGGCTATCCTACCCCAAAACAAACAATCATAAAATCTCTTGCAGATATAGATTCTCTAAAAATTGATTTTCCCAGAGTAATTAAGCCAGCAACGCAGGGATGTTCCTATGGAGTCTTCTATGTTGAAAATGTAAAAGAACTAAAGGAAAGAGCAAGGTTTTCAGTAAGATTTAGCGATTCTCTGATAATAGAGGAATATATAAAGGGAAGAGAGTTAACTGTGGGTATTTTCGAGAATAGAAAAGGTAACCCCGTGATTCTCCCCATTGCAGAAACAATACTTAAGAGGAAAATACTTGACTATGAAGCAAAGTATCCGGGGGGAGAGCATTTATATCAAACAGTAATTCCTGCCAAACTAAAAGCAAAAACCGAGCGCAAGATCAAGCAAATGTGCTCAACCATTTTTAAAGCCCTTGACTGTCATGGTTATGTAAGAATGGATATCCGTTTAGGCAACAATGGAAACATATACATAATTGAGAACAACACTCTCCCTGGCATGATTAGCGTGGAAGAGAGTGACTTTCCTAAAATGTTAAAAATTGGCGGATACAGACTGGAAGATTTTGTAGATGAAACAATACTGTCAACTTTAATAAACTGGAATAAAAGATTTAAAGAAGAAGCCCCGAACGAACTCGAAATGGTTAACTATTTGGGTTTAAAACTCGCAGAGTAAATGCCAAAAGAGATCACCTTTTTAGGATCACAAAAGATAACAATTGCGGAAATCATGCCAAGGAGCGTTATTTTCGTTGGTGTACCGACAGAAAAAGGATCTTTTTTTAGAAAGGGAATCGCCAGAGCACCGCTAGAAATTCGTAGAGCCTCAATGCGTTATTACTACAAGGGAATGGATTGTCTCTATGACCCTAATTACGACGATTATTTTCTGACGGGTTTAAAAATATTTGATTTAGGAGACCTAATTGATAATGGTCGTTTGGAAAGTGAGATTACAAATACTATCAGAAAAATTAGTGGAGTGAAATCATTACCGATAATTTTGGGCGGTGACCATTCAATCTCTTATTTTGCGGTAGCTGCTTTTTTAGAAAAAATTCAAATTCTTCATCTAGACGCACATGCAGATTTCCAACGCTATGATGAATCTGATGCCGCACCTTGTGGTGTGGTGATGAGGAAAATTTCAGGGCTTAAAAATGTACTAAGGGTTTGCCATGTAGGTATTAGAGGCTATCTCAACTCTGGTCAAGGAATTCATGACTCAATAAGAATGGAAAATTGCTTTTTACCCTCTGATTTATTAATAAAGAATGGTGTTGGGGCGGTCTTAGAAAATTTAATTCCTAAACTTCCCGTGTACATATCTTTTGATACAGACGTTCTTGATCCAAGTATCTGTCCAGGTACTACAGTTCCGGAAATGTCAGGGTTAAGTTACAGTTTGTGCAGAGAAATTATTTCTGCAGTGGCTAAAAACTTCAGGGTGCTTGGACTAGATTTTGTAGAGATGAACCCGCGATTTGATCAAAATAAAATTAGTTCTTTTTGTGTCTCCCAGTTAATCATTGATTCTTTGGCATCTGTTGGGCTCTCCTTTGCCTCTTAATTTTTTAAGCCCGACCCTGTAATAAGTAAAAGACAGTCGTTTATATTTTCGTAGATTGTTGGACAATATGTTGCTGCAGAGGCGTATTCAGCCTCTATACCAAACCTGGCAAGATTTTCGAAACAGGCTAATATTTTTGCGTCTGAATAGCTAAAAATCTTTCCTCCAGTTAGCCGTGCGACCTTGACAGAATAGTTGCCGTCTAAGGGAGAGGTAACCATAATTGCCTTAGCTATTGTTTTCGGATTTATGATTCTGTTAATTGGTCGATTTTGTTTATAGCTACGACTAACAGGGTCGCATCCTTTTGCTTGTACACCAATGAATGTCGGGAGATCATTAATCAGCCCTGCTCTTTTTAGATCTACAAAACCTTTCCAGACCGCCACAAAGGTAGTTCCGTCTCCTATTGGAATGATTATGTTTTTGGGTAATTTTTTGCCGAAGAAATCATAGATCTCGTAGGAGATAGATTTATATCCCTCAAAACGAAAAGCCTGCAGGCTTGCTAGAAACCAATGATTTTCTCGAGATATTTTCTCTGCGTAGGGGACAATATCGTTGTAATGCTTCCTATAAAGCTTGATTTTGGACCCATATCGCTCTATCTGTCTGATTTTAGTTGTAGAAGTATCTAAGGGAGCTAATACTAAGCAGGGATAATTTGTTAAGGCACATTGGCTAGCCAGAGCCACTCCCATGTTTCCGGTTGTAGCGACGACGATGCCTCTGTATCCGAGTTTTTTAGCCATCGCTATTTCAATAAAAGCTTCTCTGTCTTTTGAGGATCCGGAAAACGAGCAGTAATCAAGTTTGGCAAAAACGCCGTCCTTGATTTCTACTATTGGAGTAGGAGAGTTGGGGTAAGTTCTAAGTATTTTTCGGTTAGACAGAGGAAAAAAACAATTATATTTTGTAAAGACATTGTCTTTGGTATTTAGGCCTATTTTTATTTTTTGTTTGATCCTCGTTTCTAAACTCCCGTAGCATCTTGAACACTTAGTAATACTTCTCTTTTCTTCTCGTCCACAAGAGGTACAAAATATTTGATATTGTTTCATTTGATAAAAAAGTTTATTGTTTTGATAATTTTATCACCTCAAAAGACAGAAGAGGAGGAAAGCTTCTCCCCTTTTGATGGCTATTGTCTTATCATTAAAATGTCAAAAGATCAACCTGCAAAATGATATAATGCGGTCATGTCATTAAGTGTCGGGATAAAACAGACTGTATTCCATCTTTAGACTTTAAGTTTAATCTTATCCTTTCCTACCTAAGAAAATGAGGGATCATTGTGGAAAGGGATAACTTTGGTAGAATTATCCTCTCCGTGCCACCGCCCCCTAAGCCTAGAAAGACCTACGATTGTAATTTCTGGCTGAAACTATTGTCTTTTTGATCGATTCGATTTCAGGAATGAATTTTCCTGATGGTGGCTTAACTACCTTGTCTAATATACCCTCTTTCCCTGTTTCAGTAAAACCAAACTTTAGGTAAAAGTCTATTGCTTCTTTATTGTATCTTGCTACATTTGCTAAGATATCTTCGTAAGTTCTCAAAACGATCGCAACACTTTGAGGTGTAGTTTTCAGGTATCATTACCTCCAGGGCATTACACCTTTAAGGTGTAAACTGGAAGGTGTAAGTTATCTTTTTTGGTTGGTTGGATTGCTATATCTTTGGGCTTTTTGGAGTAGAAGAGGTAAAATAGGGCTTGTGAGTAACTTAAGAATTGGGATTGTCGGTTTACCTAATGCCGGGAAATCAACGCTTTTTAACGCTCTTCTTGGCCGGCAGGTAGCTGAAGCCCAAAACTATCCTTTTTGTACCATTGAGCCTAATATTGGCGTGGTTGAAGTGCCGGATGAAAGATTAGCGGTTTTGGCAAGAATAGAAAATAGTCAAAAAATTGTTCCGGCGGCGGTAAAATTTGTTGATATTGCCGGGCTAGTTAAAGGAGCGGCCCAAGGAGAAGGTTTGGGTAATAAGTTTTTGTCTCATGTTCGGGAAGTAGATTTGATTTGCTATGTTTTGCGCAACTTTACTGATAGTAATGTTGAAAAGGCTGGTTCGGTTGATCCCCAAAGCGATTTAGAAATTCTTAAAACCGAGCTAATTCTTAAAGACTTAGACACCATTGGTAAAATAACGGCCAAGAAACCAAAAAGCGGCGATAAAGAAGAAGCTTTCCGTTATCAGCTGGCCCGAAAGGTTGAAGCAATATTAGAAAAGGGGTTGTTGCCGGTTAATCAAGGTTGGGAAGACCAGGAGAAAAGGGTTTTGGCTAGTTTTTTCTTGTTAACCGCCAAACCCTATATGATTGTGTTAAATATTGATGAGGCTGATTTTGGTCGATTAGACGAGGTAATGGCTAATTTTCCCGATTGGGAAGTGGTGCCGATTTGCGCCAAAGTCGAGGCCGAACTGGCGCAATTATCCTCAGAAGAAAAAAAAGAGTACTTGGCTAGTTTAGGGGTAGATCATTCCGGCCTGGAGTTGTTAATTAAGAAAGCCTATGCCAATTTGGGCCTGATTAGCTTCTATACTGCTGGTGAGAAAGAGGCCCGGGCTTGGACAGTGGTTAAGGGGGCGACAGCGCCGGAAGCGGCTGGGGTGATCCATACTGATTTTGAAAAGAATTTTATTAAGGCGGAAGTGGTTGATTATCAAGATTTTATTAAATACGGCGGTTGGGTCAAGTGTCGCTCTTTGGGGAAAACCAAGTTTGAAGGTCAAGATTATCAATTCGCAGGCGATGAGGTGGTAGAGTTTAAGGTGGTAAAGTCGGGAAAAAGTTAAATTCTGGGGGCTCTTTAGGCTGTTTAATCCTAGGGGTCAGGCAGTTTTGGACCTTATCTAAAGAATGTTTATGTTATACTAAAAAAAGAAATGAAGAAGATTATAGAGGCGATAAGAAAGCGACGTAGTATTCGAGCTTTTAAAGATAAGCCGGTCGAAAAAGAAAAAATAGAGGCAATTTTAAAAGCAGCTCAGTTTGCTCCTTCGGCTAATCACCAAAACCCTTGGCATTTTTGGGTAGTGAAAAATAAAGAAGTTTTGGAGAAACTAGCTCAAAGCACACCCTGGGGTTCATTTATTGCTCAAGCGCCGGTAGCTATTATTGTCGGGGCTGATCAGGACTTATCTTCAGAGTGGTTGGAAGATGCCTCAATTGTCGGGGCTCATATTTATTTGGAAACAACTAATCAAGGTTTGGGTACTTGTTGGGTTCAAGCTCGAGGGGCAAAAACTCCCCATGGCGAGGATAGTGAGGAATACATTAGAAATTTGCTTAATATTTCTGAAAGTTTTCGCCTTGTGGCTATTTTTCCGATTGGTTATCCCAATGAAGAAAAAGCTCCTCATTCTGATCAGGATTATCGAAAGGATAAAATTCGCTTGATTGATTAATCCTGATTTCCCCTTCCGCTTTTCTCAATGATAAAATTTGGGGCATTTATTATTAATAATGACCGTTTTTGATCGATCTAAAACCCACTACATTAAAACCCTTAGCTGTTTTGCCGGAATTTTGTTGTTTGACTTATAATATTATTTATATTTGTATTTGCCTTACAAAGCAATTCTTGGCAGGCAGGATTTTTAAATTTTTTAGTTAGTCTACTAATGACTCACAATCAACCCCAAACTTACTACATTAAAACATTTGGCTGTCAAGCCAATGTTGCCGATTCGGA
>LDZT01005168.1_pt1 | contig 13134 bp, 8 predicted proteins | sample 615521 | NCBI WGS metagenome assembly LDZT01 (sample SAMN03408292, study PRJNA278302) | terrestrial metagenome | isolation source: oil reservoir sample SB1 | place: USA: Alaska, North Slope, Schrader Bluff formation | collected 2011-09
CGTCAACACCCACCGTGTCGCTCTCGAACACGCCGAGGTACCAGGCCGCGGCCGCGCCGAGCGCGATCACCACCGCCGTTGCCACGGCCGTGCGCATCACACGCGCACGCTGCGCCGCTGCCGCCGAAGTGCGCTGTGCCACTACTCGGTCACCCCCAGGTATGCGAGCACGCCGCGGGCGATGCCGTCGGCGAGCGTGTCTTGATAGGCAGGGTCGTTCAGCATCCTATCCTCTGCGGGGTTGGTGAGGAAGCCCGTCTCCACCAGGACCGACGGCACTGCGGCCCAGTTGAAGCCCGCGATGTCGGCGTGGCCGATGATGGAGCGGTCGTTGGCGCCGGTGGCGCGGATGGTCTCGCGGTGCACGAGCGCGGCGGCCCGGAGACTTCGCTCGGCGATGGGGGCCACCCAGTCGTTGCCGGCCGGGTAGAGGGTGGAGACGCCGTTGACGCTGGCGTTGGTGGAGCCATCCGCGTGGAGGCGTACGAAGAGATCGGCGCGGGCCTCGTTGGCCAGCTGCGCGCGGGCGGCGTTCGAGATGTCGACGCTGCCGGTGGTGCGGGTCATCACCACGGCCACGCCCGCGGCCTCAAGGCGCTGCTTCACCTTGAGCGCGATGGCGAGCACGATCTCGTGCTCGGGCGTGCCGGTGCGGACGCCTGTGGCGCCGCCGCTGACCTTGGCCTTGGTCTCGCTCGCGCCCGGACCGATGGGCTCGGGGTCGCTGTTGGCGGCGGCTTGGTGACCGGGGTCGAGGCAGACCACGGGGCCGCCCGCCTGACGGGCGGCGCTGGCGGCGGTGGCATCGGGATCGGCCCACACGAGCTCCACCACGGTGCCGGGATCCACACGGACGCCCGCCTCGGGATTCTGCGCGAGCACGGTGCCGGTGGCCGACTCGCCGGGTGGCGTGCCCACACGCGTGAGGCCGAGGCCGGCGGCCTTCACCAGGATGGCGGCCTCGTCGATGGGCAGGCCGGTGAGCGTGGGGATCTCAACGGGAACGGCGCTCGCGGCGCCGGCGGTGGCGGTTGTGGGCGCACCCTCGGCTGCGGCTGCGGCGGCGGTGGCCTCGGCGGAAGCGAATGCCTCGAACGCGGCCACGTCGGCGGCGTTGTCCTCGGCAAAGCGCTCCTCGGCGCTCGACGCACCGGCGCCCGCGAACGCGAGCAGCGCCACGACGCCCAGGACCGCCGCGCATACCGCGACGACCCCGACGATGAGGTACGTGCGCTTGCGCCGGTCGCGCACGTGCTGTCGCCGTTCGGCCCTGCTGCGTTTGCCCATACCCCGCGCGTTTCCTAACGTGAGCGTGCATCAGCGTGCATGCGGTGGGCCGCGGACCGTATCGGCCTGTGCGGCGCACGCGCGCGTCACAGTATAGCGGAGCGAGAGGGCGCGGGACGCGTCGTGTTGCCTTCGGAGGTGGATCCGTACAGCGATCCGCCTGCCAGCACATCCGCCAGTTCGGGTGAATATCGGATCAGCCGCATGAGCCGGTCAGCCGTGGCGCCCTGAAACACGGTTCCCTTCTCCCACCTCACAACGGTCTTGGCTCCTACACCAAGCAGCCGCTCGAAAGCGGCCTGCGAAAGCCCAAGAGAGTGCCGGATATCCCGGATCTCCTGAGGCCCGAGCAGGCCCTTGGCTGCCCTCGCCTGTCGGACAGCCTCAGCCTGAAGATGCTCAGCGGCGTCCAGCGAAAGGTACGACTCGCCACAGGTCGTGCAGCGGCCGTGCTCGACGCCTTCAACGGACGCTGTCTCCCCACGGACTTCCATTTGGATCGGGGCCCGGGAGACCTCCACCCGTCCTCCACACGCTGCGCACTTCGTTGGATACACAGCCGACCTCCTTGCAGACCCGTCAGTGGACTGCCCCGTCCCAACAACACGACCAGACATCCACGACCAGTTGCTCGTCATCCACCCAGAACTTCAGGTACCACTCGCAATCAGGCAGAACGACCACGTACTCGTCAGCCTCAGCACCGTTCATCAGGGTGCACGAGCCCCTGTAGTCCCCGCATGTTGGCAGAGACGAGAGAACCTCCCCGACCGTCTCCACAACGTCGTAGCCATGATTCATCAACCAGTGGGCCACACGTGCGGTTGTCACAACACGACCTTCTCGCGCTAGTCGTACAACGAGCGCGATCGAGTGGCGCGGCCTTGGCTGACCTCCCACGCGTCCTCCCGTGTACAGGATGGTAGCATGGTGCTACCATGACGGCAACTGGGCACCGGGCGAAGACCACACCCGAATGTCTCAACAACACGCGTCTACGCTATCTGTGCTGCCTGAACCAATGCTTACCGATATGCAACCGGAACCACCGTGATCCCGTGAACCGAGCAACACAGCCCGCTTCAGGCCCGCGGCAGCGAACTTCGACCCACTCGCGGTCGATGCTTCCTTCCCCGACAGTCCGCGTTGTTCCCACGTTTGCGAACACTGACCGCAGGTCCCTGACCAGCGGTTCGCACGTTTGCGAACACTGACCGCGGGTCCCTGATCAGCGGTTCGCACGTTTGCGAACCCAGGGGGCGAGCCTCTTCTCCGCGATGTCGTACGTTTGCGAACCCAAGGGGCGAGCCTCTTCTCCGCGATGTCGTACGTTTGCGAACAGGGATGTTCGCAAACGTGCGACATCGCCAGCAGGGACATCCCGGCGAAGGCCTCACACCTGCGGACTCATGCGGAAGGGGCAGCAACAGTGGAGACGCGCCGACGGCGGAGGGCACACCGACAGCAGGAGCCCCCGCGCGTGCGCAGGGGCTCCTCGAGATGCGACGTGGTGGGCCCGGTAGGATTCGAACCTACAACCAAGGGATTATGAGTCCCCTGCTCCACCATTGAGCTACGGGCCCGGGCGGCCATCGAGCGCATCGGCCACCAGCGCGCCCATGATACCAGCATCTGCAACGCGCGCGGAGTATCGCGCACACGCCGAGCGCATCTGCGTGGCGCCGTGCTCCACGAAGAACGTGACCGGGTAGCGAGCGAGGCCTCAAGGTTGCGGACGCTTCCGCCTATCCCTATAATCGGCAATCGCGCCACAGGCGCCGATACTCCTCGGTAGCTCAATCGGCAGAGCATCCGGCTGTTAACCGGAGGGTTGTAGGTTCGAGTCCTACCCGAGGAGCCAACGCGACCACGAAGGCCCCGCAGATGCGGGGCCTTCTTGCGTGCCCTGCAAGGTGACGACCTCGAGTCCGCTTGCACGTCGGAGGCCGGCGTCCTCACAACACGAAGAGGCCCGCGTCTGCGGACCTCTTCGGGTGTTCCATGTGTTGCGCTCCCCTACTCGAGGTAGTCCTTGAGCCGGCCGCTCCGGGAGGGGTGCCGCAGCTTGCAGAGCGTCTTGGACTCGATCTGGCGGATGCGCTCGCGTGTGACGCCGAACTCGCGCCCGACCTCTTCGAGCGTGCGCGGGTGGCCGTCCTCGAGACCGAAGCGCAGTTCGATCACCTTGCGCTCGCGTTCCGAGAGCGAATCGAGCACCTTGGCCAACTGCTCCTGCAGCATCGAGAAGCTCGCGGCGTCCGGCGGGACCACGGCCTCGCCGTCCTCGATGAAGTCGCCGAGCTGCGAATCCTCCTCCTCGCCGATCGGCGTCTCGAGAGACACCGGCTCTTGGGAGATCTTGAGGATCTCGCGCACGCGCTCGGCGGTCATCTCCATCTTCTCCCCGATCTCCTCGGGGGTGGGCTCGCGCCCCAGCTCCTGCAGCAGCTGACGCTGGATGCGGATGAGCTTGTTGATGGTCTCCACCATGTGCACCGGGATGCGGATGGTGCGCGCCTGGTCGGCGATCGCGCGGGTGATGGCCTGACGGATCCACCACGTGGCGTACGTGGAGAACTTGAACCCCTTGGAGTAGTCGAACTTCTCCACGGCACGGATCAGGCCGAGGTTGCCCTCCTGGATGAGGTCCAGGAACAGCATGCCGCGCCCCACGTACCGCTTGGCTATCGACACCACCAGTCGCAGGTTGGCCTCGACCAGCTGCTTCTTGGCCTCCACCCCGATGCGCTCGATACGCTCGAGACGACGCTTCTCCTGCCGCTCCAGCGTGACGCCCTGCTCGGCCGCCTCCTCGAGCTTGGCCACCGCCTCAAGTCCGGCCTCGATCTTCATCGCGAGGTCGACCTCCTGGCGCGCCGTGAGCAGCGGCACCTTCCCGATCTCCTTGAGGTACATGCGCACCGGGTCGCTCGTGAGCGGCGCGGACGCAACGCTGTCGGCCTTCTTGCGTGGCTTGCGCTTGGCGGCCGCCTTCGGCGCAGGCTTCTCGATAGCCTTGACTGCGGCCACCTCCTCGTTCTCGTCGTCACCGTCGTCATCGGAGCTGGTGTCGTCGGCATCATCCGGCACGTCGCCGATGTCGTCGGGCACGTGCTCCTCGGCGATGTCGATCCCGCTCTTCTGGAAGAACGAGTAGATGTTCTCGAACTGGTCTTCCGAGAGGTCGATGTCGGAGAGCGCTCCCTGGATCTCCTCGTCGGTGAGGTTGCCCTTGGCCTTGCCCATCTTGGCCAGGGTCTTCACCGCCGAGAGCTCGAGTTCGGGCGCGGTCTTGGCCGATGTGGCCGCCGGCTTCTTGGCAGGAGCCTTCTTCGCGGGCGCCTTCTTGGCTGCCGGCTTCTTTGCGGGGGCCTTCTTCGCAGGAGCCTCCTCGGCGGGCTCGGCCTTCGCCGCCGGCTTCCTTGCGGGCGCCTTCTTGGCAGGAGCCTCCTCGGCGGGCTCGGCCTTCGCCGCCGGCTTCTTTGCGGGGGCCTTCTTGGCGGCCGGCTTCTCTTCCGCGGGCGCGGGAGCGACCTCCCCGGCGGGCTCGCGTACGGGTTCTTGTGCGGTCTTCTTGGATGCAGCCGTCACGTGCTTTACTCCGCCTCCACCTCTGTTCCGGCGCGCGGACGGACCCGGATCGCGGCCCGCTCGCGCTGCAGTTCGGCGATCTCGCCGAACAAACGATCGTACGACTCCGCGTCACCCGCGGGGTCCAATGCCTGGAGTTCGCCCTTCTTCTTAGAGATTAGACGCCCGAGCGCGAACTCCTTGACGCGGGCGGCCACTTCCCGAAACGCGTATTCTACTTGTTCGTCTTCCGACGCGTCCACCAACCACCCGGCGAGCACGCCGGCGGCCTCGCGGTCGGTCTCGGCCACACGCGTATAAAGATCGTCGCCCACCGCATCATCCGCCGAGGTGACGATCTCGAGTAGCGCGCGTGCTTTCTCCCCGCCCACGGCACCTTCTGCAAGCAAAAGCCGTGCCTCGCCACGGAGCGACGGCGCGATCGCCGCCAGCCGCACCAGCTCGCGCTCGGTCTTCTCCTCGGCGCTCAGACGGCGCTCCGGCGCCGCCGCCTCGGCCTGTGTGGACGCCTCCGTCGATGGCTGCCGGCGCTTCGCGGGTATCGCGCGCTCCACGGTGGCATACTCGGTGCCGAGCCGCCCGGCGATGTACATCACGTAGTCCTGGGCGAGCAGCGACCCGCGCACCGGCGCCAGCACGGCCGCCGCCGCCCCGAGCGCCGCGCTGCGTCCCTCGGGGCTCGCCAGGTCGTGCTCCTCCAGCCGCCTGTCGATGGTGAAGCGCAGCAGCGGCTGAGCGCCGTCGATCACCTTCGACATCGCCTCGGCGCCCTCCGTGGTCACGAGGTCCGCCGGGTCCTTGCCGCCAGGGATGATGGCCACGTCCAGATCGACCCGCGAACTCCCCGCCTCCGGCGTGATGCCCCAGTCGAGGAACTCGGCCGCCCTGAGCGCCGCCCGCTGACCGGCCTCGTCGCCGTCGAAGAGGTACACCACCCGCGTCCCGAACCTGCCGAGGAGCTTCACGTGACGCTCGGTGAGCGCCGTGCCCAGCGTGGCGACGGCCGTGCGGATCCCGGCCTCGTGGAGCGCGATCACGTCGGTGTAGCCCTCCACCACCACAGCCGTGCCGGAGGACACGATCTCGTTGCGTGAACGGTCGAGCGCGTACAGGTTGGCCGACTTGTGGAACACCGGCGTCTCCTGGGAGTTCAGGTACTTGGGCTCCCCCGACCCCACCACCCGCCCGCCGAACGCGATGGTGCGGCCGTGGAGGTCGTTGATCGGGAACATGATGCGATTGAAGAACCGGTCCTTGAGCGACGCGCCGTCGGCGAGCGCGAGGTTGGCGTCCACAAGCTCGTCGCGCGTGAATCCCGCATCGATCATGTGGCGCACCAGGGAGTCACGTCCGTGCGGCGCGTAGCCGAGCGACCACCGCTTGGCCACATCCGACCCGAACCCGCGCCGCGCGAGGTAGTCGCGGGCCTGTGCGGCCCCCGAGGCGGTGCCCGCCACGAGTTGTCGATGGAAGTACGCGGCGGCCTCGGTGCACGCGGCGATCAGCCGCTCCTTGTGCCCCGTGGGCACGCCGGACCCGCCGGTCTCCACGATCTCGATGTGCGCGCGCTCGGCCAGCCGCCGTACGGCATCCGGGAACTCGAGGTGCTCGGCCTCCATCACGTAGCCGAAGGCGTCGCCGCCGCGATTGCACCCGAAGCAGTGCCACAACTGCGTGGACGGATCGATCTTGAAGCTCGGGGTCTTCTCGCCGTGGAAGGGGCAGTTGCCCCAGAAGAGCCGGCCCTTCTTCTTCAGGACGACGGTCTCCGAGACGAGTGACACGAGGTCGGTGGCATCACGGACGCGCGCGACATCCTCATCGGCGATACGTCCCATGACACCTCCGATCCAGCGGTCCGGTCACAGATAGATACCCGAAAGCGGGCGCCCCGCCCGGGGTGGTGCCGCATTGCCTTCGATCACGGCGTAAACGCGGCCGCCGTAACGACGTGCTCCCGGGCACCGTCATCGGCACCCGGGAGCAACGACTTGAGCGGTCCTGGCGCCTAGCCGCCGTGCACCTTGAGGAACAGCGGCACGAACACCAGCGAGACGACGGTCATGAGCTTGATGAGGATGTTCATGGCCGGACCCGATGTGTCCTTGAACGGATCGCCCACGGTGTCGCCCACAACGGCGGCCTTGTGAGCCTCGGAGCCCTTGCCACCGTGCGCGCCGCCCTCGATGTACTTCTTGGCGTTGTCCCACGCGCCACCGGCGTTGGCCATGAAGACAGCCATCAGGAAGCCGGTCACCAGCGCGCCGGCGAGCAGGCCGGAGAGCATCGAGAGGTCGGCGATACCCACCAGGATCGGCACGGCCACGGCGATCGCACCGGGGACGACCATCTCCTTGAGCGCGCCCTTGGTGGAGATGTCCACGCAGGCGGCGTAATCCGGCTTGCCGGTGCCCTCCATGATGCCGGGGATCTCCTTGAACTGGCGGCGCACCTCGCCGATCATCGCGAAGGCCGCGCGGCCCACCGCGCCCATCGTGAGCGCGCCGAACAGGAACGGCAGCATGCCGCCCACGAACAGGCCCACGATCACGTACGGGTTCTCGAGCGACATGTCGATGGTGAGGCCGCCCACAGCCAGGCTCTGGCGGAACGCCACGAACAGCGACAGCGCCGTGAGGCCTGCCGAGCCGATCGCGAAGCCCTTGGCGATCGCGGCGGTGGTGTTGCCCACGCTGTCGAGCGAGTCGGTGATCTTGCGGATGTCCTTGCCCATATCGGCCATCTCGGCGATGCCGCCGGCATTGTCGGCCACCGGGCCGTAGGCGTCCACGCCCACGGTGATCGCGGTGATCGAGAGCATGCCGAGCGCGGCAAGACCGATGCCGTAGATGCCCGAGAGCTCCTCGGGGGCGGCGGCCGAGCCGGCGAGGTAGGCCACGATGATGCCGGCGCCCACCACGAGGATCGGCAGCGCGGTCGACATCATGCCCGTGCCGAGGCCCTGGATGATGTTGGTGGCGGTACCGGTCTCGGAGGCCTCGGCGATCTTCTTCACCGGGCTGTAGTGGTCGGAGCAGTAGTATTCGGTGATCTTGCCGATGCTGATGCCGGCGATCAGGCCGGCCACGACCGCGGCGAAGTACCACATACGGGACGGGTCGCCGGCCACGTTGCTCCAGTGGTAGAACAGGTAGCCCATCGCGCCGATCTCGAGAACGGCGGCCACATAGGTGCCCTTGTTGAGCGCCGAGTGCAGGTTGACGCCCTCCTTCGCCTTCACGGCGAACAGACCGATGATCGACATGATGATGCCGAACCCGGCGATCAGGAGCGGGGCCGAAAGGCCGTAGAGCAGGTCGAGCGACTTCTCGGAGCCGGCGGTCCACCACAGGGAGACCGCGAGGACCATCGGCGCGAGGATCGAGCCCACATAGCTCTCGAAGAGGTCGGCGCCCATGCCGGCCACGTCGCCCACGTTGTCGCCCACGTTGTCGGCGATGACGGCGGGGTTGCGGGGGTCGTCCTCGGGGATACCGGCTTCGACCTTGCCCACCAGGTCGGCGCCCACGTCGGCCGCCTTGGTGTAGATGCCGCCGCCCACACGGGCGAAGAGCGCGATCGAAGAGGCGCCCATCGCGAAGCCGTTGACGATCTCGGCGTTGGCCACGGGGTTCTCACCCATGATCAGCATGGTGATGGCCCAGAGCGACAGACCGCCCAGGCCGAACGACGCCACCGTGAGGCCCATCGTGAGACCCGAGCGGAAGGCCACGGTGAGCGCCTTGTGCACACCGATGGTGGCAGCCTGCGCCGTACGCGCGTTGGCGCGTGTGGCGATATGCATGCCGATGAACCCGGCGGCCGCTGAGAGTGCGGCGCCGGTGAGGAAGGCGACCGCCGTGAGCCAGGTCACGGCCACGCCAAGGACCACTGCGACGACGAGCGCGAAGATGACGAGTACCCGGTACTCACGAAGCAGGAACGCCAGCGCGCCCTCCTGCGTGGCCTTCGAGATCTCCTGCATCCGCTCGTTGCCCGGGTCCTGCTTGAGTACCCAGCTGCCCAGGTACAGCGCCACCGCGAAACCGATGACCGCCGCTACCGGAGCGAACCAAGCGATCCACTGCTCCATGGACGTGCGTCTCCCTTCATGGCGAATACGTAAGCAGCCCAGGGAGCCCCTCGTGACCCCCTCGGCGCTCTGGCGATGATAGCCGAACGAGTGTGGTGCGGCAACAGGACGGTAACGCTGCCTACACGCGCCACCGGTTGGGGATCATGAGCTTCTCGTACGTGCGGATGGCGAAGCGGTCGGTCATGCCCGAGACGTAGTCGGTCACCGCACGCGCGAGGTCGGCCGGATCCTCCGGACGGTCGTCGATCGGCAGGTCGTCCGGCTCGGCCATGTAGTGCTCGAAGAGCGTCTTGACCACGTTGTAGGCCTTGGGCTCCTCGGCCTTCGCGTTGGGCGAGAGGTAGACGTTGTCGAAGAGGAACGACCGCAGGTCCATCATCGCCTTGTAGATGTCGTCGGCCATCGTGACCGTCTCCGAGACGGCCGTGGTCTCCACCAGGCTCGTGACCATCGTGGATATGCGCTCGTTGATGGTGCCGCCGAGCACGTCGACCGGCCCGCGCGGCAGATCCTCAGCGGTGAGCACGCCGCCGCGTATCGCGTCGTCGATGTCGTGGTTCACGTACGCCACGCGGTCGCAGATGGCCACCACCTGCCCCTCCAGCGTGGATGCGCGCTTGCGACCCGTGTGGCAGCGGATGCCGTCGCGCACCTCCCATGTGAGGTTGAGGCCCTTGCCCTCGTACTCCAGCGACTCCACGATCCGCAGGCTCTGCACGTTGTGGTGGAACGGATACGGCGCGGACGGGTACTTGCGCTTCGCGGTCTTCAGCGCGTCGTTGAGCGCCGACTCGCCGATGTGCCCGAACGGCGTGTGGCCCAGGTCATGGCCGAGGGCGATCGCCTCGGTGAGGTCCTCGTTGAGCCGCAGCGCCCGCGCCACCGACCGCGCGATCTGCGACACCTCGAGCGTGTGCGTGAGCCGCGTGCGGTAGTGGTCGCCCTCGGGCGCGAGGAACACCTGCGTCTTGTGCGACAGCCGGCGGAACGCCTTGCAGTGGATGATGCGGTCGCGGTCGCGCTGGTAGTCGGTCCGGTACGGATCGCGCCCGGTGGACCTCTCCCGGCCCCTGGACGCCGAGGAGAGCGCGGCGCGCGGCGAGAGCCGCTCGGCCTCGGCGGCCTCGTACGCCTCTCGCGTCATCACCTGCGTGTCCACCATCGCCTCCCCTGCGGGTGCGAAAGAGGGCGCCGGTGCGGGCCGGCGCCCTCGTTGCGAGGTCCTAGCGGTTGTCCGAGCCCTGGGCGGTCTCGGCGAGCGCCGCCTGCGCCGCCGCGAGGCGCGCCAGCGGCACCCGGTACGGCGAACAGCTCACGTAATCGAGGCCGATGCCGTAGAAGGTGTGTACGCTCTCGGGGTCGCCGCCATGCTCGCCGCAGACGCCGAGCTTGATCTTGGGGTTGGTGGAACGGCCGCGCTCGCAGCCCATCGCAACCAGCTTGGCCACGCCGTCGTCGATGGTCTCGAAGGGGTTGCGCGGCAGGACCTTGCGCTCCAGGTACTTGGGCAGGAACTTGCTCTCGATGTCGTCACGGCTGAAGCCGAACGCGGTCTGCGTGAGGTCATTCGTGCCGAAGCTGAAGAAGTCTGCCACCTCGGCGATCTCATCGGCACACACCGCAGCGCGCGGCAGCTCGATCATCGTCCCCACCGGGATGACGATGTCCACCCCGCACTCCTGGGCCACCCGCACGATCACCGTCTCGATCTCTTCGCGCAGCGTGGCAAGCTCGGCCTTCACGCTCACCAGCGGCACCATGATCTCGGGCCGCGGGTCCTTGCCCTGCTTCTTCAGCTCGCATGCCGCGCGTGTGATGGCCTCCACCTGCAGCGCGTAGAGCTCGGGGTACGTGATGCCCAGCCGGCACCCGCGCAGCCCGAGCATCGGGTTGGCCTCGGACATAGCGTCGATCTGCGCGAGCAGCTTGCGCTTGGGCGCCAGCTCCTCCGCAGACGCGCCACCGCACTCGGCACGCACGATCTCCACCTCGAGGTCGCGCGGCGAATCCAGGAACTCGTGGAGCGGCGGGTCGAGCAGGCGCACCGTGACGGGCAGCCCGTCCATCGCCGAGAAGATGCCGAGGAAGTCCTCGGTCTGGACCTCGAGCAGCTTGTCGAGCGCCCGCTGCTGCACCTCGGCCGACTCGCCCAGGATGAAGTCCTGGATGATGTCCTTACGCTCGCCGAGGAACATGTGCTCAGTGCGGCACAGCCCGATGCCGGCCGCGCCGAACGTGCGGCCGAGAGCGGCGTCATCGGGCGTGTCGGCGTTGGCGCGCACACCGGTGGTGCGGGACTCGTCGGCCCACGCCAGGATGGTGTCCATGTCGCCCGACACGTCGGGCTGTACGAGCGCCACCTCGCCGAGCACCACGATGCCGCTGGTGCCGTCGATCGAGATGACGTCGCCCTCCTTGAGCACGACGCCCTTGCCGCTCACCGTGGCCTGCTTGGCCTTCATGTCGATCTTGAGCGCCTCGGCGCCGCAGACCGCAGGCTTGCCCATACCCCGTGCGATGACCGCCGCGTGCGACGTCTTGCCGCCGTGGCTGGTGAGGATGCCCTGGGCGGCCACCATGCCGTGCAGGTCGTCGGGGTTGGTCTCCCACCGGAGCAGGATCACCTTGCGGCCCTCGGCCGCCGCCGCCTCCGCGTCATCGGCGCTGAAGATGACCTCGCCCACCGCCGCGCCGGGGCTCGCGTTCAGACCCTTGGCCAGCACGTCGTAGGTGGCCGTGGTGTCGAACTGCGGATGCATGAGCTGGTCGAGATGCGCGGGGTTGATGCGCATCACGGCCTCTTCGCGCGTGATGAGGCCTTCGTCCACCATGTCCACCGCGATCTTGAGCGCCGCGCGGGCGGTACGCTTGCCGATACGGGTCTGCAGCATCCAGAGCTTGCCTTCCTGGATGGTGAACTCGATGTCGCACATGTCGCGGTAGGCCTGCTCGAGCACCTCGAACACGCGATAGAGCTCTTTGCCGGCCTCGGGAAGCACATCGGGGAGCTCGGAGATCGGCCGCGTCTTGCGGATGCCGGCCACCACGTCCTCGCCCTGCGCGTTGGTGAGGAAGTCGCCGTAGTACTCCCTGGTGCCATCCGCGGCGTTGCGGGTGAAGCCCACGCCGGTGCCGGAGGTCTCGCCCATGTTGCCGAAGACCATCGCCTGCACGTTCACCGCCGTGCCGAGGTCGTCGTCGATCTTCTCCATGCGACGGTAGTCGCGCGCACGTCGGTTGTTCCAGCTGCGGAAGACCGCCTCGATCGCCAGGTGCAGCTGCTGCGAGACGTCCTGGGGGAAGACGACCGCGCCGTCCACGGCGAGCTGCGGGAACTCCTCGGCCGGCACATGCTCGGCCACGAGGCGCTTGAAGACGGCGACCAGTTCCTTCATGTCGTCGGCGGTGAGCTCGGTGTCGTTCTCCACGCCGCGGTCCTGCTTCATCTTCACGATGGCGTTCTCAAAGAGGTCGCCGTCGGCGTCGAGCACCACCTTGCTGAACATCTGGATGAAGCGGCGGTAGCTGTCCCACGCGAAGCGCTCGTTGCCGCTCTTGGCGATGAGCGCCTGCACCGACTTCTCGTTCAGGCCGAGGTTGAGCACCGTGTCCATCATGCCGGGCATCGAGAACGCGGCGCCGGAGCGCACCGACACGAGGAGCGGGTCGCTGTCGTCGCCGAGCTTCTTGCCCATCTTCTCCTCGAGGACCGCCACGCTGGCGGCGATCTCCTCGGCAAGACCCTCGGGGAACGCCGGCGGTTCGGCGTTGTAGTACTCCATGCACGTCTGGCAGGTGATCGTGAAGCCCGGCGGGACCGGCAGCCCCATGGTGGCCATCTCCGCCAGGTTGGCGCCCTTGCCACCGAGCACGAACTTCATGTCCTTGCCGCCCTCGGTCTGACCGCCGCCGAATGCGTAGATGCGCTTCGTGTCAGCCAACTCGCTCCCTCGCTTTCCTTGGATCCCCCGACGAACGTGCAGACAATAATACCGTACAGGATGGCTGCCCGGACCCGGAAACCGGGTCAGGCCGGCTCCCGGCGCGGACGCTATGCCGACCGGTTCAGTCCTTGACTTCCATCACCGCGCCGACGTGCCGCAGGATCTCCTGCGCCGACTCCTCAACCGCGCGGTTCTCGGTGTGCACCACCAGACACC
>LDZT01004587.1_pt1 | contig 13133 bp, 5 predicted proteins | sample 615521 | NCBI WGS metagenome assembly LDZT01 (sample SAMN03408292, study PRJNA278302) | terrestrial metagenome | isolation source: oil reservoir sample SB1 | place: USA: Alaska, North Slope, Schrader Bluff formation | collected 2011-09
GCCTTAACAAAATAAGGGGTAGGTCTGCCCAAAGCCAGAAGAATTTTTTTCACCAAAGAAAACTACCCCCAAAAGGTTGACACAGACTGGATAAGACTTCTTCTTGCATTTTTAATTAATAAATGATAAAATAACAATTTACGGAAATAAATAGCATAGAGTGTACAGCGTTTAGCGTGTAGGATAAATCAATAAACTAAAAACGCAAAGCGAAAAGCAAAAAAGCATAATTCAAAACTCTTAACTAGTCGTTAGTGAATAGTCGTTAGGCGTTAGCTTTAAATGCAAGTTTTCAGTTATCGGTTTTCAGTTTTTAGAAAAAGAGAATCAGATTCTGTATTCTGACTTCTTTTTCTCAACCAGGTAACTAACTAACCAAATAACTAGTTCTTAGCGAGATACGAGATAGTTTTACGCTTTTCGTTTTTCATTATATACTAATAATTTAATATTTTAATCATTATATAAAGGTTGGTGTTTTGCGGTGCACAATAAATATAATCAAATGAAAGATTATTCCAAAATACCTGAAGTATGTCCAATCCCCAATTTATTGGATATACAAAAAAAATCTTTTGAAGATTTTTTACAAAGGTTCGTCTCGCCTGATAAAAGAAAAAAGCAAGGGTTGCAGGAAGTTTTTATAAACATTTTTCCCATTCAAGACTTTACCGGTAATCTAATTTTAGATTTTATTAGTTATTCACTGGGGGAATGTAAAGATTCTGCTTACGGATGTTGGGAAAAAGGTGGAACTTACTCTGCTCCTTTAGAAGTTAAGATAAATTTAATCAGCAAGAAGACAGGTGAAATTAAAGAGCAAGATGTCTTTATGGGCGAGTTACCGCTTATGACTGAAAACGGAGGCTTCGTTATTAACGGAGCAGAAAGGGTGATAGTAAATCAATTAATAAGATCTCCCGGTATTTATTTTGATGAAGAAAAAAATGAAAATAGCAAATCATTGTATAAATTTAAAATTATACCTAATCGTGGATCCTGGCTAGAATTTGGATTTGATTCTTCCGACATGATTTATGTCCGAATTGATAAAAAAAGGAAAATTCCAGCAACTACTCTATTAAGAGCATTGGGATATGAAAATGATGAAGAAATAATGGAACTTTTTGATTACGAAGAGATTGTAAAAACAACTTTAGAAAAAGATAATACAAACAATGAAAAAGAAGCCCTGATAGAAATGTTTAGAAGATTGAGACCCAGCGAGCCTCCGACTGAAAGAAATACCCGACAATTAATTTATAGATTACTTCTTGATCCTAAAAGATATGATTTAGCAAAAGTCGGGAGATATAAAATTAATAGGAAATTAAACTTTGAAGATCGGATATTAGGTAAAATCTCCGCCGAAGACATTGTTGATCCTAGAGACAATAAAATAATCGTAAAAGCAGAAGAGAAAATAAATCGGAAAACATTTTCTGCAATAATAAACTCAGGAATTGAAAAGGTAAAAGTGCTGAATTCTGAAAATGAAACGGTAACTGTTTTTAACGAGAAAGACGAAGCTTCTGTGCCTATTGTCGATAAACTGAGCGAAGGAATTAATGAGGGGATTATAGATGCGATTGTTGCTGAAGAAATAATCAATCCAAAAACAGGTGAAGTAATTTGTAGTATAGGTGATAAATTAACTAATGCCTTAATATACAAAATAAAAGAATGTAAAGAAAAGATAAAAATAAAAAAAGGTCCTTCGTTAACAAGAGAGGATATTGTCGCTTCTTTAAGGTATTTAGTCAATTTATATAGGGGAATTGGGTATATAGACGACATTGATCATTTAGGGAATAGAAGAATAAAGACAGTTGGTGAGTTACTTCAGGATCAATTTTACATTGGATTAAGCAGGATGGAAAGAGTGATTCGGGAGAGGATGACTATCCAACCTGATGTTTCTGCTATTACTCCTCAAGCCTTGATAAATGCACGGCCATTATTAGCCACTATTAGACAGTTTTTTGGGAGTAGTCAGCTTTCTCAGTTTATGGATCAGACTAATCCTTTATCTGAAATTACTCATAAAAGAAGGCTTTCTGCCTTAGGCCCAGGAGGCTTAACCAGAGAAAGAGCAGGCTTTGAAGTGAGAGATGTTCACCATACTCATTATGGCAGAATTTGTCCCATTGAAACTCCTGAAGGCCCTAATATTGGATTAATAGGATCTCTTTGTATTTATGCAAGGGTGAATGAATTAGGATTTATTGAGACACCTTATTTTAGGGTGATAGAAGGGAAAATAACTGATGAGATCGTTTACCTCTCCGCTGATGAAGAAGATAAGTATAGAATTGCTCAAATAAATATAAAAATAGATAAAGATAACAAGATTTCACAAGAGGATGTACCCTGCCGGTTCAGAGGAGACATTATTGAGTGTCTACCAGATGAAATAGATTTTATAGATGTGTCTCCCAAACAGGTTGCCAGCATTTCAGCTAGTTTAATCCCCTTTTTAGAGCACGATGATGCGAACAGAGCTTTAATGGGCACTAATATGCAGAGACAATCTGTACCTTTAATAAAACCCGAAGTTCCTTTAGTGGGAACGGGAATGGAAAATAAAGTTGCTGTCGACTCAGGTGCAGTCCTTATTTCCCAAGATGATGGCTTGGTGAAAGAAGTAAGTGCAGACAAGATAATTATTGAAAATACTGACAATATCCAAAAAGAATATAGATTAAAAAAATTCGTTCGTTCTAATCAGGGAACTTGTATAAATCAAATACCTTTAATAGAAGAAGGAATGATTATAAAGAAGGGAGATGTGCTTGCTGATGGTCCTTTAACTTCTGAAGGGCGTCTTTCTTTGGGTAGGAATGTTTTAATAGCTTACATGCCTTGGGAAGGCTATAATTTTGAGGATGCTATTTTGATTAGTGAAAAATTAGTTAGAGAAGATACTTTCACCTCTATTCATATTTCTGAACAGGAGTGTGAAGCACGAGATACTAAATTAGGACCGGAAGAAATAACTTGTGATATCCCTAATATCGGGGAAGGCAGCCTATCTAACTTAGATGAAAGAGGAATAGTTCGAATTGGAGCAGAAGTGGAATCAGGCGATATTTTAGTAGGAAAAGTAACTCCTAAGGGCGAAACAGATTTAGGGCCAGAGGAAAGATTATTGAGAGCAATTTTTGGGGAAAAGGCTCGAGAAATAAGAGATACTTCTCTCCGAGTTCCCCATGGTGAAAAAGGTAAGGTTATGGGCGTAAAAGTATTTTCCAGGGAAAACAATGACGACCTTCCCCCGGGAGTAAATCAATTAGTAAAAATATTTATTGCCCAAAAAAGAAAGATTTCTGAAGGGGATAAGATTTCGGGAAGACATGGAAATAAAGGAGTTATTGCTAAAATTTTGCCTGAGGCTGATATGCCCTTTATGTCAGATGGTACGCCAATAGAAATAGTATTGAACCCTTTAGGAGTACCCTCTCGGATGAATGTGGGGCAAGTTTTAGAAGTACATTTAGGCTGGGTAGCTAAAACTTTAGGTCTTAGAGTTATAACTCCTGTTTTTAATGGAGCAAAAGAAGAAGAAATTGAACAATCTTTAATAGAAGCAGGTTTGCCCAAAGATGGTAAAACAATTCTTTATGATGGTAGAACAGGTAGACCCTTTGATCTAAAGGTTACTGTAGGTTACAGCTATATTTTAAAATTATCCCATTTAGTAGATGATAAAATTCATGCTCGTTCTACTGGCCCGTACTCTTTGGTTACCCAACAACCTTTAGGAGGAAAAGCACAGTTTGGAGGCCAAAGATTTGGGGAAATGGAAGTTTGGGCTTTAGAAGGATACGGAGCTGCTTACAATCTCCAGGAGCTTTTAACTATAAAATCAGATGATGTGTTGGGAAGAATTAAAACTTATGAAGCTATTGTTAAGGGTGAATGTATCCCTGTCCCCGGCATGCCAGAATCATTTAAAGTTTTAATTAAAGAATTACGTAGTTTATGTTTAGATGTACAAGTTTTAGATTCTCAAGATAAAGAAGTAGATATTAAAGAAGATATCGATTTAAAAGATGAAATTAATGAAAATTTAATGAAAGAAATAACTTAAATTAGTATATAGTATATCGTATTGCGTATTGCGTTAACATTAAACTAGAAACTTAAAGCGAAAAGCGAAAAACCATAATTCAAAATTCAAAACTTTTTCTTAGGTTTTAAGTTTTGGTTTTGCGTTTTTAGCTTTACACTCTACGCTCTGATACTACTCACTAACGACTCTAATAGGGGGTAATTATATTGACAATTTTGAAGAGTTTTAACTCGATCAAAATCGGACTGGCTTCGCCAGAGCAAGTAAAAAAATGGTCTAATGGTGAAGTTAAAAAACCTGAAACTATCAATTATAGAACTTTAAGACCAGAGAAAGATGGTTTATTTTGTGAAAGAATATTCGGACCAGTTAAAGATTGGGAATGTAGTTGTGGAAAATACAAAAGGATACGATACAAAGGTGTCATTTGCGATAGATGTGGGGTCGAAGTTACTAAATCTATTACTAGAAGGGAAAGAATGGGGCATATTAAATTAGCTTCCCCTGTTTCCCATGTTTGGTATTTTAAGGCTATACCCAGCCCTTTATCTCTACTTTTAGATATATCTCCTCGTAACTTAGAAAAGATATTATACTATGCTCCAGATCGAAGAAGAGAACAGTTATTCGAAGTTATTGAGAAAAGCGGGACAGATTTAGAAAAAGGAGATATAATTTTAGATGCAGAATACCGTATTCACAAAAAGTATAATGAAAAATTTAATGCTGAACCGGTTTATAATATTAATAAAGTAAAAATATTTTCTCATAAAATAGGTGATGTAATTTCGAAGGAAGAGGATCAGGATCTGCAGAAAATATTTGGTAAAATATTCTATCAAAAGGAATTATTGTTCCCTGTGAGCAAAGAGGAAGAATCTGAAAGCGAAGAAGAAAAAGAAGAGGTTGAGGAAGGTATTAAAGAACTTAAGGAAGAAGTTAAAGAAGAAGAGGTAGAAAATAAGGAGACCCAATATCGAATTACTAAAGTTAATGGCTTAATTTCTGAGACCAACTTAAAAAGATTAGAGGAAGAAAAAAACTTATCCTTGAGGGCAAAATTAGCTACTCAAAACATTGAAGAGTCTTGTTACATAGTGATACACCCTGGTAATACTTCTTACAAAAGAGGAGAAATAATTTTAGAAATAGAAGAACTCCTTCTAAGTAATTATGATCCTGAATTTAAAGCTGGGATAGGGGCAGAAGCAATTAAAGAGTTATTGAAAGAGTTGAACTTAGATAAATTAACTCTGGAACTTCGCGAAGAATTAAAAAAAACTAGTGGCCAAAAAACGAAAAAGATTATTAAAAGATTGCAGATAGTTGAAGCATTTCGTAAATCTAATTGCAAACCTGAATGGATGGTATTAGAGATAATTCCAGTTATTCCTCCGGACTTAAGGCCTATGGTGCAATTAGAGGGAGGGCGTTTTGCCACTTCAGATTTGAATGACCTGTATAGGAGAGTTATAAATCGGAATAATAGATTAAAAAGATTATTAGAATTAGGGGCACCGGAAATTATTATTAAAAATGAAAAACGGATGTTACAGGAAGCGGTTGATGCTTTGATAGACAACGGCAGGAGAGGGCGAGCAGTGCTTGGCACCGGGAATAGACCCCTTAAATCGTTAAGTGATATGTTAAAAGGTAAGAAAGGTAGATTCAGACAGAACCTTTTAGGTAAAAGAGTAGATTACTCAGGAAGATCGGTAATTGTAGTAGGACCTAATTTAAAATTTTACCAATGCGGATTACCTAAAAAGATGGCTTTGGAGTTGTTCAAGCCATATGTAATGAGAGAATTAGTGGCTCAGGATTTGGCTCACAATATCAAAACTGCTAAAAAAATAGTGGAGAAAGGCAAGCCGGAAGTCTGGAGTATATTAAAAAAAATCATAAAAGATCGTTCTATTTTATTAAATCGAGCGCCAACATTACATCGTTTGGGTATTCAGGCTTTTAAACCTGTTTTGGTGGAAGGAAATGCAATCCAGATTCATCCTTTAGTTTGCGCAGCTTTTAATGCAGATTTTGATGGTGATCAGATGGCAGTCCATGTTCCTCTTTCAACGGAAGCTCAAGCTGAAGCAGAAATTTTAATGTTATCTTCGAATAATATACTTTCTCCAGCCAATGGCTTACCTATAGCTTTACCTAGTCAGGATATAATTTTAGGTTGTTATTATTTAACTATGCGGGAGAGCGGGAAAAAAGGTGAGGGGAAAATTTTCGGTAATTCTAATGAGGCAATAAGGGCTTATGAGGACGGCTTTATAGATTTACATGCTAAAATTAAATATAAAATACATAATTCCTTAAAAGGTACAACAGCTGGTAGAATTATTTTTAATGAAATTTTCCCTGACGATATGGATTTTATTAATTTAACTATAACCAAAAAATCTTTAGAAAAAATTATATCTTTTGTTTACCGAAAATACGGGAAAGAAATAACTGTTGATATTTTAGATAAGATTAAAAAAATAGGCTTTAATTTTGCTACTTCTTCCGGGGTTTCTATAGGGATAGTAGATTTAGAAATACCTTCTCAAAAAGATGAGATATTAGAAGTGGCTGAAAAGGAAGTAGATAAAATTCAAGAACAATATAATTACGGATTAATTATGGAGGATGAGAGAGAACAGAAAATTGTAAACGCCTGGACCAAAGCTGCAGATGAAGTAGTTAATGCTATTTTAAAGAATTTAGATAAAATTAATCCTTTATATATTATGGCTGATTCCGGAGCTCGAGGAAGTAAACGGCAGATTGGTCAATTAGCCGGGATGAGGGGTTTAATGGCTGATCCTTCGGGAAAGATTATTGAATTTCCTATTAGATCTAACTTTAGAGATGGCTTGTCAGTGTTAGAGTATTTTATTTCTACTCATGGAGCTCGGAAAGGGTTAGCAGATACTGCTCTTAGAACTTCAAAATCAGGATATTTAACCAGAAGATTGGTTGATGTAGCTCAAGATGCAATTATCAGAGAAGAAGACTGTGGTACATCTGACGGAATAATTATCAGAGCCTTTCAAGAAGACGGTAATGTAATTGAGACTTTAGAAGAAAGGTTAGTAGGGCGAATAACTCAAGAAGAGGTAATAGATCCCAAGACCGGTGAAGTATTAATTGGATTAGGGGAAGAAATTGACGAAAGAAGCGCTAAAAAGATTTCGGAAATGGGGATAAAAGAGGTTAAAGTTAGATCGGTTTTAACCTGCAGAGCAGAACATGGAATATGTGTTAAATGCTATGGCAAAGATTTGGCTACTGGTAAATTAGTAAATATCGGAGAAGCCGTAGGAGTTATTGCAGCTCAATCTATTGGAGAACCAGGGACACAATTAACTTTAAGAACTTTCCATACCGGAGGGATAAAAATAACTGGTGAAGATATTACCTTGGGACTTCCACGGGTAGAGCAACTTTTTGAGGTAAGAAAGCCGAAAAAACAAGCAGTAATCAGTGAAATAAATGGAACAGTAGAGGAAATTATTACTGAAAACAATTATAAGAAGCAGGTAGTAATTAATCCTGAAACATCAAAAGAAAATAAAGACGCTATCGCAGAAAAGAAAAAGATCTATAATATTTCCGCCGATTTAAGGCTAATAGTAGAAAAAGGACAAAAGATTAGAGCTGGAGAAAGATTGACTGTCGGGTTTATTGATCCTCATGATATTTTAAAGATTCAGGGAATTAAGGCAGTTCAAGAATATTTATTAAAAGAAATACAAGCAGTATATAGATTACAAGGGGTTAAAATCAGTGACAAACATATCGAGACAATAATTCGTCAAATTGCTCGTTTAAATATGATTTATGTCAGATCAGCACGTGACTCTGAGTTACTATCCGGAGAATTAGTATATGTATCAGATTTTGAAAAGGCTAATAAAAAAGTAGTAGAAGAAAATGAAGAAATCAGTAAGAAGAACAGAGAATTATTAGAAAATAAAAAAACTATCTTTTCATTGGTAAATGTTAAAACAGGTGAGGTAATAGTTAAAGAAGGAGAAGTTATTACTAATAAAGTTATACCTAAAATTGAAACCAGCGATTTTACTACATTGATAGTTGAGGATCAAGAAAATAAAAAATTTACTATTGTTAAAGGAGAAAATTCCTTTATAGAAAGAATAACTGGCAATATATTGGTTGGTGGGATTAAAGATAATATTCAAGAGGGCAACACTGAAACAGACAATCTAAGTGATTCTAAGATAAAATTTAATGAGGTTATTAGCAAAGAAATGGGAGTAAAAATTGCTAATAATAATATTAGAACAATAAGTTGTGTTAAACCAGATATTTACGAAAAGATAAAAGACAGGATTGCTGCCGCAGATATTATTAGTCCAGAAGATTCTCAAGTTTTAGTAAGTGCAAACCAGCAACTTACTTCCTCGGAAGTGGATAAGATCATAAAAGCTAAGGTAGATAGAATAAAGGTATGGAAAGAAATTAAGGAGATATCCGTAAGAGACGGACTGATCAAATCAATTAAAGATGAAATTATTGGGCGACCCATTGGCGAAGATATTAAAGATCCAGTAAGCGGAAATATTATAGCAGATAAGGATCAAATAATAAGCAAGAATTTAATTAAAAAAATATTATCGTATAAATTAAGTGAGCTGCCATTGGAAGATGGAAGATATTTTTCTTTAGAAGGTAGAACTTTAGGATTCCTTTACGACAATGTATTAGGTAAAATTGCTGCTTTAGATATTTTGGATCCGGAAACAGGTGAAGTAATAATTAATGGAGGCAAAAAAATAACCAGGAACCATGCTACAGAAATTTGCAATAGACATCTGGATTTAATAAAAGTAAGGGCAAGCAATAAGATTGCATGCATTAATATAATTGAAAATGTAGGATTTATTAGAAGGAAGAAGTTTGTAGCAGTAGGAATGCCCATAATCCAAGGCATTACTCAAGCCTCCCTTTCTACTGAAAGTTTTCTGTCTGCTGCATCATTTCAGAGGACTACTCATGTTTTGACCAATGCTTCTATCAAGGGGAAGGTAGATAAGCTTTATGGTTTAAAAGAAAATGTTATTATTGGTAACATAATACCCGCAGGGACAGGTTTAAATAAATACGGAGAAATAGAAGTTGATTACTCACATGAGGAGGAAGAAAAAGTGGAAGAAATATTTAAAGAGACAGAGGGAGAGCAGAGAGAAAAGAAGATAGATATGTTTAGAGAAGAAGATGAAGATAGTAGAGAGAAAATGTCAGACAATACCACAGATCAAGAACCGGAACTTAATTAGTCGATAGTGAATAGTCGTTAGATTTAAATATTAGTTACAAGATACAAGTTTATTTAGTTACTTGGTTAGCTGGTTAAGAAAAAGAAGCCAGAAGACAGAATCCAGAATGAATTATTTTAGAATATAAGGTTATTTTATTTCGTTAAATTATTTTATTTTCTTCTGACTCCTGACTACTGGCTCCTGAATTCTTAAATAATAATTATGGTTTTCGCTTTAAGTTTTTAGTTTAATACTAACGCGATACTCGATACGAGTTTTTATATAATTTAGCTTGACATCAAATTCTGATGCTGTTAGAATATAAAGGTATTTTTATTTATAGGATGTTGATAAATTTAGAAAAAGGAAGGTAAGATATGCCTACCATAAACCAATTAGTAAGAAAAGGTAGAAAAAAGGTCTTTAAAAAATCTGATACGCCGTCTTTGCAGGGTAGTCCTTTAAAAAGAGGAGTATGTACCAGAGTTTGGACTATAACTCCTAAGAAACCTAATTCCGCCTTAAGAAAAGTCACCCGAGTAAGATTGACTAATAATATGGAGGTTACTGCGTATATTCCCGGAATAGGGCATAATCTTCAAGAACATTCTATTGTACTCTTAAGAGGTGGAAGGGTAAAAGATTTACCAGGAGTTAGATATCATATTGTCAGAGGAGTTATGGATACTACTGGAGTAGAAAATAGAATGCAAGGGCGTTCAAGATATGGATCTAAAAGACCAAAGAAGGCAAGTAAGTAATAAGAGAATTTAGTTATCTAGTTATTTGGTTACCTGGTTAGTTAGTTAACCAATTTGTTAGTTAATCAACTAATTAACTAAGTAACCAGCTAACCAATTAACCATTTAATAGTTTAAAAAGATAGAGGTGGTAAATAATGTCCAGAAGGAGAAAGGCAGTAAAGAGAATGAAAGCACCAGATCCTGTGTACTATGATAAAAATATAACACTTTTTATAAATAAGCTTATGTATGATGGCAAAAAAAGCAAAGCAGAGGCAATTTTTTATCGGGCTTTAGATATTGCTACTAAAAAGACAAAAAAGAAGCCTTTGGAAGTATTTAATCAAGCCTTACAGAATGTTATGCCGGTATTGGAAGTGAAGTCAAGGAGAGTTGGAGGAGCTAGTTACCAGATCCCTGTTGAAGTAAGTCCTGATAGAAGAATTACTTTAGGGATGAGATGGATAATTAACTTTGCCAGGAAAAGAACAGGCAAACCGATGCATGAAAAATTATCCTTAGAGTTCACCGATGCGGTAAATGGTGTTGGAACAGCTGTTAAAAAGAAAGAAGATACTCATAAGATGGCTGAAGCAAATAAAGCATTTGCACATTACAGATGGTAAATAACATAGTCGTTAGTTTTAAATACAAGTTTTCAGTTATCGGTTTACAGTTTTTAGATAAAGAGAATCGTATTCTGTCTCTTGGCTTCTAGATTCTTTTTCTTAACCAGCTAACCAGATAATTAATTAACTAACTAACCAACTAACTAATTCTTAGCGAGATACGAGATACGAATTAGGATAGGTTTTTTAAATTATGTCTACGAAATTACCTTTAGATAAAATAAGAAATATTGGTATAATGGCCCATATTGATGCAGGCAAGACTACCGTTACCGAGAGGATACTTTACTATACGGGAAAAGTTCATAAGATGGGCGAGGTCCATGAGGGGTCTGCAACTATGGATTGGATGCCTCAAGAAAAAGAGAGAGGTATTACTATAACTTCTGCGGCAACTACTCTTTATTGGAAAGATAAGCGTATTAATATTATTGATACGCCTGGACACGTAGATTTTACCATGGAAGTTGAACGCTGTTTAAGGGTACTCGATGGTGCTGTTGCGGTATTCTGTGCAGTAGGAGGGGTTGAACCCCAGACAGAAACCGTTTGGTATCAGGCAGAAAGATATGGTGTTCCCCGTATTGCCTTTATTAATAAAATGGATAGAGCTGGAGCAGATTTCTATCATGTTATAAAAATGATTCAAGATAAACTGGCGACTAATCCAATCATTGTTCAATTGCCCTGGGGGAGTGAAGAAAATTTTAAAGGCATTATCGACTTAATAAAAATGAAGGCGTATTCTTATACTATAGATAATTTAGGAGTAAATTATAAAGAAGTATCTATATCAGAAGATATGCGAGAATTAGCCAATGAGCATCATCGTAAAATGATAGAAAGCTTAGCTGAACTTGATGAAAAAATTATGGAGAAATATCTTGAAGGTGAAGAAATTGCCTCCAATGAAATAAAGTCTACAATTCGCAGGTTAACTATTAAAAATGAGGTAGTACCGGTTTTGTGTGGTTCAGCTTTAAAAAATAAAGGTGTTCAGTTACTTTTAGATGCGATAGTTGATTATCTGCCTTCTCCTTTAGATGTTCCGCCGGTCAAAGGCATGGATCCTCAGAATGAGAAAGGGATAGATAGGTTAGCCGATGATAAAGAACCATTATCTTCTTTGGTTTTTAAAATTACGACTGACCCTTATATAGGAAAATTAAGTTTTGTCAGAGTTTATTCAGGTATATTAAAATCAGGTTCTTATGTTTATAATTCAACCAAAGAGTTTAAGGAAAGAATAAATAGATTAGTACTGATTCATGCTGATCACAAGAAGGATGTTACAGAGATACCTGCAGGAAATTTAGGGGCAATAATAGGTTTTAAAAAATCTACTACCGGTGATACTTTATGTGATATAAAACATCCTATAATTTTAGAATCAATGAAATTTCCTGAACCGGTGATATCTATCGCTATAGAGCCAAAAAGTAAAGCAGAGCAAGATAAAATGGCTTTAGCTTTGGATAAATTATCAGAAGAAGACCCGACTTTTAGGAGAACGCATAATGTTGAGACCGGCCAAACTATCATCTCGGGTATGGGGGAACTGCATTTAGAAATAATTGTAGATCGTTTACTCCGGGAATTTAAAGTAGAAGGAAATATAGGAAAGCCACAAGTGGCTTATAAAGAAACAATCGAGAGACCTGCTAAGGCTAGGGGGAGATTTATCAGACAATCAGGAGGTAGGGGACAATATGGAGATGTAACCTTGGAGGTAGAACCTTACAAGGAAGATAATTTTAAATTTATTAATCGGATAGTTGGCGGAGCAGTCCCCAAAGAATATATCCCCGCAGTAGAAGGGGGCATAAAAGAAGCTATGTTAAGTGGAGTATTGGCTAATTACCCGGTCACCAATATAAAAGTAACTTTATTAGACGGTTCTTATCATCCAGTAGATTCATCGGAGATTGCTTTTAAGATTGCAGCCTCTATGGCTTTTCAAGAATGTATGAAAAAGGCCAAACCAATACTTTTAGAGCCGATGATGGAAGTAGAAATCGTAACTCCGGAAGAATATCTGGGCAGCCTGATAAGCGATATAAGTTCACGGAGGGCGAAAGTAGAGGGGATAGAAACAAAGGCTAAAGTAAAAATTATTACTGCTTACGTACCTTTGGTAGAAATGTTTGGTTATGCTACTAGTTTAAGGTCAATTTCACAAGGTAGAGCAACTTCTACTATGCAGTTTTTATATTACGAAAAAGTTCCAGATAATATTACGAAGGAAATATTAATCTAAGTTTAAAATAATAAAAATAGTATAGAATATTTAAGGAGGAAAAATCAAATGGCAAAAGAGAAATTTGTAAGAACTAAACCCCATATTAATGTGGGTACTATCGGTCATGTAGACCATGGTAAAACAACCTTAACCTCAGCAATCACTAAATATCTGGCC
>LDZT01012622.1_pt1 | contig 13103 bp, 13 predicted proteins | sample 615521 | NCBI WGS metagenome assembly LDZT01 (sample SAMN03408292, study PRJNA278302) | terrestrial metagenome | isolation source: oil reservoir sample SB1 | place: USA: Alaska, North Slope, Schrader Bluff formation | collected 2011-09
AGGTTGACAGCAATATCAGATTTGTGATACCAATAATGTTAGATAAGGTATCAGTTCAGATTGGTAGCTGGAGTGGATACAATGTCCTGGCGCAGAACCAAATAGCAACCAAAATTGTATACGCTGCCGAATAGTTTAAATTTACAATTTATTTTTTCTTCTCTTTCTCCCACAAACCTGCCTTTTCCAAAATTTTCTGGACCCCACTTGGACTAATTATTTTTTTACCGTTATTTTCATCGCGAATAATAGAAGCGATAGTTCGGCGTCCCCAATGAGGGTGTTTCTTTTTTAATTCTATTATTCTATCCTTATATTTTTCCTCAATTCTACATAAATGTTTATTAGTATGACATTTTGGTTTTTTAATTCCCTCTACTCCACTTTCTAAATAACGAGGATACCATCTACGGAAGGTATTAATAGCTACCCCAACCTTACGGCAAGATTTACTAATATTATGGGTATTAAGATAAGTTTCAATCATTAATTTTCTTTGTGAAAAGCTAGTAAGTCCACGATATTTTTTTCTTTCATCTTTTTCCATGATTACTCCTTAAATAAGTATTTACTTTTTTATTTTAGAATCATTTTTACTACTAGTCAACATCCGAGTAACCACAAATTTAAAATATTTTTTAAAAAAAGAAGGATTTTTGAAATAAATGTGGTAATATATTAATACATAAAAATGAAAAAAGGTTGCGCATAATGAAATATTATAAAAAGGGGAGAATACGATCCTTAGAACGTGGTTTTGAAATATTGAAGTGTTTTTCTTCTGATAAGCCGATACTTAGACTTACTGATATAACAAGTAAACTTGGTATTTCGAAGGCTACTGTATTTCGCTATGTATCTACACTTAAAGATTTGGGTTATTTAAGGAAAGACAATGAATTTAAAGGATACAAACTTACTGTTAAGGTATTAGATTTGGGATTTGCAGCTTTAAACAGCTTAGGTTTTGTGAATATATCACTTCCCTTTTTAGAAGAGTTAGCTCATAATTGCCAGGAATCTGCAAGTATAGCAATATTAGATGGACCTGATGTGCTTTATGTAGCAAGAACAGCTACGAAACGTTGGATGAGTACTAATTTACAAGTAGGTGCAAAATTACCTGCTTATTGTACGTCTTTGGGTAAAGTATTATTAGCATATAGACCATTTTCTGAGGTAAAAGAAATTTTAAAAGGAAGAGAACTTAAGGCGTACACCCCATATACGATTACAGATATAAACAGGTTAAAAGAAGTATTAATTGAAATTCGAGAAAATGGATATTCTATAAATAATCAAGAATTGGAAATTGGTCTAAGGTCAGCTGCTGCTCCAATACGAGATAAAAAAGGAGAGGTAATAGCAGCGATTAATATTTCAATGTCTTCAGCACGCATTTCTTCTAAAGAGTTAGAGGAAAAATTCATTCCTATTTTAATTAAAACTGCCAAGCAAATTTCTTTTACTCTTGGTTATCGTTAGTTATCGAATATTTTTATACACAATATAAATAAAATGAAGTAGGATTTTAAAAATATATTGTGTACTCTTAGGATTTCATAATAGAAATCTAAATATATTATCTGAGGATTTTATAGTATTTATACATTTCATAATTAGACAATACAAATGATATTTTAGACAGAGTAGTTTTATAGAATATACTAGGAATATAATTTGAATAAATTGGAGGGACTATAATGTTGTACAAATACCCCGAAGGGAATGTTTTTTACAGAAAATTAGACCGTTCTTATCCAGTGTGTGTAAGGGGCAAAGGTATTTATTTATATGACCAGAAAGGTAATAAATATATTGATGGTACCGGGGGACCTCTTTGTGTAAATATAGGTCATGGAATTACAGAAATTACTGAAGCAATGAAGGAACAAGCTCAAAAAGTTGCCTATGTTCATGGAAGCCATTTTACAACTTTGGTTATAGAAGAATTTGCAAAAAAATTATCGGAAGTTCTACCTCGGGGTGTAGATAAGATATATTTTCTTTCCGGTGGTTCAGAAGCAACTGAAGCTGCTATAAAGTTAGCACGGCAATATCAACTTTGTTTGGGAAATTCCCAAAGATATAAAGTAATTGGCCGATGGTTTAGTTATCACGGAAGCACAATAGGGGCCTTATCTATGATGGGAAAACCCAGTTTTAGAAGACCCTATCTTCCTCTATTAATAGATTTTCCTCATATTCCAGCTCCCTATTGTTATAGATGTCCTTTTGAAAGGGTTTATCCGCAATGCAATATACAGTGTGCTCGAATTTTAGAAAAAACTATAGAATTAGAAGGGCCAGAAACAATATCTGCTTTTATTGCTGAGCCAATTATTGGCAACACATTGGGAGCAGTTGTTCCTCCTAAAGGATATTATCAAATTATTAGGGACATATGCGATAAATTCAATATTCTCTTTATTGCTGATGAAGTAATGAGCGGATATGGTAGAACAGGGAAATGGTTTGCTATAGAACATTGGGGAGTAATTCCTGATGTAATTACTATGGGCAAAGGTATTTCAAGCGGTTACATTCCTTTAGCAGCAATGGCAGCTAAAAAGGAGATAATCGATGTAATTAAGAAAGAGAGTGGCAACTTTATTCATGGACATACATTTTCTCACCATCCGGTATCTTCTGCAGTGGGATTAGCTGTTTTGGAGTATATAAAGAAACAAAACCTTGTTGAAAAAAGTGAGAAAAGAGGTGAATACCTTATCCAAAGGTTAAATGAATTGCGAAAATTTTCATTTGTTGGAGATGTACGAGGAAAAGGTCTAATGACTGGGATTGAATTTGTAAAAGATAAGGATAGTAAAACTCCTTTCCTTAGGGAATTTAAATTAATAGAAAAAATTTTAAAAAAATGTTTTGAAAAAGGATTAGTTCTTTATTCTTCAACAATAGGAATGGTTGATGGAATAAATGGTGATGGAATTATGATTGCCCCACCTTTTACAATTGAAGAAACAGAAATTGACGAAATTATAAATATTTTACAGCAAGTTTTTGTAGAAATAGAAGAAGAACTTTAAATGCTTCTTAAAAATATAATGTATTTCTCAATGAATAGTATTAAAAATCTAATGAGGGGAAATTTAAGCTATGTCTTCCTTTTTTATGTATTTATTTAATGGGATAGTAATGGGAACTAATTATGCTTTATCAGCATTAGGGGTATCTTTGATCCTAGGAACCATGAATGTAATGAACTTCGCCCATGGTGAATTTTATATTTTTGCCGGTTACTTTAGTTATTTTTTTAGCAGATCTTTGGGTTTTACCCCTTTTATTGCCATACCCTTATCAGTTGGATTAATTTTTTTAATGGGTCTTTTAATTGAAAGAACCCTGATTCGTTCTACATATGGCGACCTTATGAATTCTCTTATTATTACTTTCATATTATCTATTGTTTTACAGAACGCTGCTCTAATTATTTTTGGGCCTTATCCAAATAAACCCCCCAGTTGGGTAAGGGGATCTACAAATTTAGTAAATTTATTTTACTATAGCAATCAGCGGCTTCTTTCGTTAATTGCTTCTGTTTTATTGCTAATCATTTTTTTTATAGTGATGAAGAAAACATGGTTTGGTAAAATAGTTCGTGCTGTTTCCCAAGATCGAGAGATAGCCTCTTTAATGGGTGTAAATTATTGGAAGGTGAATGCATTTTCATTTGGCTTAGGAGTTGCTCTTGCTGGAGCAGCTGGTGTAATTCTTTCGCCCATTTTCGCTGTGACTCCTACAGGAGGTTTAAGCGTAGCATTAACCGCTTTTGTCGTTATAGTACTGGGAGGTATGGGATCTTTTAAAGGTTGTGTTGTAGGGGGCTTAATGTTAGGCATTATTGAAAATATGGGGGTCGCCTATATTTCATCTGGTTATAGAGATATATTTGGATTTATAATATTAATTCTTGTGCTTTTATTTAAACCTTCAGGGTTATTTGGAGAAACTATAAAATAAGAGAGGAATAAAGTGAAAAATATTAATAAAACTTCAATGTTAATAATTGCTTTATTGGGAGTGGTGGGGAGTTTTATCCCTTTGTTGCTCGATGATTATTGGACTCATGTTACAATCATTGGCCTATTCTACGTTATAATGGCGTCTAGTTGGAATTTACTTGCAGGTTATACAGGCCAAGTGTCTTTTGCTCATGCTGCATTTGCTGGTATAGGTGCTTATGTCTCCGGTATTTTATCTGTATATCTGAACATATCACCTATGATTACTATTTTAATTGGTGCAGCCATTGCAGCAATTTTTGGTTTTGGATTAGGGTTTTTATGTTTGAGAATGGGAGGGGTTTATCTTTCTTTAACAACTTTGGGCTTCTCAGAGATTGTTCGTCTTATAATTACAAATGAATATGAAATTACCAGAGGAACAATGGGCCTCGAAGTCCCTTCTTTGCTAGGTTTTTATTCAAAGAATTTTTATTATTATATAATGTTTGCTGTAGCAATTTTAGTTCTAATATTTTTAAACAAATTGGTAAAGTCAGATCTTGGACTAGCTTTTAAGTCAGTCTTGAACGATGAATTAGCTGCGTCTTCATGTGGTGTTAACACAATTAGGGTAAGGGTTGTAGCTTTTACTATAAGTAGTAGCATTGCAGGATTAGCAGGAGGATTATATGGCCATTATCTGCTTTTAATCACACCAGATATTCCCTCTTTAGGTCAGATGTTTATGGTATTAGCAATGACAATAATTGGAGGAATGGGAACTTTAAGTGGCCCTGTTATTGGGGCTTTATTTTTACAAGTACTATCAGAATACATTCGAGTTTTTGGGAAAATTCATTTATTACTATTTGGCTTAATTGCTCTTTTGGTTGCAAGGTTTGCTCCCGGAGGAATTGTAGGATTATTTAAAACCGTATTTAAAACTAAAAATTTTTAAAATTTCTAAAGCAAGCACAGTAATAACTATGGGTAATTTATGTGTAGGTAAATTTGAATTAATTTTGTTTTTAGGTAATCGTAAAATATTTAAAAAAGAAGGGGTTTTTTATGTGGAAGCTCGAGGGGAAAAATATAACTAAATTTTTTGGAGGAGTGTCTGCTTTAAAAGGAGTAAGTTTTATTCTTTCGGAGGGAGAGATAGTAGGGTTAATCGGTCCTAATGGAGCAGGCAAAACTACTCTTTTCAATGTAGTTACCGGAGTTTATAATCCTGAGAAAGGGACTATATACTTTGATGGTAAAAATATTAGTAATTTAAAACCATACCAAATTTGTAGACAAGGTATAGGGAGAACATTTCAAATACCGAGACCTTTTTTAGAAATGAATTGCATAGATAACGTTATGATTAGTATTGTAAGTAGAGAAAAAAAAATATTTAATAAAGATGAGAAATTAAGAGAAGCAAAAAAAGCCTTAAAATTTGTTGGTTTGGATGGCTATGAAAAGGTTCTTGGAAAAAACTTAACTCTAATTCAGAAGAAAAAACTTGAAATAGCAAGGGCATTAGCAACGAACCCAAGGCTTATATTATTAGATGAAGTTTTTGCTGGGTTAAATACTTCTGAGATACGCAGTTCGGTAAAATTGATTAAGAGGATACGCGATGAGTTAGGTATAACTCAATTTTGGATTGAACATATTATGGGGGTTATTATGGAAACTGCAGAGAGAATTATTGTACTTGATAATGGTGAAAAAATAGGTGAAGGAACACCTAAGGAAATAGCTAAAGATAAGAGAGTTATAAAGGCTTATTTAGGTGATACAAATGCTTAAAATTGAAAATATCAACGTATACAGAGGAGAAACTCAAATTCTTTGGGACGTATCATTTGAAGTAAAAGAAGGAGAGGTTGTAGCGATACTTGGTGCGAATTGTGCTGGAAAGAGTACTTTAATTGGAACTATTTTAGGTTTATTTCATCCAAAATCTGGAAGTGTAAAATTTTGTAATGAGGAAATAAGTCAGAAACCACCTTACGAAATCGCTAAAATGGGAATTGCTTGTATTCCCGAAGGAAGAAGAATTTTTAAAAATATGACAGTTTATGAAAATTTGGAAATGGGAAGTTATCCCATGCGAGCGCGTATTAATTTTAAGGAAAATATTAAATGGATAAATGATTTATTTCCGATTTTGAAAATAAGGGCTAATAAAATCGCAGGCTTATTAAGTGGTGGAGAACAACAAATGCTTGCCATAGGGCGGGCTTTAATGTCAGATCCTAAAATCCTCCTTATGGATGAATTATCGTTAGGATTAGCCCCTAAAATTGTAAAAGAGGTTTTTGAAGTTATAAAAGAATTTCGGAGAAAAAAAATTACTGTTTTATTGGTTGAGCAGAATGTTGAACTAGCTCTTAAAAATAGTGATAGGGGGCTGGTTATTGAAACAGGAAGAATTACTTTAAGCGGTAGTTCTGAGGAGTTGATAAATAATAAAAAAGTAAAGAAAGCGTATTTAGGGTTGTGATTATAAAATAAGTAGGTAAATGATCGGAGTGGAGGTGAAGAAATAAATAGATCAAAATGATAATGTAACTTAAAAAAGCGATTTTTTAGTAAATAGGTAGAATAAATGCTAATTTTTTTAAGATTTTTATAAAACAATAAAAGGAGGTAAACAGAAATGTTGAAGCGAGAACATTTTCTTAATTTTTCCATCGTTATTGTGATGTTAATGTTTTTCATGTTTTCAATGATTGTTACTGCAGAAGAAACTATAAAGATTGGTGTAGTAGGACCTCGAACTGGTGCTGCAGCCGCAACAGGTAAAGCATTTGAAGAAGGGATAGAATTAGCTTTAGATTATATAAACAATGTTAAGGGGGGGGTTTTAGGTAAAAAAGTTGAAGTTGTTTTTGAAGATACCGCAGGTGTGCCAGAAAAAGCTGCTTCCGGAATCGAAAAGCTAATTACACGAGATAAAGTTTCTATTATTGTAGGGGAGAGTCATAGCTCTTGCGCCTTAGTGGAAATAGAAATAGCAAACAGATATAAAGTTCCTCTTATTATTGCTGAAGCTTGGGTTGATGAGATTACGAGTAAAGGATATAAATGGGTGTTTAGAGCCGGTCCTTGCAATAGTGGTGTAGTAGATAACATTATCCAATGGATAGAAGCTGAAGGATTTAATAAAGTAGTAATTGTTGCAGAAAATACTGACTGGGGGTTAGGAATAAAGAAATTGTCAGAAGAGGGATTAAAACAAAAAGGAATTGCCTTTGAATCAATTATTACCGAGAGAGAAAATCAGGAATATTATGCAGAACTTACCAAGATAAAAGCTTCTAGTCCAGATCTCGTGTTAGCCTTTATCTATGGGTTTGGAGTTCATTACTTTATAGCACAGGCAAATGAAATTGGTCTAAGTCCAGGTGAAGCTCTTATTCTAGAAGGAGCTGGCCCTCCAAGTTTATGGCCTCAATTCTGGGAAAATGTTGGAGAAGCAGGAGAGCTAGAATGTTTCGTTTCTGCAATGCATCCAGAAGTAGAATTAACGGAGCTTGCGAAAACATTTAGAGAAGAATATGTTAAAAAGTTTAAAAAAGATCCCACCGACTATAAATCGAGATCTATTTATAATGTATTATTAATTGCTGCAGATGCAATTGAAAGAGCAGGTTCTACTGATAATGAGGCAATTGTTACAGCTTTAGAAAAAACTGAGTTAGAGGTTACTACTGGAGTTGTTAAATTTGGTCTCGAACCTGGCTCATTTAAATATCATCAATGGCAACCTCCAATGTTGATCGTACAATGGCAAAATCATGAACAACAGGTGGTATTTCCTAAAGAAGCAGCCACGGCAGAATTGAAAAGAGGGAATAAATAAAATTAGAATGTATTTTTAGTTTTTTTACTTGCTTAGAAAATTAAGCTGAAAATAGAAAAAATGCCCCCTTTGTAGTTAGAGGGTAAATTCTTTATCTACAAAGGGGACTAATTCCAAAATGTAAAATGGAGAAATAAACAGTTTTTATCTTGTATTATTACTTTATAATACAATAAAATCGATTTAAAAGGAGAAGAAAAATGAAAGGTTGGACAGGAAATTTTCTTAGAATTAATCTGACAAACCAAGAAGTTAAAAAAGAAAAATATGGCCAAGAATTTGCTAAGAAATGGATAGGCGGAAGAGGCTATGCTATAAAAATTCTATGGGATGAATTAGAGCCTGGAATTAATCCTTTGGGACCAGAAAATAAACTAGTTGTAGCTTTGGGACCCATTTCAGGCATTACTGCACCAAATACTGGGAAACTACAAGTAGCTGCAAAATCACCCCTTACCGGAGGATTTGGTGATGGAAATATAGGTTCTAAAGTAGCTGTCCAATTAAAAAAAGCTGGTTATGATTTTTTAATCATTGAAGGCAAAGCAGATAAACCTACTTATATATATATCAATGATGACTATGTGGAACTTCTTTCTGCCAAGGAAACTTGGGGCAAGGGAACTTTTGATACATTAGAATGGTTTTATAATAAATATGGTAGAAACGTAGGGATTCTTACCATTGGCCAAGCTGGTGAAAATAAAGTTCTTTACTCAGTAATTCGGAGTATGGAAGGAAGAGCTGGGGGAAGGCCCGGCATGGGAGCAGTAATGGGTTCCAAGAATTTAAAGGCAATTGTAGTAAAAGGTACTAAAGATATACCAGTTGCCGAGCCAGAAGAAATGAAGAAAATTGGAATTAATGGATTAAAAAAAGTAAAAAAACTCGATAAAGAAACCGGATGGTCTAAGCAGGGAACTACTGGTATTTTAGCTTGGTGTAACGAGGTAGCTGCACTACCAGTAAGAAATATGAGAAAAACTTCTTCTAAAGAGGCTTGGAAGATAGATGGAGAAAGGTTAAATAAAAAAAGAGTAGCAACTTATGGATGCCCGAATTGTACTATGCCATGCGGTATTGCTATTTTAGACAGAGAGGGCCATCAAGCTGAGATGGATTATGAAAATATTGGTATGTTAGGAAGCAATTTAGAAATTTTTGATTTGGATCAAGTAGCCTCATTAAATTATATATGTGATGATTACGGATTAGATACTATTTCAGCAGGTGCAAGTTTAAGCTTTTATGCTGATGCTATTGATCAGGGAGCCATCAAGGGGGATTTTAAATTTGGAGATGCTGAAAAAGCTAAAGAACTTTTAAGAAAGATTGCACATCGAAAAGGAGAAGGGGATTTTATTGCTCAGGGCAGTAAAAAGATGGCGGAAAAGATTGGTCAAGGTTCTGAAGCTTATGCTATGCAAGTAAAAGGTTTGGAAATGTCAGCTTATAATTGTAAATTTGTCCCTGGCATGGCGCTTGCCTTTGGAACTTCATCAATTGGCGCTCATCATAAGGAAGCTTGGATTATCTACTATGAGCTTAATAAAACTGCTCGAGATTCATATGGAAAAGAAAAAGCAGAAGAAGTTGTGAGATTGCAAAAAATTAGAATGGGACTTTTTGAATGTTTAATTGCTTGTAGATTACCTTGGGTAGAATTAGGTTTAAATCTGGATTATTATGTAGAATACTTTAATAAAGCGACTGGATTAAGCTATACTATGCAGGATTTTTTGGAAGTTTCTGATAGAATATATTCCCTTGTTAGAGCATTTTGGGTGCGGGAATTCCCTGATTGGAGTAGAGAACGTGATTTTCCACCAAAAATATGGTTTGACCCTTCAAATGCGGATGAAGAAGGAATAATTGCAGGGAAGATTTTGGAATATGATAAATACGAACAATTACTTACCTATTATTATGAATTACGTAGATGGGATGAAAGAGGTATTCCTAAAAAACAAACCTTGAAAGAATTAAAATTGGAAGAAGAAGCTGACAAGCTAGAAAAATATGTCTCGTTAAAATGATTTAAACATTAATGATTATTTCAAAAAATAGAGGTTAAAATATTTTCTTACAATGAAGATTAAATTAAAAATAATTGGCTATCTAATCTATCATGTTGGGTTTAGCGAGAGGGAATTAGAATTTCCAAAATCAATTACTATTGAAGAATTATTAACAAGAATTAATTTAAAGAAGCGCTTTCCTATTTTGATCATTCGTAACGGGAAATCTTTAAACCCATCTGAGAAAATAAAAAATGGAGATAGGATTATTATTGCTCCCTTTTTTTCAGGAGGTTAAGTTTAAATATAGATAAAATGATTTTAATAACTTCTTAATAAGAGTAGCTCATATAAATATGAATATTAATGTTTTAATTTACATAAAGTGGAGGAAATAAATGAATTGGCAAAAACAATATCAGAAGAAATTAGTAGATATTAAAGAAGCAGTTAGACAAATTAAACCCGGTAATTATGTGTTTATGGGAGCTTTTGGAGGACAGCCTATTGCTATTGAGAAAGAAATCATCAAGCAAAGAGCACGCTTAAAACCATTAACAATTTGCCAGGGGACCGTGTTTGGTCATGCAAGATTAGTAGAACCTGGAATGGAAGAATTTTTTCGTTATATTTCTTTATTCTCAACCAAAGAAGTAAAAATAGCAATTAAAGAAAAAAGAGCCGAATATGTCCCTTGCTTTTTTTCTGAACAACCTAACTATATTGAAAAATATTTTTCACCTAAAGGGGCACCTGATGTAGCCTGCATCCAGGTTTCTCCTCCCGATGAAAGCGGATTTTGTAGTTTAGGAGTAAGTGTTGATGTAGCTCGAAGAGCAGCTGATTGTTCAAAGTTGGTTATTGCAGAAGTAAATGAACAAATGCCGCGGGTACATGGTGATTCGTTTATTCATATTAACAAACTTGATTATATTGTTGAAAATAATAGTGCTTTACCGGAGATTAAGGTGCCAGAAGGTGACGACATATCTAATAAAATTGGTGAATATATTGAACAATTTATTGAAAATGGTTCAACTTTACAATTAGGTATTGGTACTATTCCAGATGCAGTGCTTAAGACTTTAAAACATAAGAAAGATTTAGGAATACACTCTGAGATGATATCTGACGGGGTAGTTGAATTAGTTGAATTAGGTGTAATAAATTGCCAAAAAAAAAGTTATTTACCAGGTAAATTAGTAGTTACTTTTTTAATTGGAACTAAGAAATTATATAATTTTGTAGACGATAATCCTATGATTATGATTGCCCCTGTTTCATTTACTAATAACCCTAATGTAATTGCTAAAAATGATAAGATGATTTCGATTAATTCCGCATTGCAAGTGGATTTAGTAGGTCAAGTTGCCTCTGAAGCCATAAATTATATGCAAATTAGCGGAGTGGGAGGACAGGTTGATTTTGTTCGTGGCGCTAATTTAGCTAAAAAAGGGAAAAGTATTATCGCTTTTCCGTCAACAGCTAAAAATGGTACAATCTCTCGAATTGTTTGTGGACTTAATGCCGGGACATTTATAACTACCTCTCGCAATGATGTAGATTATATTGTTACTGAATATGGCGTAGTGCAATTAAAAAATAAGAGTGTTAAAGAAAGAGCAGAATCATTAATAAAAATAGCTCATCCTAAATTCAGAGAAACTTTAGAATTGGAAGCAAAAAAATTAAATATAATATAGGTGAGATGAAATAAAAGTTAAATTTTTTAAATAAATTAATATAGGTATTTATAAAATTTATTTACTAGATATAAAAAAGTACAAATTTTAAAACTAAAACAAAATAAATATTTTTTTTAAAAGAAGTAATAAACTTAGGAAAGAGGGACTTTAAATGACTATTCAAAAGGAAGTATTTATAATTGCCGGAGCAAGAACGCCTGTAGGTAAATTTGGAGGAAGCCTGAAGGATATTTGTGCCCGGGAGCTTGGGATTATCGTGACAAAAGAAATATTAAAGAGAGCCAAAATAAATGGGGATCAAATAGATGAAGTAATTTTTGGTAATGCCAGGCAGGCCGGCAATGGACCTAATTTAGCTCGTCAAATTTCATTTTTTTCTGGAATTCCAAAATATGTTCCTTCTTATACAATAAATAAAGCATGTGGTTCTAGTCTGAAAGCTATTTCTTTAGCAGTGCAATCTATAAAAGCCGGAGATTGTGATGTAGTTTTAGCGGGTGGGACAGAAAGTATGAGTAATATTCCATACTTGCTAATGAATGCCCGTTGGGGCTATAGGCTTGGAGATAATATATTGGTTGATGGCCAGTATAAAGATGGTATTTTTTGTCCTTTAGCCGATTGTTTAATGGGGGCGACAGCGGAAAATTTAGTTGATAAATTTAATTTTACTCGCGAACAACTTGACAAATATGCATTAAGAAGCCAAAATTTAGCCGAAAAAGCTATTAAAAGCGGTCAATTTAAAGATGAAATTATTCCTGTTGAAGTAATAAAAAAAAAGGAAAAAATAATTTTTGATACAGATGAACATCCAAGATTTGGGATGACCATGGAGAAGTTAGCAAAATTACCTCCGTTATATAAGAAAGATGGGAAGGTAACTGCAGGAAATACTTGCGGAATTAATGATGCTGCAGCAGGGGTTATGGTTGTGTCAAACGAGAAACTTAAAGAACTTAATTTGAAACCACTTGCTCGTGTAGTATCATATGCTTCAAGTGCATATGATCCTAAACTTATGGGTCTAGGCCCAGTAGGAGCTATAAAAAAATCACTGAAAAAAGCTAATTTAACTGTTGATGATTTAGGACTTATCGAGATAAATGAGGCATTTTCTTCTCAAATATTAGGCGATATAATTATGTTAGATTGGGATTGGGAAAAGAATAAACTTGAAGAAAAATTTAATATTTATGGTAGTGGAATTGCTTTAGGCCATCCAGTAGCTGCTACCGGAGCAAGGATATTTGTAACTTTAATGTATGGGTTAATAAAAAGCCACAAAAAATATGGCTTGGCTGCTCTTTGTATAAGTGGCGGCCAAGGTGACGCAATAGTAATAGAAAATTTAACGTAGATAAGCACAGAGATTAATATCATTCTTATAGTTAGTTTAGGGCGTAGAGTATAATTCGAAAGATAAGAAACCCGTGGATACCCTAAGTTTCCCATTTTTTTTATTGAAATAAGAGATTTAACCCCACTTCTTCATTAAATCCTCTTTCTATTTCTCCCTCAATTTCCTCGATTATAATTTCACCAACTCCACCGA